>MDTG01263313.1_pt1 | contig 21641 bp, 9 predicted proteins | sample 811421 | NCBI WGS metagenome assembly MDTG01 (sample SAMN05326645, study PRJNA326480) | marine metagenome | isolation source: seawater | place: Pacific Ocean: South East | collected 2011 | reverse complement strand
TGCTATCCCCCCGGTGGCAGCGAGCGCGGCACCGCCGAGAACCGCCCCTCCGGCAACCAGCCCGACTCGCTTCAAGGACCTCGTGGGGGTAGTGCCAGCGGGTCTGCGCGTCGATCTCATACCGCTAGTGCTAACTAGCTAGCTAGTCGGTGACTTGCTGGACGAGGATGCCACCGTCTCGCCCCACTTCATGACCGTGGCATCGAGGAAGATGGGCTGGGCGTTGTGCTCGAAAGAGAGTGACTTCGTCAGGCTTGGCGGCGCGAAACGAACTCGGCACCGGCGACAGGCCACAGTGGCAGGAACCGTCACTCTTCACTGTCGTCGGGAACATCTTCGGGCTGGAGGTCCTCGCCTGCGGGTTCTGGCTCGTCGCCGGTCGAGCTCTCGTCTTCACGGTCTTCGGATGCGACCGGCTGCCATGGGCGCTCCGTCTCGGCCATGACGTCATCCCACCATTTGGGCATTGGAGGCGCGCATGCCCTTTCTACTGCCCCCGCCAGACGTTGAACCGACTTCTCCAGGCTGCCCGCCATGCGTCTGTTGATGCGATGACGAGTTAGGGCACCCCAAACCATCTCGACCCACTCCTGGTCCTCGGCGAGGCGCCGGGCTCCGCCGTGTCCCCTCTCGGCCGCGTCGACGAAGGTCTCCCAAACTCGGCGAGCGGCATCCCAGGCGGGCTGAGCGACTTCGACATCCTGAAGCACTTGCTTGAGTTGCTTCCTCAGGTCGGAATCGTGGAACGGCCCGTCAGGATCAAGGAGCAGCTCGCGTTGGCGCTCGTAAGTCGTGTCCTTGGTCGTGAGTATCGTTCCCGCTGGCAGCATCTCGACTAGGCGGGCTGCGGCTTGGGGCTTGAGAATCTCACGTAGCGCTACGATGCAGGACTGTTGGGCTGGGTAGTCGAGTCCACCGTGGGTTCGCTGCTCCACCTCGTCCCATAGGCGTAGCGAGAACTTGGGGGCAGCCCTGGCCATCTTCTGTAGTACAGCCCACTCCGCTTCATGGGCTGACCCATAAATTCCCCCGAAGTTGGCGAAGCGAAGCAGGCCGCCAAGCGCCATCTGGAAGAGATGTTGATCGCGCAGGCTGTCCGGCTCCATTTCTAGGAGTTTCATCCGGGCCTCCGACACGAGGACCGCTCTCCCAAGTAGTCGATCTTGCTCTGCGCGGGGAATGACATCTGCTGCCTCGGAGACAAGCAGCGCGCGGAGCTGGATGAGGGCACTCTGCATGTCCTGGGCGCTAGCACGAGCTACGTTCCCGCGAACGTCAAGCAGGTCTTGTAGTCCCGCCGCGGAGCCGATGACGTCGCGGAGGAGTCGAACGAGCTGCTGACGAGGTGATAGGCGCCCTGTCAGCAACCATTCCACATGGGAGCGGACGTCTCGAACATCGCTTCCGATGCCTTGAGCAAGTGCGTAGGCTTCTCCGCCTTCGGCTGACTCGGCCCACGGAGCATCGGGAAACGCCTTCTCCCCGCCCTCCTCCTCTTTGCCTCCGCGTGGACCGGTTACCATCTGACGAAAAGCCCCCGTCTGGAGGTCCGTCATCACAAGTTCGTTGCGAGCTACGAAGCTGAGCGACCCTTGCGCCCGAAACTCTAGGAGTAAGAGCGACAAGAGCAGAGTGGCGCTCATTCCCCCCGGGGCTTTCGTGATACTGACTGGCCACGACACCACTTGCGTGATGAAGCGTTTGCGCTCTCGCGGGGAACCCGGAAGCGCGCTTTGAAGGTCAAGGAGAGATGTCTCCAAGCTGGGTGCCCCAAGTTGCGTGAGAATCTGTCGGTCGAGTTCAGCTAGCTCAGTCGGGTGCGGCTCCGGGACACCTAGCTGGAGATCAAAGATCTTCTGCAACAACCATTGAGCGTCGTCTTCGTCGACCTCGATGCGCGAGTCGTCAATCGCATACAAGTAGGAGATGCCCGGTGCATCAACTACTTCGCGCGTGTCCACCAGCATGCGGAGCACAGTTGCCTTGCTGCATCTCTCTAGGTCGTCCACGAAGATGATTAGGCGACGATCTGGGCCGAGGCTCTCTCGGATACGGTCGGCGAGTTCGGCTTGACTAATTGCCAAGCGGGATTCTACGGGAAGACGGAAGCCTGAGACCCAGGAGTTTCCTCCGAGAACCCCTCTCAACCAGTCTCTCAGAACCGTGCGCTGCCTCGCGAACAAGCCAGAGTGGATGCTCTGGTGCACCAGAGCGTCATCGACCGTCGCCATGAGTGCCGAGAAGAGGTCCTCGCGGTTCTCGTGATGCCATGGGTCGAACCGTGCGAACAGATGGCCCTCCTTCTCAAGTCGCTCGCGGAGCAGGTTCGCGACGCTGGTCTTGCCCATTCCCACCTTGGCGAGCAGAGCAACCCGCGGGCAGCGAATGGTGGTACTGGTCAGGTAGGCCGCACAGCGCGTGACGAGCGCATCCCTTTGAAACAGGTCTTGGTCGATCGAAGAAATCGGCATGTCGACGTTGCCGACAGCGACCTGACGGTCATTCTCGACGGCCAGCCTGCTTGCGCCCCAGAAGGTTGCGGCGATGACTGCCACCACGGCCGGGAACCACGACCCGCCACCGCCAACGAGTAGCAAGTAAGCGCCGAGAAAGATTGCCGCCCAGGCTAGAGCGGCGAGAGTGCGTGCGGGAGAGCGGAGGCTTCGGAGCCACGCACGAAGGCTGGGTGTCCCAACGACTACCAGGGTGGCCGCCAGTCCCAACCAGCCGGCGACGGGCACCTCCTGAGAAGCCCATGTGCATGCGCGTTGCGTCATGCTGCCTATCGACGCACGGAAGGTTGGGTGCGCACGTAGCAGCGATTGCAGGAAGACGGTAAGCCCCGCGAGGATGGCTCCCGCACGCCAACTGCGTTCGAGCACGGCCCGTGCGATCCTCACGAGTTCGCCAGCCTGCAAGGCCAGCTTGGCGCGGGTCCGGACGACAGTAGCCTTACCGTCCGTTGCTCCGGCTTCACGCTCCTTCTCTTCGTCTGCCGGTGCTTCTGTCGTCATTCGACGGGCCGGTTGTCAGAGAACGTACTCCTGAGCCGCCACAGCACTTCGACATCGAGCGCCGCGTACTCCACCTGGGCGGAGTCGAGAGGCCGCCGTCGCCAGTCCGACGTCTGGCACCGCTTGTCGATCACCAGATCGAGCTCCCGCCGCACGACGGCGAGCAGGCTGTGCCCCGCTGCGAGGGGTCCGTACTTTCGGCGCGACACGGTCAGCGTGTCGTAGATGTTCTCGATGCCGATGCCGAGCTTGCCGAGGACGGTCTTCTCGAACTGGGCGTTGTGGATGACCTTCTCGACCTTGTCGGACTCGAGGACGGCGGCGAGGGGGGCGAGGTCGCCGACGGTGAAGGGGTCGATGAGGTAGTTGGTCTCGGGGGTGCCGACCTGAGCGAGGCAGAGGCTCTGGTCGGTCAGGGTGGTCTCGACGTCGAGGGCGATGAAGGGCTCGGCGTGGAGCTTGTCGGCGATGGCGGCGAGCTCGTCGGGGCTGCGGACCCACTGGATGGGGTTCCGGGGCTTGGCGTACTCGAACTTGGTCGCGGTTTCGTCGACGTGGGGGTCGAGGCCGAGGATGACGCGGGCGGTGGCGAGGTCGACGGTCTTCCGGACGAGGAGGTCTCTCGCGAGGTGGTCCGGGAGGCAGGGCTGGAACTTGGAGACGCGGCTCTTGGTGGCGTCGGGGGCGAAGCGGAGGGCGTCGCTCCACGTGGGGCTGTCGGCCTCGCGGAGCTTCTCCATCGCTTGCTTGATGGCGACGAGGCTCTTGCCGCCGTCCTTGGTGAAGGTGAGCGAGGTGTTGCGGCTGATGACGCGGCCGCCCACTTCGCGCTCGAGGAGGCGGGCTAGGAGGAGGTTCGCGGCGCCCCCGGCGAAGTTGTGCCACGTGATCTGCTCGTCGTTGTCGTGGACGAACTCGTCGCCGTCGCGGAGGAAGTAGAACTCGGCGCGGAGCTGGGCGATGACCTTCTCAGCGCGCGCGGACCACTCGGTGTCCACCTCGTCGTCGAGGAGGATGTCGCGCATGGTTTGGCAGAGCTCGTAGCTGAGGTGCCGCGGGCTACCCGACCAGCGGGCGGCCTTGCCGGAGTCGGCGGGCTTCACGACGCATCGCCCTCGTCGCCAATCGATGTCGAGGACGAGCCAGTTGCGGCCGCCGAGGGTGAACGAGCTGGGCTCGTCGTCCTCCTCGAGGGATGCGAGGAAGGTTGCGTCGATGGTGCCGATCTCCTGGCTGGCGTGCCGGACGGTGATGAGCCGCGGCGCCTCGAAGACCGCGTAGAGGGCGCGGAAGTTGGCGCGGCCGTAGCTCTTCTCGCCCTTCTCCCCGAGCCACAGGCGCCCTTCGTGGTCCGTGAGGATGTCCTTGTGGAGCATGTGGTCGAGGAGGGTCTGTCGCTCCTCGTAGGTGAGGTCCTCGAAGGGAGCGGCGCCCTCGAGCCAGCCCCACCAGTCTTCACGCCCTACGCCGCCGGACTGAACGGCGAGCGACATGATCTGGTGAGCAAGGATGTGGCTTGCGCGGCGCGAGGGGCGAACGGGCTCCACGAAGCCGCGTTGGCGAAGGCGCTCGATGGCGGCTGCCTGGAGGAGGCGCTGGTCCCGGGTCGTCAGGAACGTGCAGTTGGCCGGCCCCATCTCGGCGCGCCGACCGGTGCGTCCCATGCGCTGGAGGTAACTGGCGACCGACGGTGGAGCGTCGATCTGGAGGACGTGGTGGAGGTCACCGACGTCGATGCCGAGCTCGAGCGCGCTGGTGGCGACGATGACGCAGTTCTCGCCCTGGGCGAATGCGGTCTCGGCGTCCCGGCGGGCCGTGACGGAGAGCGAGCCGTGCGAGACGAAGGCCATCACGCCGAGCTCGAGGAGCTTGGCGCCCAGCTCTTCTGCGCCGCGGCGGGAGTCGACGAAGACGAGGCGCTTCTTGCCCCGGTGCATCGCTTCGATGACCTGAGCGGCGTTCTCGACCGTGGCGACGTAGTCCAGCCTCACGACCGGCTCTACCTTGGCGCCCCCGGGATCGATGACGCGGCCCAGTCGCTCGGAGCCTCCGCGCAGCCAAGTGAGGATCTCGCCGGGGTTCCCGACGGTGGCCGAGAGGCCGATGCGCTGGACCTCGCGCCCGGCGAACCTTGAGAGCCGCTCGAGCACCGAGGCCAGATGCGCGCCTCGGTCGTCGTCGGCGAAGGCGTGGACCTCGTCGATGACCACGGCCCGTAGGCCGGTGAAGAGCTCCCGCGCCGAGACGCGAGGGCTCATCATCATCGCCTCGAGCGACTCGGGCGTGGTGAGCAGGAAGTCCGTCGGCTCGGCGAGGAAGGTCTTCCGTGCGCTGTCTCCGACGTCGCCGTGCCACTTGAACGCGCGGCGGCCGAGGAGCCCCGCGTAGCGCTGGACGCGGTCCTCCTGGTTGTTGAGGAGGGCGCGAATGGGCGAGAGGTAGAGGACGGAAACAGGGGTCCAGTCCTCATCGTTCATCCGCGAGAGCAGCGGGAAGAAGGCGGCCTCGGTCTTTCCACCCGCCGTGGGAGCGAGGACCACGCAGTCGTCGCCCTCGAGGATGGCCTCGATGGTCTGTTCCTGGACGGGGCGGAGGCTCGAGAACCCGAGGGTGTTGACGATTTGGTACTGGAGCGCGCCGCTCAGCCGGTCGAATCCCCCCGCCATCGTCTCAGCCCAGGTCCTGCTCCCCGCGTGGGTCGTCGCTCTGTGAGAGGTCGAGGTCGATGTCGTCGAGGTCGACCGACGCTCCCGCGGCGGCACGCTCTTCTGGCGTGAGCTCCCCGGGCTGGACCACGAGCTTGTAGTCCTTGGCCGGCTCGAAGTCGGGGAACTCGTCGACTCGGTCGACGAGATCGACGACGCGCTTGAGGAAGATGCGGGGTGCGATGCCGACCTTGCCCCCGAGCTGACCGGAGACACCCTCGGCGAGGCCCTTCAGCGTCGCGTCGTCGACCTTCGCCTGGATGCGGTCGGACGCCTCCGATGGGTAGAGGTCCCGAATCTGCTTCCCCACGACGATCATCTTCTCCATGTCGAAAGGCTGGAGGCGGATCTGCGGCGCTCGGGAGCTGTCGAACTTGGGGTTGTCGCCGAACTCGGTGTGGAGGCGCTGAGCGAGCGGGGTGAGGCGCTTCACTCCCTGCGGGCCGTCGAAGAAGCCCGGGGTGCCGGTGATGAGCACGTAGAGGCCGGGGTAACGGTCGGCGACGAGGTCGTCGATGAGCTGGCGGAGCGCGTTGAGGCTCTTCTCCCGGCTGTCGGCGCGCACCCGCTGAATGGTCTCGACCTCGTCGAGCACGAGGACCAAGCCCTTGCGCCCGGTCTGCTTCAGCACCTCGAGCAGCCCGCGGAGGAAGCCTGCGGCGCCGTCGTGGTCGAGCTCGCCCTTCAAGTTCGCGGTGCGCTTGATGCCGGCACCCACGTTGGGCTGACCCATGAGCCACGCGACCAGACCCTCGGAGATGGCGTGGTCCTCCTTCACGCGCGCCGTGTGGCAGGCACGTAGCGCGGCCGCGAACTGCGGCTGGGTCTTGCTCACCTCGTGGAGGCGCTGCTCGAGAAGGTTGCCGACCGCCTTGGCCACGGCGTCGGCGCTCGTGACGTCGACGTGCCCGCTGCCGAGCACTTCTTCCTCGAGATTGAAGAACCAACGGTCGATGAGGCTGCGGAAGGCGCCGTCGGACCACTCCTTCGTCTGGAGCCCCTCCACCGCGCGGCGGTAGACGGTCTCCATCTTGTAGAGCGGCGTGTCGCGCTCTGAGATCTGCACCAGCGTCGTCGCGAAGCCGCGCTGGAGTGCTCGGTGCTCGAGCCATCGCGAGAAGAAGGTCTTGCCGGTCCCGTACTCGCCTCGGACGGCCTTGAACTTCCCTCGGCCGGCGGCGACCGCGTCGAGCTCCTCGTCGATGGCCTTCTCGAAGCGCTCGAGGCCCACGGCGAAGTGCTCAAGACCGCGACGCGGCACCGCACCGATTCGCAGTGCATCAACAATCTCCCTACGTCTGAGAGGACTGGGGGGGTCCATCCAACCGCCTCTGTGGTTCGTGGACGCCTAGCGTTTCGGCGCCGTCTGGGGAGGCTGTAGTGTCCGCTTCGCCCACCGAAGCAGAGGGCCATCGTACAGGTGCCACTGGCTCGACGTGGGCTCGAACTGCAGCGCAAGCACCCGCTCCGGCTCCGAGCTACCTTTCGCAGCGCCCAACGCGCCTCCGACCAGCATTCCCAGCAGAAGGCCGCCTAGCAGCCCTTCCTTCGTGTTCTGCGCCGCGCCGATGGCAGTTCCGACGACTGCTCCCAGGGCTGCCCCGTCCGCTGCCCCCGACGTTGTCGCCGCGGCTGGGCCAGCGAGCCGAAAGCGGGCGACCCCTTGGTCCGGAAAGACCTGAACATCGATCTTCCGCCGACCCGTCTGCACGAGGAAGCGGTTGGGGTGCTCGAGGACCCTTGCATCCAGGCCGTGTGCCCGCAGCTCTTCCACGTCATCGACGAAGGCATCTAGAGCCTCAAACCGACCCCGATGCTCCTCAAGCACTGACGCGATGTCGCCTAGAGAGGGCATGCCGTCATCCTAGGAGGCCTCGCCGGCCTGGGCTAGCGCTCGCACGGCCCGGCTCACAGGGCCCGGTTTTCCAGGCCAAGACTTCACGACTTTCTCGAACTCCGGGCCGAGGTCCTCCCAGAGAGCTGCCACCACCAGCACCGGGTCGTCTTCGTCCACCGATAGGCCCACAACTCCAAGCCGTCTCGTCGCCGCTTCGATGTCATCGGGCCCGAGCGCGAGACGCTGAAGCTCAGCAGGCGTCACTTCCCGCAGGACCTTCTCAAGGAGCTCGAGGAGCCGAGCTAGGTCTCCGCGGAGGAAGCGGCCGGATCTTGCTCGCAGTGCGTACTGCAGGTCCTCCGGTGTCTCGATTCGGGAGAGGTTCTCCTGCCGGCGACGGTCTGTCTCTTCCATCAACTGGGCGACCGTGCCTCTCGTCGCATTCAGCTGAGTGCGAAGGACTCGAAGAAGACCGGTTTGAAGTTCGCTGGGATTCCCGTCTGGGGTCTTGTACTTGATATCGTGTTCGAGCTCGTTCCAGATATGGTCGCCGATGGTCACTACCTGGATCTCGCAGTAGACGCCATCGAGGTTCGCCAGTCTTGGATCCGCTGCCAGCATGTCAACGGATAGTTGAACGACCCGGTGGTGTGCCTGGTAGCCTTCCTGATTGTCGTGATGACGGCGAAACCGATCACCATCAGGGACTACAAATAGGTCTTCGATTGTCTTGCACACCACGTCCGCATCCGCTGGTCGGTATAGGAGAGCCCGCACCCCGGCGAGATCGAGTACCGTTGGTCCAAACTCGCGCTCGAAGGACTTGAGTTCATACTTCTCCACGTTGCGCTCGAGCTTGCCGCGGAAGCTCTCCGGCGACTTTGCTCGGAAAGTCGGCACGTGGGGGACCGCTGCGTCGCGGAGGGCGGCCGAGAGGTGTCGAGACGCGGTAGACGCCATCTTCTCGAACCGATCCCTCTCCCGGGCGTACCGCTCCACGAGTGTGGAGATCTGAAGCTCAGTCAGTGGCATGAGCCTTCTCCATCACAGCTTCACCTCGAAGAGCTGGGCCAGCTTCTCACGGTCGAGATGGACCTGGCGGGCCGCCGGGTCGTATCGGACCACCTCGTAGCCATCGAGGTTGAGGACCTCCTGGAGCTTGGAGATGAAGCCGCCGACGCGGAAGGGGAGCACCTTCATCTCCGCGGCGAAGGCGCTGGCGGACATCACGCCCTGGCGGGCGAGCAGGGTCTCGACCGCGACGACCACCTCGGCGCGCGCGGCGGCCGCGGGGACCCGCGCCGCGAGGACATCGGAGCTCGAGAACGCGCTGAGCGGCGCGGGCGGGATGGTCTTCGGCTTCTTTGGCGCGATCGGGAGCCCGAGCTGGCGGTCGTCCTTGGGCTTCTTCGGCTTCTTGGGCGGCTCGGGGGCCACCTCCGCGTCGAGGTCCACGACCTCCTCGCGAACGTCAAAGTGCCACCAGCGAGGCACGAAGGCCGCGCGGACCCCGAGGCCGTCGTCGTTGCTGAGGCTCGCGGTGGCGCTCTCCTCGCAACCCACGATCAGGCACGGCGCGACGACTTCGGCGAGGGTGGCGCCGCCGTGCTCACCTGCGTGGGTGTTGCCGGCGTAGGCGCTGGCGTCGTCGGAGAGCAGGACGATGCCGTGCGCGCCCTTGGGCGTGTAGACCTTGCTGCCCACGAAGGCGACCTCGTTGTCAGCTACCGGCGAGTCAGCCTTGGGCAGCGGCCGCCAGCGCGTGCCTCCCCCGGACTTCTTGGCTCCGGGGTGCGGGTCCTTCACGCGCTCGATCCGGTCCGCGGGGACGTGTCCGTGGTCGCTGGCCAGCAGCACGGCGCGACCGTGCTCACGAGCCTTCTCGAGGAGGTCCGGCAGCGACGCGATGCTCTCGACGCGCCACGGGTGGCGGACGGCGTGGCTCGCCTTGAGGCTGTCGTCGATGGCGTTGACGACCATCGCGACGACGCGACGGCTCGGGTCCCCGACGAGCGAGAGCGCCTCCTGCGATGCGCTTCCTCCCTTGGTGTGCCCCTCGCTCCGAAGGAGCAGTCGAGGTGTGTCGGTTCCTTCGGCGTACTTCTTCACCGCGGAGTTGGCGGCCCACTTGTCGGGATCTTTCGAGGTGTCCAAGCGTGAGCCCGGCTTCATGAGCTTGCCCGCAAAGAAGGCGGAACGGCTCACCTCGGTGACCGTTGGAAGGCCGGCGAACACCACCGGATAGAGTGCCTCGCCGACGCGGCCCGCCTTGGTCGAGTGCCAGGCGAGCGGGCCCCACGGGGCGGCTCGGCTCCCAAGTGACTCGAGGAGCTCTACGGCCTGCGCCCAGGCCATGCCGTCCATCAGGAGGACAAGCAGCCGACGCTCGGGCTCCTCGTCGAGGAACTTCGTGGCCAGGCGCTGGACTGCATTCTGGATCGGGAGGACCTGGTGGGACGGGAGCCCGGCCTCGACCCATCCGACCAGGCTCTTGGCGAATCGCCGGTCGAGCTCGACGCGCGCTTCGTCCGCCGCGCGAACGATTGCCTGGACGCCCTTGGTGAGCTTCGAGTCCGCGGTGCCGCGAGCCCAGCGGCGGGCCCAGTCCACGTAGCCGCCTTGCTCGGCGTACCAGCGGCCGAGCTCTTCGGCGTCGCCGTAGGGCGTGGGGCTCGGCTCGAGCGCCTGGTCCGGGCGAGCGACGAGCCAGGCGAGCAGGCGGACCGCCATCTCGGCGCGCTGGAGCGGCTGCCGCTGCTCCTCGTCCTTGAAGCAGACGTGACCCTCGAGCGCCCGGAGCGCCTGCGTGGCCTCCTCGAGCAGCTCGGCGTTCGGCTCGCTGGACGCGCGCAGCAGCACATCGCCGACAGCGTCGAGCCGCTGAGCCCAGGCAGCCGGGAGCCGCGTGCTCTCGATCAGCGCCGCGCGGACCTCTTCGTCCTTCACGCGGTCGTCGGCGGCCTTCGCGATGCTTCGCGCGTCGGGCGCTCCGGCGCTCCGCTCTACGTAGCGAAGCGCGCTCGGAGCTTCTCGTCCCAGGCTCCTCGCAACCTCGAGCACCTTTGCCTCGTCCTCGACCCCAAGGACCTCTCGGACCCGCGTCTTGACCCACATGCGCACAGCCGCGAGGGGGCTCTCGGCGAGGGTCTCGAAGAGTATGGCCAGCTCGAGGACCGTGGCTCCCCGGCTCTCTTCCCACGCCGCCCAGATGATAGGCCCCGTTGGACCCGTCCTAACGGACAGATGCTCTATGAGCGCGTCCCGGACTCCCCGGGCCTCTTCGGCCTTCATGGCCTCGGCGAAACGCGCCCCTCGCTTGTCGACGGCGGCCCAACCGAGGAGGGTGTCGAGCGCCAGCCCGCCTTCGGTGGGCACGGACCAGTCTCTCGCGAGCCAGGTGTCCCACATCGCGTCGGCGGTGAGCCGACTGTCGCCAATCGGATAGCGGCCGGTGTTGCCGGGGCGCAGGAGGTAGCCGACGAGCGGGGATCGGAGAGCGTCTCCCTCGACTTCGCCCACGGCGAAGAGGTGCCGAAGGCGCGCGTCCTTGCCGATCCTTCGGACCCGGCCGTTGAGGGCGAAGCGGCCGGAGATGTCGAGCGGGATGTCGTCCGTCCACGGGACGAGGAAGGCCATGCGGACGTCATCCTCGGCCAGGTCCGGCAGGCGCTCGCGTAGCTCGAGCTCGCTCCGGACGGGCACGACGTGGAAGTCGCCCACGTTGGCGAGCTTGAGCATCTGCTCGTCGCCGGTGCCGAAGTAGGCGAAGAGGTGGTGCTGGCGCTTGCGCCGATACGCCTCTTCGAGATCGGCGCGCAGGTCGTGCGCGTTCAGGTGCGGGACGCCCTCCATCATTTCTTGCCCGGCCCCTTGTTCCCAGGCGCAGTGATCCGAATCTGGCCGGTCATCGTGACCTCGTCGCCCTCGCCTTCGAGCGTCTCCCGGACCTTCGCGAGCGCCGACTCGAGGTGTGCGATGACTTCGGCCTTCCCCTGCCGATGAAGCGAGCCCTCGAAGACGACCCGACCCGGCGGCGGCGGCGGGTTGAGGATACGCTGCGCTTCCTCGGCAAGACCGCGCAGGCGGTCCGCGGCGGCCTGGTTGAGCTCGTCCTGGCGCAGCACGCCCGAGACCTTGTCGAGGAGCTCCGTCGCGCCCTCGAGCTCAGTCTGTCGACCCTTGAGCTGGTCGAACGCACCGAACACGAGCGCGTCATCGAGCACGTTCGCGACCTGGGCCGCGCTCCCGATGCTGGCGCCGACCGCGCGCGCGCTCGTCTTGGCCTCGAAGCCGGCCAGGAACTCGACCTGGGCCTTGCCGTTCTTGCCCTGGAGGCCGGCGCACATCGCGTCGGCCGACTCCGCCGTCGTGACGCGGTCGACGTCGGTGTCGAGATCGAGCTGGCCGAGGCGCTGCTTCAGCAAACCAGGGAGCTTGGTGCAGTCGGCGACCTTCGCCTTGAGCATCTTGGCGAGCTCGGACTCGAAGCGCTTGAGGTTGTCGGCGTGGAGCGCGTTCCCCATGTTCGGGAGCCCGAACGCGGTCCCGGCAAGCTGCTTGGCCGCGAGCCAGTCCTGGTGCGTCGGCAGGTCCGGCTTCTCGAGGACGATATAGTCGGGGATGGGCTTGCCCGCGACGGGCGCAAACGCCTGGTCTCCGCTCACGAACGTTCGAGCGGACCAACGGGCATAGCAGCGGACAACGAGGTCCAACGCCTCCGGCTGGAGCCCCATTCGGCCACTCTCATCGATCCAGCGGCGCACCTCGCCGACCTCCGGTCGCTCGGCGGACTTCTGCTGCCGCTTCTTCTCGAGCTCCTGAAGGGTCTGGTCTTGGAGCAGGTGGACGGCGGTCTCGGTCACGCGGACGAGCCCCAGCTCCCCCAGCGTCCCGCGCATCTCTTCGCCGAGGTTCTTGTCGGCAGGGATGCGCTTTTCATCCGAGTCGATGATGTCGCCGAAGCGCGCGATCAGGTTCTTCTGCCGGGCCGTGGTGAGCTTCTTCGTGAAGCGGGGATGTCGGGGATAGCGCGCCTCGAGGAGCGCCGGGATGTAGCTGTCGAGCGCAGTGGCAAGGTTCGCAGCCAGCGAGGTCTGCACCTTGGCGCCCGGCTTGAGCACGACGAGGTGGTTCTCGACGGACTGCCCCGTGTCGAGGTCGCCCTCCTTCGGCTGCGTGAGCCCGTAGGCTTGGCCGAGCGCCTGGAGGATGCGCGACTGCTTCTGCGTCCGCAGATTCGCGAGGTCGTTCTGTGCCCGGACCTGGTTCTCGACGCTGAGGTGCGAGACGTACCCCTTCGTGACGCTCGCGCTCTCCAGGATGTGGTCGAGGATGACGAGCTCCCCCAGCATCTGGTTGATGGAGTGGGAGAAGAAGCTCGGGAGCCACACCAACGTCCACGAGCCGCCCGTCTCTTCCTTGAACTTCTCGAGGACCTCTTCGTCGTGGTGGGGCCCGAAGTTCGGCTCGTCGAATGGGTAATCGACGATCAGGCGCCAGTCGTGCCCCTCGGGGCACCGGAGCGCCTCAGGGCCCATCTTCCGCACGTTGCCGAAGCGGATGTGTCCGAGGCGGTCGGTTCCGCGCCAGTCCTTGTACTTGTGGTCCCTGCCCCAGTCCGCGATGGACTCGACGCCCATGGCCTCGAAGAGGAGGTCCCGGAGCACTCGCTGCCGGGCGCCCGGGCCGTCGACGTGACGTGCCTGCTCGAGGATCGGCTCGAGCTCGACGCCCTCGAGCTGTAGGCGGACCGTCGGGTCGGCCTGGGACCCGACGTGGAGCTGTCCGATCTGGCTGGCCCAGTTCCGCAGCTTCTGCGCGACGAGGTTCGCTTCGGTACCAGGGATCGGGACGCGAAGGGAGCCGTGGTTGAGCTGCACCAACTTGGCCGCCGTCATGTCCTTGAGAGCCGACACCTCCGGGACGAGCGACGCGATGATGAGCGTCTTCACCATCCGGTTGTCGGTACGGCACGCGGTGCGCTCGCAGTTACTGCACCCGAGCCGTGCGGGATGGTCAGGCCGCAGGCGCTGGCACTTCTCCGGCGTGTTGGTCTCGTGCTGTTCCTGAAGGACCGGCAGGAAGCGGTAGGTGTACATCTGCTTCGCCGACTCGAAGCGCGACTTCATCACACCGTCGGCGGTGTCCTCGCCGCCGGCGAGCACGTCGTAGAGGTCACCCACCCCGACGACGCCGCCGAGCGAGAGGTCCTCGATGTGTTCGACCAGGATCTCGGTGAGCAGCTTGATCGCCGTCCGCTCGCGCTGGAGCGAGTTCGACAGAGCCACCAGCGCCTCGACCAGCGCCGGGCTGAAGGGGTAGAGCCGCCGGAAGTCCGCGGCGTCGAGATGGCCGAGCATGGTCTTCCACGCTGGATCGGCCGCCCCTTTTCTCATCTTGTCGAACGCCTGGTCGAGGGTGGCCTTCGCCTCGTCGCTCGCCGGCTTGAGCACGCGCTTCTCTGCGATGGCAGGGAGGTTCCGGTCCTCGAGGGTGATCGTCTCGTAGCGACCCTCGGACCACTGGAGCGAATCCCGCACCAGCTTGTTCTCGAGGCCCATGTAGTCCTCGCCTACCATCTCGGCGAGGTCGCGCTGGCGAGCGATGAAGCTAACGAATGGGATGTCGCGGTGCGACTCCTGCGCCTCGACCAGCTTCACCATCTTCTGCACCTCGTTATGGAACCACTCCACGTTCGAGGCGCGCGACGCGAGCCAGAGGATGAGCTCGTCGAGGAAGAGGACGATGCCGTCGTAGCCGAGCTCCTTGGCGTGACGGCCCACGATGCCGAGGCCCGAGTCCAGGTCGAGAAACTGCCGCTTCGTCTCCGCGTATGCCTTGAACCGGGTCTTCACGAGCGCGCTGAAGAGCTCCTCACGCACCTTCGGATCGCTCGACTCGGTCGCCGCGTCGAAACGCTCCCGGTCCCAGCCGCGCTTGGCGAACTTGCGCCATTTCGCCTGCTTGCTGGAGCCGCCCCCGGCCAGCTCGTTCATCGGCCCGAAGAAGGCATCGTCGCCGAGCTCCTCGAGCATCTGCCTCGCGTCTGCGAAGAGCTGCTCGTCAGCGAAGAGGCCGGGAACCGTCGCCTCGTCGTGGTGCTCGCGGACATGGGCGATGTACCGGAGGAAGATGGCCTCCTCGATGCTCTCGTGTCCCACCATGTGGAAGTGGAGCTTCAGCAGCTTCTTTTCGCCCACCCAGTCAAACGGGGCGCGAAGCGGGTGGAGCTCCGGGATGCGCCAGACGTCTTCGTTGGCGTCGAGCATCAGTGACAGCAGCGCCATGAAGTGCGACTTGCCGCTCCCGAAGCTGCCGTGAAGGAAGGTGGCCTGGCTTCGGTTCTGTTGCAGCGACGTGTCGACGAGCTTGAGCGCCTTCTCGAAGGCGTCGCGGATTGGCGGGGTGACGACGTAGGTCGACGCGGTCTGCTTCGGCTGCTCGATCGCCTGGCTGAGGACCTCGACGAAGCCGATCTTGTGGATGCTCTCCGGCAGGTCGAAGAGCGGCTTCACGCGCTGCTCGCTCATTGGTCAGCCTTCTTGCTCTTCTTCGAGGACTTTTTACGGCCTCGCTTCGTCTTCTCCGGCGGGCGCCATGCTTTCAGGTCGTCGTGCGTCAGGCCGAGGGCCTGGCACTCGCCGTCGACGAAGCTCCGATAGTACTCGGCCGGCGAGACGCCCCCGTAGTCCTCGGACGGTTTGTCGTGCCAGAGCTCGAGCCAGAACTGGAGTTCGAGGAGCCCGGCGAGCATCGGGGTCAGGCGGTCCCGTTCCCAGCCCTCGTTGGTCTTGCGGTCGTAGTAGAGCGTGGCGAGGGCCTTGGCGCGCTGCTGATGGTCCAGCCCTGCCCAGCAGTACGCCGCCTTTCGGTCTTCGTCGGACTCGCAGCCCGGGTAGGAGACGAAGCGCTCTCTCGGAACGTCGAGCTTGCCGCGCAGCCGCCAGGTACTCCCCGAGCGCATGTCCTTGGGCGAGTACTTCGGCGTTCGGGGGGTGGCGGACCGGCCCTCGGCCTGGCTCCGCCAGAGCGCCTCCCACTCACGCCGCTTCTCGAGGCCCTTTCCGGTGTAGCGGTGGGCAGCTAGGAAGGGCGCAGCCTGTGTAGCCAGCACCTCCGCGATCTGGAGTCCGCCGAACTGCTCAGCCAGCTCCAGAAGCTCGACCACCCGACTGTCCTCGCGAAGCCTCCGCTCCACGTCCGATTCGCTGAGAACGAGTGATTGCTCCCCCGCTAGTTCCGCTTCGGCTGCTTGCTCAAGAACCAATCGGAGGGCCGCGGCGATCTCGGCGTCGTAGTCAGTCGCGCGCCACCAACGCTTGAAGTCAGGCCGCTCGACGGCCGCGAGCAGGTCTGATCCGCCTATGGCAGCAATGCGCTGTGCCTGGAGCCTTCCCGGACGCACGCCATCTGGGGGGCTCGCTCCGGTGCGTTCAAACCACGTTGCGTCTGGTCCCTCACCCATGGTCCGCTGCCACAAGAGATGCTCAAACGTCCGTCGCCCAGCGATATCATCGGCACTCGGGCCCGGCGCGAGCCCATCGTCGCAGAGGCCGAAGAGCCGATAGCACGTCCAATCGACGCACTCTTGGAGCCGAACGAGCTCCGAGAAGGCTGCCGCCTCGTCTTGCCGAGCTGTGTTGAGGACCTCCGCAAGTGGCCCGTCGAGCTCGCCCGCGAACCAACGCTCAGCGACACGCGCAGGCGTCGCAGCGTCGCGACATTCTGCGGCTTGCAGAAGGGCAGAACCCAAGTTGGCCAGAACCTCCCACCCCTCGGGGAGGGGCATAGGAAGAAGCGCGCGCCCAGCAAACTGGTAGCGGTCAGCCCAAGTGGTCGCCGATAGCCTGCCACCGTCACCCATCTGGTCGCCACCCATTGGATAGGAAACCTGCTTCATCCAGAAGCAGGAGATGGAGCTGTTCAAGAAGCAGGACAGGGCAGCGTACTGGTCTTCTGAGCAGCCAGGCGGCAGCTTTATTACTGGAGCCGACTGGTTGAAGACCCGCTGGCCCCGGTCCACGACGAAGTGATTTCGGCTTGACACGAAGGCATAGGCGATGCTGGTAGGCACACTTCGTTTCGACTTGTAAAAACTCCGGTACTCAAACCACTCAAGCCCCGCCTCGAGGGTTGTCTTGCCGAACTGTCTTCGCCTCTCGAGCACTGTCTTGTAACGCCAGAAGTGCCGCCGGGTGGGCTCGTGTTCCGGAAGGGCGGGCTCGAGAAAATCGTCATATGGAAAAAGTACTGACGCCGAGTGGCGAATGTTCCAGTTTCGGACATTCTCGCCAATCCCAAGCATTCGAGTGTACTTGGGTGGTACACCGAGTCGCGCAAGCCAGTCGGGGGGACCGTAGTACAGGTCGTCCTCGCCCATGATCGCGTCGAAACCGATGGCGGTCGCCAGATCGCCCAGCGACTCTCGCGCCTCGGCCTCGATATGGGCCTTGAGTTCTAGTGCGCCCCCTCCGCTCAAGCTCCACGGGTGCGCCGCAAGAAGTTCGCGGTCGCAGTCTGCGACGGACACGAACTCATCGACGTAGCCCGGAGATGACCAGTGTTCCACGATGCTCGACCAGACCAACCCGCGCGACGGATCGACGGGCTCCGCGGGTTCGCCCCCCTCCGACAAGACCAATCGCACCGTTGCGCTGCGAGGGGGCTCATTGCTGCCGAACATCATCAGCGTCGGCGTGCCGTGGCCAGGAATGTAGGCTCCCGCGGTACTCACGAGCAGCTCGAGGTTCACCGTCGACAGAAATGATTCAATCAAGCTCTTTCCGAACTCTCTCTTCATGAAGGAGTTCGCAGTAATCTGCCCAACTAGACCGCCGGGTCTCGCGAGATGAAAGAAGCGCTCACAGAAGGGCGCCGACAGCGCGTATTTACCGGAGGCGCTAACGTAGAGCTCGCGATACCGGTCACGGAGAACCCGGTCCTTTGGCGTAATGTAGGGAGGGTTTCCGACGACGGCAGCACACCGGCGGTGAAGCACTTGCCGTGCCTGCGCCTCTTCCTCCAGTGCGAAGACCTTCCGATCCCAGTCAACAACCCGAGCGTCGCTCTGATGGAACAGGGCGCCCTGCTCGTGCTGCGGGTTGTACAGGAGCGAGTCGGCGACCGCGACGTGGAGTGGAAGCTTCGGAGCCGCGCTGATCTTGTCGAACGCTGCCTTGCCCAGGAACGAGAGCGTGAGCCGGAACTTGGCGATCGCGACCGCGAAGGGGTTGATGTCGGCGCCATACACCTTGTCGAGCGCCTCGGCCGCCGCCTCCCGAGCGCTCAGCCCAGGCTTCGCGCGCTGCACGTGCTCGAAGAAGCGGTCGAACGCGCCGAGCAGGAAGTGCCCGCTGCCGCAGGTCGGATCGATGAGGTCGGCGTCGTCGAGGCCGAACTTCTCGATCGCCGGCTCGAGCGTTCGGTCGAGGATGAACGCCTCGATGAAGTCCGGCGTCTGGAGCAGCGCGTAGCGCTTGCGGACGTTCTCGTTGAGGTCCTGGTAGAGGTCGCCGAGGAAGCGGGTGTCGCTGACGCCGAAGCGAAAGGCGGGCTCATCCGTACTCGGTGAACGAAAGAGCGTGAGGAGCTCTTTCGCCGCTGCGGCGCTCGGCGCCAGCAGCCAGACCGGGTTGTGCTCGGGCCCGAAGAGATCCTTGGCCGCCGGGTACTGGGACAGTTCCCGGAAGACCGTCAGCAGGTAGTCGCGCTCGGTGAGCGATGGCGCGAGCTCGAAGAACAGTCGCTGGGTGTCGGCGGCGCCGGGGCCGGCGATGCGGTTCCGCTCGAGGAGCTCGCGATCCTCGAGGGCGCGGGCAAAGACACACGAGAGCAGCCAGGCCGCGCTCACCTGTTCGATGAAGCGCTTCTGCCACTGCACGAACCCATCGGCGGTCCGCTCGGCCGCCTTCTCCTCGGTGTGCCGCGCCTTCAGCGTCGCCGTGACCGCGGGCGATTCCTTCGCGCGCTTGAGCAGGTCCGCGTCGAGCTTCTTCAACACCGGCTGGGCGGCGGAGAGGAAGAGCGCGCTGTCGAGCGGCGCGGTCGGGTCCGACTGACCGGGGAGGTCGGCGAGCTTCGGCTTCTTGCGTCGTCGTGCCATCGTTCTGCTCAGTGCGTGAGTAGCTCGAACGCGCTGTCGAGGGCCCTGTCCGAGAGCTGCTGAGTCAGGAAGTCGTGGGTTAGCTGGGGGTCCGGCTCGTGGCGCTCGGCTTCGACCCATGTCACCCAGGTCTCGAAGTCGCTGGGTTTATCGACCGTCATGAAGCCGACTCCATGCTTGCGGGCGGCCTTCACACACTCGACAAAGCGAAGGTCTTGGTGTGGGTCCTCATGAAGTGACGGGGGAAGCACGACGAGAGCGTACGGACGCGTTGCGAAGCGCGCGTGCGCCAGCGCCTCATGCACTACTGTGATGTCCCAGCTATCCGGAGGCTTCACCTCGAACGTCCACACGTCGAAGTAGTTGCCGGGAAGCAGGTCAAACTGTCTCAGCGAGAACACCGTGATGTCTGGTCGAGACCAGATTCCCCCGGTGTCTTTGCTGCCCTGCCACGCGGTTACATCGACAACGCTCTGGTCGAGATTGTTCTCCTTGACCCAGTGACGGACCAGCGTGCGGCGAAGTGGTTCGTAGTACTTGGACTCGGCCGACTCGATCGACGGTGACGCGACGAGTTTGGCGCGGCCCGCCAAACGGAGCGTTCCGCCGCGTCCTGGGCCAACCTGGATCAGGCCAAAGTCTCGGGCACGGCGCTGGGCTTCCCAATAACGATCGACGTCGTCGTCCCACCCGAGTTCTTTCTGGAGCCACGGATTCGTGACGGTTCTGTTAGCCGGCATAGTCTCGATGAGGGCACGGACATCAGCGTCAAGACGACGGACGCTCCCTCCTTTGCCCCGTCCGACCGCGAGGATGCCCTTGGCGAGGAGCTTCTCGCGGGCCTTCAGGTAGCGGTCTTTCTTCCAGCTCAGTGCTCTCTGAATGGAGATGTTCCCCCGAGCCCCGGAATCGGGAACCTCAGCGAGGAGCTTCTTCTCGTCTCTTGAGAGTCGACTGGCCATGGCGATTCCTACGCAGCGGCGTTGTGGCGGTTGGCGAGCCACTCGAGCGGGACCCAGAGCGCCTGCGACGGATGCAGGCCGGGGATCGATAGCTCGCCGTTGATGCGGGGGATGCCGCCCGTGTCGTGTCCCGGGACGAGCAGCAGGATGGGTGCCTCGGCGGACTTGGCGGACTCGACGAGGCGCTCGAGGAACGAGTCGAGGTGGTATCGGGCGATGAGCCCAGGCTGGACGAGGAGCAGCGGCTCCTTGGGGGGGAGCAGCTCTTCGGCGATCGATTCCGCGGCCGCCTCGACGAGGTTCAGCAGGTTCGGCCAGTCCTCTCCCTGGCGGCCACCGAGGTCTGCTTCGTGGACGATCGTGTCCTCCTCGATGCCGGCCTCGGCGAGCTGCTCCCGGATGGCTTCGACGAGGAGCCGATCGAAGGGCACGGGTTCCACGTCGAGTCGGCGTCCGAGGGCCAGGGCAGCTTCTCGCGCTCGATCGGCTCGGACGCCGAGAACCCGCAGGTGATGCCGCTCGACGGCGTTGCGAAGCCGCTCGTCGAACCGACGAGCGATGACCGCCTCGGGCTCCATCGAGAGCGCCTGGGACGGCAGTGCCGTCATCGAGCGCCCGAGCGAGGAGACTCGAGTGTGGAAGCTGGTCTTCTCGAGCGCGCCCTGACGCTCGTAGGCTTGCTTCGTCTCGTTCCAGGTGAGGCCGTGCCGGAAAAGCAGAGCGTCGAGCTCCGGCCGGGTCGGGAGGGCGGCCGCCTCCGGGTAGCGGAGGGACACCCGGCGCAAGACTTCCTGCGGGCCGATCCCGCTTCTGAGCAGCGAGGCGCTCAACGAGAGCGCCCGCTCGGGCGACATGCCGCGCGGGTAGATCTCGAGGCGGGTGGAGCGGGCCGCGCCCTCACTGGCGAGCGCCGCGATCTCGGCCAGGCGCTGAGACGACACGTTGGCGAGGGGGGTGTCGGCGGCGGTGTCGGTGAGCACCCGCTCGGTCTCTCCCTTTCCGGCGAGTACCGGCCGCGCAGCGAGCGCATCGGCCGCCTCGCCGAGCGCCTTCACCGCGCGGGTGTGGGCATCCGAGGCGCAGAGCCACGGCTGGTCGGCGCCGAGGCGGATGTACTGGAGACCGTCGCCTTCGACCTTGTCGACCTCGACGACGATACGGAGCAGCGCCGCCGCGCGGGCCGCGAGGAGCTCGTCGGCGGCGGTCCGATCGTGTGGGATGTGGGCGAGCAGGTGCCGGGCTGCATGGTCGAGGGGCAGCGCCCCGCTGGCGGCGTCGACCACGGCGTGCGCTTCCTTGCGAAGCTCGCTGATGGCGCCGTGCTTGGCCCACTCGTCGCGGGCCTTGCCGAGGGCGATGTAGATGGCCGCGGTCGTCACGCCCTGGTCATCCGCGAGATCCTTCACGGCGACGCCGAGGCGCCCCGCGAACGTCCCCTCGATGCCGTAGAGGAGGCGTGGATGCTTCATGCGCCGCTTGCGCTTCGGCATGAGCGCGTCGAGCCAGCCCTCGATGGTCGAGGGGCGCTCACGCTCGTTGGCGTTGCGGTTCTCGGCGTCGAGCAGCTCGCGGAGCGGACGCTCGTCGAAGTCGTGGCGTTTGGCGAGCGCGCGAATCTGGTGCTTCGGTGCCGCCGCGACGACCGCCAGGCTCCTGAGCCCCGCGTCGCGAAGGGCGGTGGCGACCTCCTCCTCGATGCCGGCCGTGTGGACGAGGATGTCGTCCCCTCGGTACCCAGGGAATAAAGGCTTGGGTGCGACCGGCGTGAGCTCTCGTGCGGCGCGCCAGCGGTCGCGGAAGCCGAGGATCTCCTGCGCGACTCGACGACCGATGCCGCGGATGGCCGAGAGGCGGTTGTCCGGGAGGTCGAGTAGATCCTCGGCGCGAAGCAGACCGGCTCGGTCGAGGGCGTTCTTCGCTCGAGGCGAGAGAGGCAGCGCCTCGATGAGTGTCTCGGGGCCGATGGCGCCGAGCTGCTCTTCGGTCAGCTCTTCGTCGGCCTCGGGGTGCTCGCTCGGCGTG
>MDTG01001897.1_pt1 | contig 21643 bp, 21 predicted proteins | sample 811421 | NCBI WGS metagenome assembly MDTG01 (sample SAMN05326645, study PRJNA326480) | marine metagenome | isolation source: seawater | place: Pacific Ocean: South East | collected 2011 | reverse complement strand
CTTAATATCTGTTTTCTAATATCATAATTATGTGCCTCAACTTTTTGTTGAGCCCTTTCTAACGCTTTTGTTATTAAAGAATGAGTTATTACTTCACCTTCTTTAACTCCAACTTTTGATAGAACATTTTCCAATGTTTTAGATCCAAAAATTCTCATCAAATCATCTTCCAATGAAATAAAAAAAATACTTTCACCAATATCTCCTTGACGACCTGATCTTCCTCTTAATTGATTATCAATTCTTCTACTCTCATGTCTTTCAGTTCCAATAACTAAAAGTCCTCCAGCATTTATAGCAATTTCTTTATTCTTAACGCTTTCATCATCATCCCCACCTAGTTTTATGTCTGTACCCCTTCCAGCCATATTAGTAGAAATTGTTACTTTTCCTGGCATACCTGCATTCAATATTATATTTGCTTCTTGCTGATGAACTTTTGCATTTAATACCTGATGTTCAATTTTATTTTTTGTTAGCATTTTTGAAATAATTTCTGAATTTTCAACTGAAGTTGTACCAATTAAAATTGGCTGCAATTTTTTATGTCTATCAATGACTAAATTTAAAACAGAATCATATTTCTCTTTTTTTGTCATATAGATTTGATCATCTTGATCTTTTCTATTCACAGGTAAATTTGGAGGTATTTCAACAACGTTTAAATTATAAATACCTTCAAATTCAGAAGCTTCAGTTTTTGCTGTTCCTGTCATTCCACTTAATTTTTTATAAGTCCTAAAAAAATTTTGAAAAGTAATTGAAGCTATTGTTTGATTTTCTTGTTGAATCTTTAATCCTTCTTTGGCTTCTATAGCTTGGTGAAGTCCATCACTATATCTTCGACCTTCCATTGGTCTTCCAGATAGATCATCTATAATAACTATTGATTTATCCTTAATGATATAATCTTTATCTTTAAGAAATAAATGTCTAGCTCTTAAAGCTTGGATAATATTATGATTCAAGCTCATATTATCCAAATCTTGAAGTGTTCCTCCTTTAATTAAATTATTTTCTAATAATAATTTTTCCATTATTTCCATACCACTGCTAGTTAAAAGAATAGATTTACCTTCTTCATTAATTTCATAGTCTTTTTTATTTAAGAATTTAGTTATTGAGTTAATTTTTGGATAAAGTTCTATAGAACTATTTGATTGGCCAGATATTACTAATGGTGTTCTAGCTTCATCAACTAAAATGCTATCAACTTCATCTACAATAGCAAAACATTCTTTTTTAAAGGATAAAGATTCATATGTGCCCTTGAGATTATCTCTTAAATAATCAAAGCCAATTTCATGATTTGTTGCATAAACTATATCACAATTATAATGATTAATTCTTTCATCATGATCTGTTTTTGAGTTAATACATCCAACTGTAAGATTTAAAAATTTATATATTTCTCCCATCCATTTTGAGTCTCTTTCGGCAAGATAGTCATTAACTGTAATAATGTGAACTGAATCTCCATTAAGAGCATTTAAATATGCAGCAAGTGTAGCAACTAAAGTTTTGCCTTCACCGGTTTTCATTTCAGCTATTTTGCCTTCATGTAAAACTATTCCTCCTATTAATTGAACATCAAAATGTCTAAGACCGATAGTTCTCTTTGAGGTCTCTCTAACAACTGCAAAAACTTCAGGCAATATAACTTCTAAAGATTTACCATTTTTTATTAAATCTCTAAAATATTCAGTTTTATTTTTTAATTCTAAATCTGAAAGTTTCTGAAATTCTTCTTCATAATTATTGATAGTGGCAATTATTTTTGAATAAGATTTGATTTGTCTATTTGATGATGAGCCAAAAAGTTTGTTTACAAATTTTAACATTTTTATGATATGGCTGTTATCACATGAAAAAAAATAGATCTACAAGGGATTTGGAACTTTCTTCGAATGAGAGTTTATTTATGAAAAAGAGGTCAAATTCTTTTTTTAAATACCCTTTAATAAATAATGTTTCGTCTAAATATCTGAAATTCTATACATTTCATGCTGGATTTAAAAAAAAGCTGGATGATTTACTCATTGTTATTTTTAATGAAGCTTCTAATGTTGTATCAGCTTATTCAAAAACATCAACTCCAGCTGCTCCTATTATTTGGAATAAAAAAAACAATAAAGGCTGGTGTAAAATACTTATTGTTAATTCAGGCAATGCCAACGCACACACCGGCACTAAAGGTGTTAGGGCTATTGATTTTTACGCAAAAAATATTGCAAAAAAATTTAATTGTCCACTAAGCCAAATTTTAGTTTCTTCAACAGGAGTAATAGGCGAACAATTAAATTACCAAAAAATTAAAAACACCTATAATTTTATTAATAAATATAATCATAAAAAAATAATTGATGCCGCTAAGGCGATAATGACAACTGATACTTATCCTAAAACAGTTTTCAAAAAATTTAAAGTTGGAAAAAAAGAAATTAAAATTTTTGGATTTGCTAAAGGCTCCGGTATGATAGCTCCAAATATGGGTACTATGTTAGCTTATATATTTATTGAGGCTAATGTATCTAATAAAATTTTAAAAGAATTTTTAAACTCCCATCTTGAAACTAGTTTTAATTCTATCAGTGTAGATGGTGACACATCTACTAATGATACAGTTATGCTTTTCTCAATTAATAATGATAAAAAAGAAAAAATATCAAAGAAAATTGAGATTAAAAAAATATCTGATGTTTTGCAGAAAGCTATGTTTGAATTAGCTATTCAAATTGTTTCAGATGGTGAAGGTATATCAAAATTAATGAAAATAAATGTTTATGGCGCTTCAACAAAAGAGCAAGCTTCAAAAGTAGCTTTTTCAGTAGCAAATTCTCAGCTTGTTAAAACTGCGATAGCAGGACAAGATGCAAACTGGGGAAGAGTAATTATGGCTATAGGTAAAGCTGATAGAAAAATTTTACAAGAAAAAATAAAGCTACAATTTGGTAAACTGATTGTTGCCTATAAAGGTATGAAGTATAATAAAATAAATATAAATAAACTAAATCAATACATGAAAAATAAAGTGATAGAAATTAATATAAATTTAGGTATTGGTAATTTTAATAAAACTGTCTATTCTTCTGATTTAACTCATGAATATATTAGAATAAATGCAGATTATAGATCTTAATGTCTGATTTACTTAAAGAAATTGAAAATATTATATCTGACTGCAATAATAATATTGAAGCAAATGTTTTAGGTATCAACTATTTGGAAAAATTAAAATATTTTTTAATTGATAAAATAAAGGAATTTGAAACCATTGATATAAACATTATTGAAAAAAGCAATAATCAAGAAATAAGAAAGAAATTTAATGAAAATAACTTAATAATTAGTATTTTTTCAAATTTAGATCCATTATTAAAAATCAAGCAAAATGTCGAAAATGATATATTATGTATTGTAATAGAAGGATATAAGTCATTAAAAATTTTTAAAGATATAAATTCTAAAGATGCTCATTCTATTAACTTATTTTCAAAAATGGGCATTGTACTTTCTAAGAACATGATAATTAGCCAGTCTATTGGAAAAAAAAGTATTATATTATATATTGAAAATAGTTTGGAAAATTAGAATGTTATTAATTATAAATTTGTTATAATAGCTAAATGATTGTTTTTAATTTAGTTTGTAAAGATTGTAGTTTAGAATTTGAAGGATGGTTTGATAATTCCAAAGAATTTGAAAAGCAAAGAAAAAAAGGAGATATTTTTTGTCCCTCTTGTAATAGTATTGCAATCAATAAATCTTTAATGACTCCAAATTTACCAAAAAAGAGTAATTCTAAAAAAATAGAAAAAAAGAAAAAAACAATGGCTAACAATATTAAAAAATATAAAAAAATAATTGAAAAAAATTTTGATTATGTTGGAGATAATTTTAGTGAAGAAGCAAAAAAAATGAAATATGGAGAAATTAATGAAAGACCGATTTATGGTGAGGCAAATATTGAGCAAACTAAAGAATTGATAGAAGAGGAAATAAGTGTTGTTCCTTTGCCATGGACACCCTCAAAAAAAACAAATTAAATTAGCTTAGCAGTACAAAAATAATTAATTGAATAAAAATTTTTGTTTAATTTCCACTCTCTGCTTAATAAATTATAATTCATTCCAGTTATATTACTAATTTCAAATTTATTTTTAATTAATAGCTCGGTCAATTCATGAGGTTTAATTAGTTTTTTGTAATCGTGTGTATTTTTTGGAACCCATTTAAGAATATTTTCAGCAAAAAAAATAGCAAAAATTTTTGATGCTTTTGTTCTATTAATGGTTGATAAAATAAGTTTACCCTTAGGTTTTAAATTATTTTTTAATTTTAGAATTATTTCTTTCCAATTATCAAGATGCTCTATAACTTCTAACAACAAAATTACATCATATTTATCCTCTGAAATAAAATTAACTATATCTCTATTTATATAATTAATATTTAATTTATTTTGTTGAGCATGTTTTTTTGCTATTTCAATATTTTTTTTTACAAAGTCAATTCCAGAAACTTTTGCTCCAAGTCTAGATAATGGCTCACAAGTTAATCCTGCTCCACATCCTACATCTAGAATATCTAAATCTTTAATCTTATTATCAATATTGTCCAAAATATATCTTATTCTTAAAGGAGTAATTTCGTGAAGTATTTTAAATTTTCCATTAGGCTGCCACCATTCGTTCGCAATTGAAGAAAAATGATCAAATTCGCTATTTTTTACTTTTTTTGTGTTCATTAAACTTGTACTTTATCTTAAAAATAATAATAACCCCAATTAATAAAAAGATAAATCTAAGTCAATGAAGATAGTAGTAATGAAATTTGGTGGAACATCTGTAGCAGATGTTAAAAAAATACAGAATATTTCTAATACAATTGTTAAACAACAACAAAATTATAAAGTGGTAGTAGTATTATCAGCTATGGCAGGTGTTACTAATAATTTACAGTCATATATTGATGAAATAGATGTTGAACCATCTAAAGAAACTGATCTTGTTATGACTTCTGGAGAGCAAGTTACTATTGGTCTCTTATCAATGATACTTAATAAAAAAGGAATAAAAAGCATGCCTCTTTTAGGATGGCAAATTCCAATAATTACTGATGATAGTTATTCCAAAGCAAGAATACTTAACATCGATCCTAAAAAAATATTTGATTTTTTAAAAGAAAATGACGTTATAGTTTTAGCTGGCTTTCAAGGAATAAATATAAATGGAAATATTACATCTTTAGGTAGAGGTGGATCAGATACAACTGCTGTTGCAATAGCTTCAGCAATTAAAGCAGAAAGATGTGATATTTATACTGACGTTGATGGTGTTTACACTACTGATCCAAATTTGGAGCCAAAAGCAAAAAAATTAAATAAAGTAGCTTATGAAGAAATGCTTGAAATGTCTTCTATGGGTGCAAAAGTTCTACAATCTAGATCTGTTGAATTAGCCATGAAAAATAATTTACCTCTTCAAGTATTATCTTCCACTAGTAATGTTGAGGGAACATATATTGTTAATGAAAACGAACTTATAGAAAAGGAAATTGTTAGTGGTGTATCTTACAATATTAATGAATCAAAAATAACAATATCAGGCATACCTGATGAACCAGGTATTTCGGCAAGGATTTTTGCTTTAATGGCAAGAAACAATATTAATGTAGATATGATTGTTCAAAATATATCGCAGGATGGAATTAGTGCTAATATGACTTTTACTGTGCCCTTAAAAGATCAAGATTTAGTAAAAAAAATTATTGATAATAGTAAGAATCAAATAAAATATAACAGTCTTTCAATTGATGATAAAATAACCAAAATTTCTGTAGTTGGCATGGGCATGATGTCTCAAACAGGAGTAGCAGCAAAAATGTTTGAAACACTGGCAAAAAATAATATAAATATTCTGGCAATATCGACTTCAGAGATCAAAATAAGTGTTTTAATAGAAAAAAAATATACAGAATTGGCAGTTCAATCTCTTCATAGTGTGTACAAATTAGACAAATAGTAATAAAGGTAAATATTATTATGGATTTTGTAGGTGAATTTTTAAAAAGAAACAGAATTAAAAATAAATTTAATTTAAATAAAGTTTCTAAAGAATTAAATATTTCTAAAAGTATTTTGGAAGAAATTGAGAATGATCACTTTCCTGATTATATAGATAAAGTTTTTTTAATTGGTCATATTCGTGCATATGCCAAATATCTAGATTTAGATGATAATAAAATAGTTGAAAGATTTAAAATACAAATTTCATATAATAGTGCAAATTTAACTCAAGAAGTATCAAAGCCAATTAATTCTGATAGTTTTGTGTCAATTCCTAGAATACTATCAATAGCTTCTATTTTCATTTTTATTTTTGGTTTTTATGTAATTTTCTTAAGAGAAAATAATTTAGAACCTCAATATGCAATGACTCCTTCTGTTCCAGAAAATTTATTACCTAATTTGGAAGAAGCAGAAATGGAGTTATCTATTGAGAAAAGTGCAATAGCTAAAATGAATAAAAAAAATGAAAATATAATTGAGTCTTTTGATCAAGGTGACTTATCTATAACTACTTCAAGTGCGATTGCATCTTTGCCAAAAAATGAAGATAAAAGTTTTATAAATCAAAATATTACTTTGAAATTTTTAGATCCCACTTGGATCCAGTTAAGAGATCAAAAAGAAAATATTATTCTTAGTAAATTAATGAACAAAGGGGATGAATATTCTTATAATACTTCAGATAATTTAAATTTAACAGCTGGAAATGCAGGAAATATAGTTATATTAATTAATAACAATGTTGTAGGTAAGGCTGGTAAATTAGGTGAAGTTGTTGACTCTTTAATTATTAATAGCAATTATAAAAATTAATTTTATTAATGTTACGATCATATCAAAAAATTGATAGACGTAAAACACGAACAATCAAAATAGGCAATCTTCAAATAGGAGGCAATTCTCCAATTTTAGTACAAACTATGACAAATACATTAACAAGTAATGTTAAAGAGACAATTAATCAAATTGAAAGAGTTGTAAAAGTTGGTGCTGACATTGTAAGAGTTTCTGTTCCTGATAAAGAATCTTCATTGGCTTTAAAAGAAATATGCAAAAATGCTTCAATTCCAATTGTTGCTGATATTCACTTTCACTACAAAAGAGCTATTGAGTCAGCAATTAATGGAGCTGCTTGTTTAAGAATTAATCCTGGGAATATTGGCTCAAAAGAGAGAATCAAAGAAGTAATAAAGGCAGCAAAAGATTATAATTGTGCAATTAGAATAGGTGTTAATGGGGGTAGTTTAGAAAAACATGTACTTGAAAAGTATTCAGAACCTAACCCACAAGCTTTAGTTGAAAGTGCTATGTATAATATAAAAATTTTAGAAGATAATGATTTTTTTAATTTTAAAATAAGTGTTAAAGCCTCTGATATTTTTCTAGCTACTCAAGCTTATCAAATTTTATCTAATAAATGTGATTATCCTCTGCATTTAGGAATCACTGAAGCAGGAGGTAAAAGGACAGGTTCTATAAAATCTTCTATTGGAATAGGTTTATTATTATTACAAGGAATCGGAGACACAATAAGAGTTTCTTTATCTGATGAACCTGAAGAAGAAGTAAGGGTAGGATTTGAAATTCTTAAAAGCTTAGGATTAAGAAATAGAGGTATTAAAATCATATCCTGCCCTTCATGCGCAAGACAACAATTTCCAGTAATAGAAACAGTAAAAAAATTAGAAAAATCCCTAGAAGATATTATGACACCAATGACAGTTTCAATTATAGGTTGCGTAGTTAATGGGCCAGGAGAAGCTACAATGACACAAATAGGAATTACAGGGGGTGGCAATGATACTCATATGATATATATTAATGGAAAAAAAGATCATCGTATAAAAAAAAATGATATTGCAGAATATTTAGAAAAAGTGATTAGAAAAGAAGCATTAAAAAATTCAAATAATAGTCTATGAAAATTCAACCAGTAAGAGGAACACACGACTTATATAATCAAAATTTGATAAAATATAATCATGTATTAAAAATTGTAAATAGACTTGCCAAAGTTTATTGTTTTGATGAGATTATAACCCCAATATTTGAAACAACAGAATTATTTCGTAAACCATTAGGTAAGTTTTCTGATGTTGTTTTGAAAGAAATGTATACATTTGAGGATAGAAATAATTCATCACTTACTTTAAGACCAGAATATACTACTCCTATGATTAGATCTGCTATTTCAAATAATCTTTTAGAGAAAATTCCTCAAAAATTATATGGCATTGGACCAATGTTTAGAAGAGAAAGACCTCAAAAAGGCAGATTTAGACAGTTTAATCAAATAAATTTTGAAATTTTAGGAACTAATGACATAGCTGCAGATTTAGAACTTATTTTATTAGGTGATGATATTTTGAAAAGTATTTTTCCTGATAAAAAAATTGACTTGATAATAAATTCTCTTGGCGATCAGAGCACTTTAAAAAAATTTAAGGAAGATTTAAAAATTTTTTTTAATAAATATAAAAAAGATTTAAGTGAAGAGTCTAAAAATAAAATTGAGACTAATCCTTTAAGAATTTTAGACTCAAAAGATAAAGATGATATAAAAATTAATTTTAATGCACCAAAAATACATGATTATTATTCAAAAGAAGCAAATAAAAAATTTGATGAAATTAAAGGTTTATTGCAAGAATACTCTATTAATTATGAAATAAATCCAAATTTAGTAAGAGGTCTTGATTATTATTGTCATACTGTTTTTGAGTTTAAATCTAAAGACTTAGGATCTCAGGACACCCTAATTGGAGGAGGAAGATATGATGGATTAATTAAATTACTGGGAGGCCCTGATATGCCAGGTGTTGGCTGGGCTGGAGGAATTGATCGAATAATTATGTTAATGGAAAATATTGTATTAAGTGAAAAAAAAATACACTTAGTTTTAATGAATGAAAAAATTAAAAGTTATGGTTTAAAATTACTGGATTTACTAAGAAAGAATAACATTTACGCTTATTTAGATTATAAATATAATTTAAAAAAATCCTTATCAAACGCAAGTAAAGAAAAATCTAAATATGCAATAATTATTGGAGAAGATGAATTTAAGAATAATACATGTACAATTAAAAACTTAAATAACAATACTCAACAAAATATTTCTATAGATAATATTGTTAACTTTTTAAAAGAATGAAAGATATTAAAGATCAGCTTGATGCAATTTTAAAAAAACATTTATTAGTAGAAAAAAAACTATCTAATCAAGACTCTATTTCAACAGAAAAATTAATAGAATTAAATAAAGAATATTCTGAATTAGCTCCCTTAGTAGAGCTTATAAATGAATATAACAAAACCTCTGAAGATTTAAAAAATTTGAGTGATTTATTACAAGACAAAGATATTTCTATAAGAGAAATGGCAGAAGAAGAAATAAAAGAGAAAAACATTAAAATAAAATTACTTCAAAATGATTTAATAAAATCATTAATACCTAAAGATAAAAATGATGATAAAAATTCAATTTTAGAAATTCGTGCAGGCACAGGAGGTGATGAAGCATCACTTTTTGCAGCTGATTTATTTAATATGTATCAAAAATATTCTGAGATTAATTCTTGGAAATTTGAAGTTTTGTCAATATCTGAAACTGGTTTAAATGGAATTAAAGAAGTTATTTGTAATATATCAGGTAAGAATGTTTTTTCAAAAATGAAGTATGAGTCTGGAGTTCATAGAGTACAACGTGTTCCAACAACTGAAAATAGTGGAAGAGTTCATACTTCAGCAGCAACAGTCGCAGTTTTGCCTGAGGCTGAAGAAATAGATGTAAAAATTGAAGAAAAAGATCTAAGAATTGATGTATTTAGATCAAGTGGTCCAGGTGGACAATCTGTAAATACTACAGATAGCGCAGTTAGAATTACTCATTTACCTACTGGTGTAGTAGTTTCCCAGCAGGATGAAAAATCTCAGCACAAGAACAAAGCTAAAGCACTTAAAATATTAAGATCACGAATTCTAGATAGAGAAATTCAAATTAAGGACAATGAAAGGGCAAAAGATAGAAAATCTCAGGTTGGATCTGGGGATAGATCTGAAAGAATAAGAACTTATAATTTTTCACAAGGTAGAGTTTCTGATCATAGAATAAATTTAACTTTATATAATCTTAATGAAATACTTGAAGGCAATTTAGATGAATTAATCATTCCTTTAAGTGCTAATGCTGAAGCAAAAAAACTATCTGAATTAAAAAATGAATAATTTTTTAAAACAACAACTTAATCAACTTAAAATTTTTCCTGAACCAGAATTAGAATTGAGAATATTATTAAATAAAAACTCACTAAAAAAAAATGAGATTTTTTTATCAAATTTTTGTATTTCTGATATTAATCTTTCTAGTTTTAAAAAAACTTTAAAAAGAAGGATTAATAGAGAGCCAATTTCTAAAATATTTGGACAAAAAAGCTTTTGGAAGTATGATTTTGTCGTTGATAAAAATGTTATAGATCCTCGACCTGAAAGTGAACTTATAATTGAAAAAGTTATAAAATATTATCCAAAAAAAAATCAGAAATATAAGATACTTGATATTTGCACTGGTTCTGGCTGTCTTGCTATATCCCTTGCTAAAGAATATAAAAATTCAAAAATAGTTGCTACTGATATTTCATCTAAAGCACTTAATATAGCTAAAATTAATGCTAAGAAAATGAAATGTGCTAATCAAATTAAATTTATTAAATGTAATTTAATTAATAACTATTCATCCTATGATATTATTGTGTCAAATCCACCCTATTTATCTTTAAATGAATATAAAAAATCTTCACTTGAAATTAAATTGTTTGAACCAAAGATAGCATTCGTAGCAAAGAATAATGGTTATGAATTTTATAAAAAAATTTCATTAATATTAAGTAAAATTTTGAAATCAGAATCTACTGCCTTTGTTGAAATTGGCTCATCTCAGGCCAAAAATGCCATAAAAATTTTCAAATTAAACAATTTAAATTTATTAGAAGTATCTCAGGATTTGCAAAAATTGGATCGTATTCTTATTTTAAATAAAACTTGATTAATTTATTATTTTATATAAATATAAATATTATTTTTATAGAAAACTAGATTTTTACTAGAGTTTTCCTAATAATTTTACATTAATAATTTATGTACACAAAAAAAAACACGAGATTATCATATAGATCTAATAGAAGATCTGGATATAAAAGAAGTAATTCGTATTCAAATTCTAAAACAAAAAATAAAGGTAACTTATCTCAACAATATAATAAATTTTTAAAATTAGCTAAAGAAGCTTCTTCGTCAGGTGATAGAATTCAGTCAGAATACTATTATCAATTTACTGACCATTATTACAGGTTAATGTTAGAGCTTGGAATGAATATTGATGATTCAGAAGCACAAGAAGAAAAAGTTTCAAAAGATTTAAATCAACAGTCCAATAATGATCCTGAATCCAATCAATCCTTAGATCAAGATAAAGAAGCAGAAGAAAATGAAAACTCTGATTCTTCAGAAAATGATGATTTAGAATCTATTCAATCAGTTCCTTTTATTTCAGAACCAGCAAAAAAGAAAAGTACTAGAAATAAAAAAATTAATGCTTAGTTATTCGTATAAAGAAAAAAGATGTTTTGCATAAATTTCTTTATATTCCTTATCAAATCTTTTTAATTCATTACCCTCTAAAATTTTTCCAGAGGGAAGTTTAATATTCATGGGATTTACTTGCTTGTTTTGAAAAATGATTTCATAATGAAGATGAGGACCTGTTGAATTTCCTGTACTTCCTACATAACCAATTATGTCTCCCTGACTAACTCTTTTGCCCTTATATATATTTTTATTATATTTTGATAAATGAGCATAGGCCGTTTTATATTCATTGTTATGTCTAATGCGTATATATTTTCCATAGCCACCATTATTTCCAATATACTCAATTACACCATTACCACCAGCATATATTGGAGTACCAGTTGGAGCAGCAAAATCTACACCTTTATGAATTTTATTAAAACCAGATATAGGATGTTTTCTCATTCCAAAGCCAGAAGATAATCTTGCCCCATCTAATGGAGTTTTTAAAAGAGCTTTTTTTACATTTTTTCCTTTTCTATTAAAATAATCATAAAATCCTTCGTCTGTTTTAAAAATAAAATATTCTAAATTTTTATTTTGAATTTCTAAATTTACGTATTTGATGTTTCCATATGCAGTTTCATTTCTTACTGGATTATATAGAGTTTCGTAGGACACTTCTAATTTATTATTTTTTTTAATATCTCTCTGGAAATCAATATCAAAACTATATAGTTTAATTAAATCAATAAGAACTGAAACTGGGACACCAGCATTTATTCCATCTTTATATAAAGAAGTATTAATAACAAATTTTATTGAAAAGATATCTTTAATAATTTCAATTTTTTCATTTACTATATTCACCTTATCATTATCGATATTCACAATTATATTATTGGAAAAATTTATTGGTAAAACTATTTTTTTTAAAATTTTTTTGTTATTTTCGTATAAAAATATTTTTTGATTAATATTCAAATTATTTAAATTAAATTCTTTACTTAAATTTTTAATTACAAGATTTTTTAGTTTATTATTTAAAAAAGGAGAAATAATTCCAGAGAATGTATCATTTTTTTTAACTATTATAATTTTTTTAATCAGAATTTCTTCTAATTCTTTTTTTTCAGATTTAATAATTTTATTAAATATAATATCTTTATTTATTTTTTCTAGATTATTATCATAATTTTTATTATTATATTTTAAAATCAATAAATTTTTTTCATTTTTATAATTACTTTTTTTTAAAGTTATATTTCCTTGTATTAAAAAATTTAAACTAATTGCTATTAGTAAGATAAAAATTATTATCTTAACTGTGTTAGCGCTATACATACTCATCTTTTAGATATATTTTGAATTGAGATAAACTAGAGGTTTTTTATTAAATATTTTTACCTCAATGATTTTACAGACAAATATAATGTGATCCCCTTGACTAATATTTTTTATTTTTTTACAATTTATATTAACTGATGAATTTTTAATTAGTGGTATATTATTTGTTGCAAGAAAATAACTTGTATCGCCCCATTTTGGTTTTTGTTTAGAAAAATGATTTGAAATTTTTTTTTGATTTTTTGCAAGTATATTAATTCCAAAATATTTTGAATTTTTATATTGTTGTATTGAACTAGATTTTTTATCAAGACTAAACAATACTAAAGGTGGATCAAGTGACAAGGCTGAAAAGGAGTTTACTGTTTTTCCAATGTAATTGTTATTATAATTAATGGAAACAACTGTAACTCCTGTAGCAAACTTGCTCATTGCTAATTTATAAAGATTTGAATTAATTTTTTTCATTAATATTTTTTTGCATATATATAGTATCAACCCATTGATTATTTTTAAAGCCTACTTTTTTTAAAATCCCAGCTTTTTCAAATCCGTTTTTTGTATGAATTTTAATTGATGCCTCAGCATTTTTTCCCCCTATAACAGCTATTATTGTTTTAATTTCTTTGTTATTAGATGATAATTTAATTAATTTACTAAGTAATTTATTTCCAATTTTTTTTCCAGTGTGATTTTTATGAACATAAATACTATTTTCAAAAGTATATCGATATCCACTTTTATTTCTAAACTTACTTAAAAAAGCAAAACCTATAATTTCATTTTCCAATTCTGATACTATAAATGGTAAATTTGAATTTATAATTTTATTAACAAAAATTAAAAAATTTGACTTAGTCATTTTTTTTTCCTCAAAATTAGCTAGGCTATTTATGATGTAATAATTATAAATATTAAGTACTTGCTCAGTATCTTGAATGTCAAATTTTCTAAAAACTAATAATTTTTTCAAAACATTATAATTAGTATAGATTTTTTTTAATTTTAGAATAATTAAATTAATATTAATTTGGGTGCGTAACTCAGTGGTAGAGTACTGCCTTGACATGGCAGGTGTCACAGGTTCAAATCCTGTCGTACCCACCAGCAATTTATATATTAAGGTTTGATTATTTTAACCTATTTAAATTATAATAAATTATTTTTTTAAAAATATCATTTTTTATAAAAAATTTTTTATTATATTTTTCAAATTTATCGATTTTATCAAAACAGAATTTTTTTAAATCACTTTTTTTTATAACAGATAAAAGAGTACTTTTACCCTGTTTTTTGTCCTTACCAGGTGTTTTACCTAATTTTATGAAATTAGATTCTTCATCTAGAATATCATCTGTTATTTGAAAAGTTAAACCAAATAGAGTTCCAAATTTTTCAGCAAAATCTATTTCTTTATTATTTTTATTAGCCAAAATGTATGGTGCAGAGCAAGAGAAGCTAAACAGAGCAGCTGTCTTCATTTCATACATCTTTAAAATTTTTGAGGCTTTAATTTTTTTGTTTTCAAATAATAAATCTAATGACTGACCTCCTGCAAGACCTCTAAAACCAAGTGCTTTAGATAATTTACTAATCAGTTGTATTCTTAAATCAGGATCTAGATGAATTTTTTTATCTGCCAAAATTTCAAAAGCAAAGTCATGTAAAGCATCACCTGCCAATATTGCCGTCGCTTCATCAAATTTTTTGTGTGTGCTTAGTTTTCCTCTTCTATAGTCATCATTATCCATACTAGGTAAATCATCATGAATTAAGGAATAGCTATGTATAGATTCTACAGCTGCAGATATAAGAAGAGAACATTTTTTTTTAATTTTTGCTTGTTTGCTAAATATGTCTATTAAAAAGGGTCGAATCCTCTTGCCCCCGTTCATTGAACCGTACAACATAGCCTTAGATAATTGATCTTTTGTTAAATTTTTCTTTAAAAGATTATTATAAAAAGTATCAAATTTTTTCTTTTGAGAATTAATTAAGATATTTAAGTGCATAATTTTAATTTACTATTGTTGTATTATAAAAATAATTTAATAGAATAATACTAAATAAATTATTTTAAAGACATTTTCTATTATGCGTATTGAAGAAGAAATAAAACTTGATTACTCAGATGTGTTATTTAGGCCTAAAAGAAGTACTTTAAAGAGTAGAAAAGAGGTTGATTTAACTCGAACCTATAAATTTAAGCATTCAAATAGAGAGTGGACTGGCGTCCCAATTATTGCTTCGAATATGGATGGTGTAGGTGAATTAAAAATTGCTGAAAGTTTATCAAAATTTAAGATTATTACTGCACTTACAAAACAACATAGTTTAGATGAAATTAACTCTTTCTCTAGTATTAAAGAAATATTCAATTACATTTCTCTTAGTTGTGGTACTAGTGAAAAAAGTTATGAACGATTAAATGAAATAATTAGTCAACATACTTATGTTCAATTTATATGCATTGATGTTGCAAATGGATACTCGGAAAATTTTAGCTATTTTGTTTCTTCAGTAAGAGAAAAATATCCATCTAAAACTATTATTGCTGGCAATGTTGTAACGGCAGATATGACTCAAGAATTAATATTGAGTGGGGCAGATATTGTTAAAGTAGGTATTGGGCCAGGCAGTGTATGCACTACTCGAATACAAACTGGAGTTGGTTACCCACAATTAAGCGCAGTTATTGAATGTGCCGATGCTGCTCACGGACTTGGAGCTCATATAATAGCTGATGGTGGGTGTACATGTCCTGGAGATGTTTCCAAAGCTTTTGGTGGTGGTTCAGATTTTGTTATGCTAGGTGGCATGTTAGCTGGGCATACAGAAGGAGGTGGGAAAATTATTAAAAATAATGGTAAAGATTTTATTGAATTTTATGGCTCAAGTTCTGAGGAAGCGAACACGAAACATTATGGAGGTTTAGCAGATTATCGTTCATCAGAAGGTAAAAAAGTTCAAATTCCTCTAAAAAAAGATTTAAACGAAACCGTGAAAGATATTCTTGGAGGTGTAAGAAGTAGCTGCACATATGTTGGTGCGCCTTCTTTAAAACAATTAAGTAAATGCACTACTTTTGTAAGAGTAAATCAACAGTATAATGATACTTTTGGTAAGGTTTAATAACCAATAGCTCAGGCGTCCTTTCTAGAGTCTTAACCACCCGTTAATATTCCTTTTTTTCTATCAATTAGTGCTAATTACATTGGATCTTCCATAAAAATGCAATTTTCTCATATAGATTTATTTACTAATATATATTTGACAAAATTATACATAGAATTTATTAGCCATATTGTTATGAAAGTAAGATGCTCACTAAAATCGGCTAAAAACCGAGATAAAGATTGTAAGTTAGTAAGAAGAAAAGGAAGGATTTACGTTATAAACAAAAAAAATCCCCGTATGAAAGCAAGACAAGGATAATTTTAATTCTTTTCTGAAATATATTTCTCTGCCTCTAAAGCTGCCATACACCCCATCCCAGCAGCAGTTATTGCTTGTCTATATTTTTTATCTTTAACGTCTCCAGCAGCAAAAATTCCTGGTATACTTGTTTCAGTACTATCTGGTTTAGTAATAATATAATTTTCATTATCCATTTTTACTTTTTTATGAAACAAAGAAGTTGAGGGATCATGACCAATTGCGATGAAAGCACCTTTAACTTTTAAAGTGGATTTTGACTGATCAATTTTATCTTCAAGTATAATATTTTCTAAAACAGCTGGATTACTTGAACCTTCAAATTCTTTTACAGTTTTATTCCATAAAATTGTAATTTTTGGATTTTTAAATAATCTTTCTTGTAAAATTTTTTCAGCACGAAGTGAGTCACGTCTATGAATAAGTGTAACTTTTGAAGCAAAATTTGTTAAATATAAAGCTTCCTCAACTGCACTGTTACCACCACCAATGACTGCCACTTCTTGGTTTTTGAAGAAAAAACCATCACATGTAGCACAAGCTGAAATGCCAAATCCTTTAAATTTTTTTTCACTTTCTATTTCTAACCAACGTGCTTGAGCTCCAGTTGAAATAATTACTGTTTTACTCTCAAAAGTTAAACCTGCATCTGTTGATGCTATGAAAGGTTTTGATTCAAAATCTACCTTAGTTACAATATCATTATGAAAAATTGTTCCCACTTTAAGCGCCTGTTCTTTCATTTGTTCCATTAGCCAAGGACCTTGAATCACGTCTCCAAAGCCTGGATAATTTTCAACATCTGTAGTAATAGTCATTTGACCACCAGGCTCTAATCCTGAAACCATATGAGGTTTTAAATTCGCCCTTGCACAATAAATAGCAGCAGTATAGCCAGCTGGACCTGAGCCAATTATAAGAACATCTGTATTAATTTTTTTTGACATTTATTTTATATAGGATTAGTTAAATGAGAAACAAGCTCATGCATCTTATTTTTCTACTGGCCAGTCTGTTTTAAATGATACATAATTAATTTGAATACATCTTCTTTCTTTATTAATTTTTTTAAGTTCTAGCCCATGCCAAGTATCTTGACCTGAAGAAAAAAAATAACCTTCATTATCTTTATATTTAACTGTTTTTACAATTTTAAAATTATCATCATATAAATCTGTACCAAGATCTTCAGATTCATCATATGGATTTATCCAAACCATCATTGTCATTAGTTTTTCAGCAATATCTTTATGAGGTTTTAACCAAAAACCTTTTTTATCGGCAATAATTTCTAAGCGTACAAATGACGAAGATAAATCTTTGTTTAGAACTTTTGAAAATAATTTTACAGTTTCTATATTTTGAAGTACATTTATTGTTTTTGCTAAATTAGGAAAATAATCACAGTTTTCTTTAGTAATAAATAAACGTAATTTACCATCAATGCCCTTTCCAGTATGATCAGCAGCTCTAGTTCCATCATAAGCTCTACTACCTTCAGGAATTTCTGCAGAAATTATTTCGTTTAGGGTCAATTTATTCAAACACTCTCTTAATTCCCAATGCTTAAAAGGAGTTCTAAATTCTTGTATTTGGGTTAAATTCATAAAGACTCTTTTATAATTCTTTTCTTAACTATACTAGCGATTCTTTTTGATTCATATAGAGGTTTATATTTCCAAGTTTTTAAATCTTTTTTTCTCTCTAATTTTTTGGTAATCTTTAATTTTTCAAATTCATTATGAAATCTTTTAATTCTATTACTTATGCGTTTAAAGGGAAGATGAAAAATATAAACTGGTTTTCCTGTAATTGCACATTCAGATATCATAGAAGTTGAGTCAGATGTTACTATAAAAAATTTTGAATACTTTAAGGAAAATACATAAGGATTTTTTTCATTTTCTTTCCATATTATAGAAATATTTTTTAATTTTTTTTCTAGCATCTCCTTCATATCTTTCGTTGTTCTTCGAGAAGTTATGATTAAAAAATTATATTTAGAATTAATTTTTTTAAGATTTCTTATTTTTAAAATTAATTTATTTATTTCATTTATTGAAAAATAATAATGATTATTTTCACCACCAATTATAACACTTACTAAATTTTTTTTTGGTAAATCAAATTTTGACTTTGTTAATTGATTAATATTTTTGCTATTAAATTTATGCAAAGCCCCTATTGAGCAAATAACATTTTTACCATTTATATTATCATGATTGGGAGCTATAATATAATCAAAATTATAAAAATTAATTTTTGGATTTTGTATATGAATATTAATAGCTTTACTAAATTTCTTTTTTAAAAAAATTGAAAGATAAACACTTTTTCTTCCACAACTAATTATTATATCAGGTGATTTAATATTATTGATGTTGTTTAAAAAGATCCAAGAAAATATAGGAAGTATTCCTGGTTGCAGCTTTGACCATGGAAATAAAAGTTTTGTTTCCAAAGAATTAATATTCTTACTAAATTCTTGCGCTAATCCAATGACCTGACTAATCATTCCTTCAGAGCCGTCAGTTAAAACCAGAATATTTTTATTAATAAACTTCAATTATTTATTTGTATGTTACTGATAATATTGTGTAAGATCTAACTCCTTTTGGACTATTTATTTCTACAATATCACCCTTTGTTTTACCAATAAGTCCTCTTGCTAGTGGACTATTAATAGACAATTTTTTGTTTTCAATATCAGACTCATATTCTCCAACTATTTGATAAGTTGATTTATTTAAACTTTCATCATCTTCTATTTGAACTGTTGCACCAAATTTTATTTCTTTTCCAGATAACTGAGCAACATCTATAATTTCAGCTAAAGCACTCGTGCTTTCAAGCTCTTTGATTTTTCCTTCAATCAGGCTTTGTTGTTCTTTTGCATATTGATATTCAGCATTTTCTGAAAGATCACCATGACTCCTAGCTTCAGAAATAGCAGCAATGATATTTGGTCTATCTTCATTTATGAGTTTTTTAAGCTCTTCCTGTAATTTTTCATAACCTGATGATGTCATCGGTATTTTATTCATAATTTAATGATGATCTAATATTTTTTAATGTCAATATTTTTCAATGTATTGACTGTAGACTTTTAATATTTAAGTTATTATTTTTCAAGTTTTCTATTGCATCAACTGCAACTTTAGCACCAGCTATTGTTGTATAATAAGGAATATTATTCATTAAAGAAGTTCTTCTAATACTATAGCTATCCTTTATAGATCTTTGAGATTTAGTGGTATTAATTACTAAATTTATTTCATTTTTTAAGAGCGCGTCTACTATATGAGGGCTACCTTCTTTTACCTTTTTTATAGTATCAACAATTATATTTTGTTCTTTTAAATAATTTGCAGTTCCTTGTGTAGCTACTATTTTAAAATTGAGATTTTGTAATTTTTTTGCAATTACTGTTATTTTTTCTTTGTTATCATTATCTATTGATAGAAAGACTTTTCCTTTTTTTGGTAAATTTGTTCCTGAAGCAATTTGACTTTTAATAAAAGCTGAAAGAAAATTTTTATCTATACCCATTACTTCGCCAGTAGATTTCATTTCAGGACCTAATATAAGGTCTACTCCATCAAATTTGTTAAATGGAAATACAGACTCTTTGACATTATACGTCTTTAGTTCTCTTTCTTGTTCAAAATTAAATAAATCATTTAAATAATCACCTGACATGACTTTTGCTGCAATTTTTGCAATAGGTATTCCAATTGCTTTAGCAACAAAAGGCACAGTTCTGCTAGCTCTTGGATTCACTTCTAAAACATATAATTTATTATTTTTAACTGCTAATTGAGTATTCATAAGACCAATAACATTAATTTTATTAGCTATTTTTTTTACCCAATCTACTATTTGATTTTCTGTTTCTTTTTTTAAGGAAAAAGGTGGAAGCGAGCATGCACTGTCACCAGAATGAATCCCGGCCTCTTCTATATGTTCCATAATCCCTGCAATAAAAATATTACCTTTTTTATCTCTTATAAGATCCACATCTATTTCAATTGCATTTTCTAAATATTCATCAATTAAAATAGTATTATTTTTAGATACATTAATTGCTTCTTTAGCAAAAGATATGAAATTTTCATCATTATAAGCAATTTCCATAGCCCTTCCTCCTAATACGTAAGAGGGACGAATTAAAACCGGATAACCTATTTTATTAGCAATTTTTACAGCATCACTTATGTTATTACTTATTCCATTCTTAGGTTGATTTATTTCAAGTTTATTTAGAGTATTACTAAAAAGATCTCTGTCTTCAGCTAAATCTATAGCTTCAGTGGAAGTACCTAATATTTTTATACCCTCATCTTCAAGAGTTTTCGCAATTTTTAAAGGAGTTTGTCCACCAAATTGAACATATATTCCTAAAACTTTCCCATTAGAATTTTCTTTATTATATATCTCAATTACACTTTCAGCAGTTAAAGGCTCGAAATATAATCTATCAGCAGTATCATAATCAGTTGAAACAGTCTCTGGATTACAGTTAATCATAATAGTCTCAATTCCTTTTTCTTTAAGAGCGTAGACAGCATGCACGCAGCAATAGTCAAATTCTATACCTTGGCCAATTCTATTTGGACCTCCACCTAAAATTATTATTTTATCTTTGTTCGTAGGATCAGATTCACAAAATTTTTCATTAGAAAAATTCCAATCATATGTTGAATATAAATATGGTGTTTTTGAATTAAATTCACCTGCACAAGTATCAACAAGTCTATAAACAGGATTTATGCCATAAGAATGACGAATTTTTCTAACATCTTGTTCATTGATTTTTTTAATTTTTGCAATTTTTTTATCAGAAAAGCCTTTTGATTTGGCGTACAATAATAAGTCCTTATCAAGTTTATTTTTTTGAATAAATTTTTCAATTTCAATAATTGTTTCTACTTCATTTATAAACCAGGGATCATATTTTGTATAATTTTTGATTGTTTTTTTATTAATTCCTATCCTTAGAGATTCTCCAATTACCAGTAGTCTTTGTGAAGATTGTTTTTTAAGCTCATTCATTATATTATTTTTGTCTAATTTAATATTTTTTGGAGAATCTAAACCATCTAAATCATATTCAAGTGAAGCAAAGCCTTTTTGTAAAGATTCAGAAAAGGATCTACCAATACTCATAGTTTCCCCTACAGATTTCATTGAAGTTGTTAAATTTGAATCTGCTCCTATAAATTT
>MDTG01036956.1_pt1 | contig 21645 bp, 19 predicted proteins | sample 811421 | NCBI WGS metagenome assembly MDTG01 (sample SAMN05326645, study PRJNA326480) | marine metagenome | isolation source: seawater | place: Pacific Ocean: South East | collected 2011 | reverse complement strand
TGATAGGCTGGATGTGGAAGCGCAGTAATGCGTGCAGCTGACCAGTACTAATAGCTCAATTGGCTTGATTTATGCACTGAAAAAAATTTTTAATAAAAAATTATATATAAATTTATTAAATAATATTAGTTAATATTATTATTTTTATAAAAGTTCTTATAAATATCAAATAATTCAATGTAATATTTGTAAACAATGAATAATAATTTTTTAAGAACAAAGTTTAAAGAAATTATATTTTTATTTTTATCAGCTATAATCACATTTTTTTTGTTATTTCATGAAAGTACTGATGGTTATAATTATTACTTTAATAAATATTCAACGAAATATTTTTTATTTTTAGTTATTTTTATCTCAAATTTATTTGTCTTAACTTTTCTTTTACTAAAATTTCAAAAAAATGTTTATCAATTAATATCTTTACTAATTTATTTTATCTTAACATTTTTTATCTTAAACCATTTTTACAAAACAGATTATATTGAAAGATTTACCCAATCCATATTTTTAAATAAAGAAATATTAATTTATTTATTTTTAGCATTTTTATTTCAAATACTACAATATATAAATTACCTTTATCAATTTTTTAAAACTTTAGTCTTAAACATACTAAGTTTTTCTATATCAATAAAAAGTTTTCTGTTTCTAATTTTAATAGTTTTTTTAATAATTTTTGTATTTGAGCTTTTTGTAAGAATTTTTGTAGATAAAGATGTAACAAATATTGTTTTTAAAAATAATGATAATAAAAAATTTATAAATTTTTTTCAATTTGAAAATTTCCCCTATCGAAATCAGTCACATCCATATATAGGATATGTGATGAAATCTAATCATAAAGTTAAGCATATTCATAAAGATATAAATAATACGAAGTATGAAATTGAATATTTTACAAACTCAGACGGATTTAGGGATTTGGAATTATCTAATTTTGTTAAAAAAAACAGCAATGAAAAATTAGTTATTTTTTTAGGTGGTTCATTTTCTTTAGGTGTAGGAACCTCTAATTATTTTAATATAGATGAGATTTTAGAGAGAAAACTTAATCAATTAGATTCTGAATATAAATATAAAGTTTTAAATTTATCTATTGGTGCTGGAATCGCTTATCAATCTTTTTTAGCATTAGATTTATATGCGAAAAATCTTGACCCAGATTATATTATTTTATCAGATGGAAGAAATGACGGATTTGTATCTTTTGTGCATGGTCATGGACCTAAAAGTTATAGTATGTATCCATCAATAAGATTTTTCATAAATAATTATTTGTTCAATCAACCTGTACCCTCGTACAGCCATAGCTCAACTTTAAATTTTCTGTTGAAATACTCAAGAATAGTACAAATTATTACAGGAAAAAAGCATGTTGATACGATCAGTTTAGAAAAGATTTTAAATAAAAAAATACCCTTTTCAGATTTAGATGAATCATTAAATTTTTACTTGAAATCAACTGATAACATAGTCAGTCATTTTCCAGACAGCAAGATCGTATTTGCTACTCAACCACTTTATCACAAAATATTAGATACCGAATATAATGAATTAAAATTTAAAAAATTTTTTGATGCAAATAAGAAATTAGATAGTTCTCAAGTTGATTACTGGGAGTTTGCGAAATACTGGATTACGTTGGTATCAAATTCTATGAGAAAGTATCAAAATCTCCCAAATGTTGAACATATAGATACTAATTCTTTTTTTAAAAATTATGATATTAAAGAACTAAATAAGATGTTTATTGATGATAGCCATTTAACAAAAAGTGGTAATGAAGTATTTGTGGAAAAATTAATTTCTATTATTTGGAAAGATTTAAATAAAAAATAATATGTTTTGTCTTTTTAAAACTATTATTAGATATTTCATCTATTCACTAAAATAATTTTTTTAACCATAGTATTCAAATTTATTCATACAGATCATTAATTAATTTATCTAAATATTCTCCATAATTTTTAGAAGTATAATTATTTATAGTTTTATTATACCCGGCTAAAGAAATATTTTTCAATTTTTCAGGATTATTCTGAAGAAATTTATATTTTTCTCCAAGCTCATCAATACTATCAAAAGCAATTACTTAGTTCTCACAATCAAAATATTCTTTCATAAGCTTTTTTTTATCAGTCAGCAAGCAAGATTTTGATCCTGTAACTTCAAAACATCTAATGTTTGCATAATCATTTAACTCATCTCTATGTAAATTTAGAACTATCTCAGAATTTCTCAATAAATTAAAATAATCATGACCAAAAAAACCATTTTTAATTCTATCCGGCGCATATTCATTTATTGATACTTGATTTTCTATTCTTAAAAGTAAATTTTTTTTATGTTCTTTTTTTTGACGCATACTAATTTGATAATAGAAACTGCTATTTAGAAATCTATTAAAAATCAACCTAATTAAAAATGAGGGAAATAAATAAATAAAGTTAATAATAGAATTAAAAATTTTTATTTTACTTCTTTTGATAAATTTTTTCTCTTTTGAGTAAATCATTAAATCTGTTTTATCTATTATTTTTCTTAAATTAATTAGTCTCCTGTTGTGATCAACTAATTTGAAACCTGTTTCTCCAGCAAAAATAAATTTATTTTTTTTATCATTAATATTATCTTCTAATAACGAACAATCATCTATATCAATACAGTGGGGAAAAACTTTAGATTTGACTCCCAATTTTTCAAATTTTTTTTGGTATAATTTATTTGAGGTAATTATTATATCATAAATTAAAAAAAATTTTTTATTTTCTGGAAATTCATCTCCCCAATAAAGAATTAACTTAACTTTAAAATTTTTTTAATTTCTTTTAAAATATTTTCATTAATTAAATATCCTGCACCTGAATAAACATAGATAATTTCAGGTTTTAGAATTTTAATTTGTTCAAATAAGATTTGGTTTGGATTTAATTTATGATTTATGTTTTTAGTATTTTCTCTTAACCAAATTTCTTGGCTTATTTCATCATCATACATAATATCAAATATTTCTTTATCCTTCATGTATCTACTTAAAGATCTATGTTTTATAAAGTTTTGATTTTTATAAATATCTATATAATTATTAAAATTTGATAATTTGTTGAAGTTTTTTTTTACTTTTTCTTTTAAAAAATATGGATATGAATTAGATGTAATTCTTAATATCTTCATTATTGTTCTTTATGATATTGCATACTTAATTATAGTAAAATTAAATGAAAGAAACTATTAAAATTAATTTTATAATTCTAGCTTGGAAACAATTTTATATTGATGAATGTTTTAAAAATACTTTGGCAAGTTTATTATCAAAGAATAATTTATTCGCACTTGATAAAAAAAAGTAAAAATTAGTGTTAGTTATTAATTCCAAAAAATTTTTTTATTTTATTCTTAAAAGTTCTAGGATCATGATAATTGTGATCAGTTCCCCAATGAGGATGATTTATATAAGAATTTTTTATTAAGAAATTTTTACTGATAATTCTAGTGATATTTTTTAAGAACTTTTTATCTTTATTTGTTATTTTTTTTATTTGCTTGTTTTTATATAAAATTTCATATCCTTTAAAAAGCTCAGTATGATAATTTAAAGCCCAAGCAGAGGTAAACTTAGAATAATCATCTGAAGTATATTTTTTGGTTGTAAAATTATAATGTTTTTTATTTGTATTATTAGGAGTTATTTTAAAAAATTTTTCTGTAGGTAAATTTTTTATTATTCTGCCATTTTTTACATATTGGGGGAAGATAGCATAATCCATAAAGCTTTTTAGTATGGTAATTTTAAATTGTGTTCTAAATACTAATGGATGGCATAAGATACTTTTTTTGATCATATAATCTTTAAAATCAAATAATATATAGTACGGATTAAGGTTCCTAATATAGTTTTTTTTAAAAATAGAATTTTTACAAAATCTTGACATAGTCATTAAAGATATTTTTTGTAAATCTAAGGATGGTATTTTAATAATTCCATTTTGTTTATATTTAAACGAAATTCGATGAAATTTTTTTAAATCACAATGGATCGGACTATTGAAGATACAAAAATTTTTAATTTTAAAATATTTCTGAATATATTTTATTGATCCATCTGAAAATATATCATCTGAATTAAGATTTATAAAACAAGAGTCTTTTTTTTCTTTAACAGATTTATATCCCTCATAAAAAGCATAGTGCAAGATTCTTCTTTTTTTTCCACTTAAAATTTTATCAATAAATATAAAATCTAATTTAAAATGTTTTTCTAATACATTAAAGAGTTTTTGTTTTTTAATAAAATTTTCATCAATTAATCGTGTACAAAATATTATATTAATTTTTTTTGGGTCAAGAGAAAATAAATTATTTCTGGACAATAAACTTGCAATAGTATTTTGAAAGCATTCTTTAATATAATTTTTATTCCATATTGGTACAATGAATCTAAATTTAATTTTGTTTTTCATTAATTATTTTTAATAATTCTTATAATATTAAAAATAAATTGATAAATAAATTATTTAACATTATATAATAAACAGCTATTAAAAATTGCAATTTTAACTTTATATTTTAAATTATAAAAAAATGTTTCATCAATTTAAGATTTTAATATTCAAGATTTTTTTGAAATCCTGTGAAAACAGTCTATTTTTTCATTTTTATAAAAAAATATTTGCTGCTTTATTAAGAAGTTTTAACTATTTTGATTATGAAAGTTTAAAAATTGATAAAGATATATATTTCAATAAAAGTGGTTTATTTAAAGGTGAAGAAAAGTTTATAAAGAAATTATCTCAATTTAATTTTAAATCTGTTTTAGATATTGGTTGTAATCAATGTGATTATTCAGAGCAATTAATCAAGTATAATCCAAAATTAAAAGTACACGGGGTGGACCCTCTTTTTTTAAAAGGAACAAAGAGAGTTTTAAAATTATACCCACAGAATTTTTTTTTTTATAACATCGGAATTACAAATAAAAATAAAAATTTAGATTTTTATTTATCTTTGGGTGAAAAAAAAGATTATGGAATCTCCTCAATTCATAATTATACCGGTAAAGTTCATTATTGGAAGATGAAAAAAAAATTAAAAAAAAAATTTTATACTTTAAAAAAATTTTGTTCATCAAATAAAATAAATAAAGTAGATTTTATTAAAATTGATACTGAGGGAAATGATTATTTCGTTTTAGAAAAAAATGAAAATTTACTTAAAAAACTCGGAGTTAAAATAATTCAACTTGAGATGAGTAGATATAATTTACATGTTAATAAAAATATTTTAGATATATCTAAAATTCTTAAAAATTTTGAACCATTTAGATTAAATCTATTATCAGGAATTCCACAAAAAGTAGACGTTAATTTACCTGATAATAATTTTTATTTCTATTCAATGTATATTTTTATAGAAAAAAATTTTTATAAAAAAAAATTCAAGAATTAATTTGGGGCTAAATTAATTAAATGTATCAATATATTTTTTGTTTATTATTCTTATACTAAAATGTTGAAAAATAATAAAAAATTTGTAGCGATTATACCTATATGGGGAGATAGATATATAGAAAGTTTTTTTAAAAAAAGTTTATCATCTCTTCTATCTAAAGATAATTTTTTTTTTATTAATAAAAATTATCAATTTGAAGTCTGTTTTATAACAATAAAAAAATTTAGATCTTTAATAAAAAAAAATCTTGATAGTAGTAATTTTAAATTTAATTATAAAATTATAAATATAGCCTTTAGGAATGATACTGATTTTCTCTTACATAAAAGTTATGTAAAAGCATTTAAAAAATATAATCAAACAAAAAATAAACCTTATTTTATTCTTTTAAATTCAGATAGTATTTTCACAAATACTTTTTTTAAGGAAGTAATTCAAGAATTAGAAAAAAAAAATTACAATTTAGTTTTAGATTTTCCATTGAGAATTAAAATCTCTCATGAGAAAAAATTTAAAAATTTTAGTTATAAAAATTTAGTAAAATTTGTACATGAAAACTTAAGTAATTTTACAGAAATGAGTATTTGTAATACAAATGAGATGTTTGATTATAATTCAAATTATTTAGTATTTAAAATAAATAATAAAAATTTTATAATTTCGTCTTTTTTACTACATCCAATTATTTTTAGGCCAAAACAGAAAAGTATTAAAAAAGGTTTGGTAGATTTTTTATTGGCAGAACACTATTCAAGCAAGAGCAATACTCTAGTTTTGAATAATAAATCTAAGAAAATTATGCACTTGGCCATAGATAATGATAATCACAAGTTTAATCTAGATTTTTTTAATGCTGTAAAATATGCGATAAATTTAAGTTTTTGGACTACAAAAAGTAATAGATATTATTCAAATTTTTTATTCTATTTTATACAAAAAAAAATATCCAAAAATCAAATAAATAAATTTAAAAAAATTTTGAATGAAATTCACTCTTCTCTCAGATTTTTTGAGAATAAAGACGGCAAAAAACATCCATATTATTTAAAAAAAAATTAGAATAATTAAATTAATATTTAATAAGATTTTAAAATTTTTATATTTTTAAAGTGATTTATTTGAATTAATTGATCATTGTGTAAAGTATATTTTTTATTTTTATATAAAATTGAAATAGAATATTTAGAGTTTTGATTGATATCATTTAAAATAATACTTTTAATTTTTATTAAATTTGCAAATTTTGATAAAAAATTCATATTTCCAAAATAAATTTTTGAATGAGCTACTAACGAAAAAAGGTTATAAATATTTCTCAACTTGTGATCTAAAAAATAAATTTTTTTATAATTTAATTTTTTCATTATTTTATTTTTATGCATTGTCTTAAACTCATTTAAAATTATAATTTTCTTATTCTCATTTTTAAAAATTTTTAATTGTTTAATTACTATGTCAATGTCATTAGTAAAAAATATTTTTTCATAACTATTATTTAGTTTTTCCTTGTAATTAATATATACAGAAACAAATTTATTTAGTTTTAAAAATTTATGGTTTAATTCCAGTCTATCTTTAATAATTTTTACTTCTCTTTGAGTTAATATTTTTCTTTTTTTAAATTTAATTTTTGGTCTCAGATTTTTATTTTTTAAAAAAAAATTATAATAAAAATAATCTTTGTCAAAAAAATTAAAAAAAAATTTTATAGGTTTTATTACTCTATTTTTTGGAAGAAAAGATCTCCAAAAAATATACTGTTTTTCATTAAGTGGAAAAAAAATTTTATTTTTTTTTGATGGGATATCTAAATCATTTATATAAAAACTTAAGTTTTTTTTATATCTATTTAATATTAAATTTAAATATATATTATAAAAGTAATGAATAATTTTTTTAATTTTTTTTTTTATCATTTATTTGTTATTAAAAATTATAAAAAATATTATAAGTTTATACAAATTAAGTAAAAAAATAAAATGCAAGCTGTTATCTTATGTGGGGGAAAAGGTAAAAGGCTAAAATCTAAGTATAAATCTACCCCAAAAGTATTAATTAAATTCAAAAGTAAATCAAATTTAGAGATATTGATAAATAATTTATATGCCCAAGGAATAAATGAAATTTTACTTCTTACAAATTATCTAGATTGTAAAATCAAGAAGGAAGTAGAAAAAAAATTTAAGAATAAAAACATAAGAATCTTATCAGAAAAAATTTATAGTGGCACTGGGGGTGCACTTAAAGAATCAAGTAATTATATTAAAAAAAATTTTATATTAGTTTTAGGAGATATATATACAAATTTTAATTTTAAAAATTTTGTAAAAAATTGTAACAAAAAAAAATCTTATGTGGTTGTGCATCCTAACTCTCACCCAGATGATAGTGACACGGTAGAACTAAGCAATAAAAATAAAATTATTAGAGTTTTTAAAAAAAAACAAATAAATAAACCAAACTTGGCAATGGCAGGTATATATTTATTAAATAAAAAAATTTTAAATTTTAATAAGAAAAAGAAAAATCTTGATTTGACCAAAGATATTTTGCTAAAAAATAAAAATTTGTATGCCTACAATTCAATAGATTATATTAAAGATTATGGATCAATAAAAAGACTAAACACCGTTAGAAAAGATTTAAAAATTTTACAAAGTAATTCTAGAAGAAAATCTAGGATTAATAGTATCTTTGTTGATAGAGATGGTGTTATGAATCGAGAATTAGGTGTGATAAAAAAAATGAAAAATTTTGATATATTTGATGATAGTTTAGAAGCAATTAATAAATTAAATCGTAAGCAGATTCCATGTTTTTTAGTATCTAACCAGGCAGCTCTGTCAAAAAAATTAATTAGCTTTAAATTTTTTAAAAAAATTCACAGGAGGTTAGAATTTAAATTAAGTTCAAAAAAAGCTTTTTTTAATGATTATTTGTATTGTCCTAATTTTAAAAATTTAAAATTTATAGAAAAAAATTTTAATTATTTCTCAAAATTTAGAAAACCAAATCCTGGAATGATATTGTCATTAAAAAAAAGATATAAATTAAATCTAAAAAAATCATATTTTATTGGAGATAGTGATAAGGATATTGCAACAGGTATAAGAGCTGGTTGCAAAACTGTATTGATCAGGAGTCCAAAATTAAAAGATTACAAGTTAGATGTAAAACCAGATTACGTTTTTAATGATTTAAAAAAAGCCATAAATTATCTATTAAGAAGAAGTAAGTGAAAAAAATATTAATAACTGGCGGCGCAGGTTTTATAGGTTCAAATCTTGTTAGAAGATTAATGCATAATTCCAGTATTATTGTTTTAGACAATTTATCAAGTGGTAAAAAAAAAAATTTACCACAAAATAAAAATGTTAAATTTTTTAATATTGATTTACTTAAAAAAGAAAAAATTCTTAAATACTTTAAGAATATTGATTTTGTTTATCATTTAGCTGCAAATGCTGATATAAGATTTGGATTAAACCATCCTTCTAAAGATTTCAAACAAAATTGTGAAGTAACATTAAATGTTTTAGAGGCTATGAGAATAAATAAAATTAAGAAAATAGCCTTTACTTCAACAGCACCTATTTACGGAGATACCAAAACTTTTCCAACTCCAGAAAATGCACCATTATCAGTACAAACATCTTTATATGGCTCCTCAAAACTATACTGTGAGGGACTTATTGAATCTTATAGTTTGGGGTATGGTTTCGTGTCATGGATATTCCGATTAGTGTCTGTAGTTGGAGAAAATTATTCTCATGGGCATGTGATTGATTTTTATAATAAACTCAAAAAAAATGACAAAAAAATTAAAGTCTTAGGAAATGGAAATCAAAAAAAATCAATAATCCATGTAAATGATTTTATAGATGCACTTGATTTATCAATAAAAAAATCTAAAAAAAAAATAAATATTTTTAACATTAGCCATAATAATTATATTAAAATAAATGACTCTCTTAAAATAATTCAAAAAAAACTTAAAACAAATGCTAAGCCAAAATTTGAAAAAAAAAGGACGGGGTGGATTGGAGATCAAGAGTTAGTATTGCTAGATAATTCTAAAATCAAAAAATTAGGATGGAAACCAAAATATTCAATCAAGGAATCAATTCAACTTACTATAGAATCTCTTCAAAAAATCGATAGTTAATTTGAGTGTATGATTTTCGTTCCTTCAAAATCAAATTTGAAATCTAGAAACTTAATTTTTGAAAATTTTTTTTTTAACTTTTTTTGGTTCTTTTTTTCAGCAAAAATAAGAAAGAAACCTCTGCCGCCAGCACCCAATAATTTCGCACCAAGTGCACCGGATGAAAGTATTTCGTTGTAAAATTTATCGAGATTGTAGTTTGATACATTTGGAGATAATTTTTTTTTAAGTTCCCAGCTTTTATTAATAATACTTGAACATTTAATAATATTTCCATTTTCAGCACCATCTATAAAGTATTCAACTAGTTCTTTAATTTGATTAGTATGGTCTAATGTTTTTTGATTATTTAAATTAGAATTAATATTTTTCATTAGTTTATAATTATTTTTGGATATACCCGTATCCGCAATCAAAATATTTTCTGATAGAAATTTTTTTATTTTATCTGAATTAAAATTTTTTCGAGTAACAGATCCATTTTTGTTAAAAGTAAATTTATTTATTCCTCCGTAGCAAGATGAGTATTGATCTTGTTTACCAATAAAAGATTTTGCTTTTTCTATTTCAATTTTACAAGCAGTATAAGCAAGTTTATTTTTAGTAATATTTTTTCTATTTAAAAAATATAATGATTTTAATAAACTAAGTGTAAATGCAGATGAGCTCCCTAGACCAGTACCACTACCTATATCAGCAATTGAGTTTATGTCTAAACCCCATGTTTTAGTAAATCTTAAAGACTCTCTTATAAGAGGATGTTTTATTTGATCTAATTGTTTTACTAATTCTACACTTGAATACTTTAATAAACATTTATTTGGATCATAAAATTTATTAACAAATAAATAGACATATTTGTTTATTGTTGCATTAAAAGTTAATCCACCAAATTTTTTATAAAATAGTGGAATATCTGATCCACCTCCTATGAAGCTAATTCTTACTGGAGATCGAGTTATAACAAGATTTTTTTTTAATCTCATACGAGTTAAATTTTTGAGCTATATTTATAATTTAAACTCATTATTATAATATTTATGAAAGTATTAAAAATAAATAATTTTTCAAAATTTCATCTATTAAATAACATTGATTATAAAAATTATTCATATTCAGAATTAACAAATCTTTATATAGAAAATGGATGGTGTTTTTTTTCTGGTTTAAATGATTTTTTAAACAGACATAGGATAAATGTAATTGATATTTTTTTTAATGAAAAAAATATTCAAATTAAATGGATGCATGAAAATTTTTCATTTAAAGAAAAACAGATTAATCAAATTGGAAGTTGGAAATATAATGTAAATAAATTACAGGATATTTTAAATACAATTCTTATTCATCAAATAAAAAAAGAAAAGCCAGACATAATTTTCTTAACACCAGGTGCAGCCTACACTCTTGATAAAGATATTTTGACTTTTGCAAAAAATAGTTTTGACACAAAAATTTTACTTCATTGGGGAGATGAATTGTGGCCAAATGTTTTGTATAAAAATTTCTTTTATAATATTGATTATGCTTTTTCTACAAACAAATTATATTATGAAAAATTTAAGGATGCTGGTATTGAGAACTCAATCGTACCTAATTATTTTGAAAGTCCTTATTCAAAAGAGGAAATACTAAACAAAAGTAAAAATAAGGAATTTCAAATTACTTTTTGTGGATCATCTGGTCAAAATTTAACAGATCATAATTATCGTTTTGAATTTTTAAATAAAGCTTCGTTATCTACAGACTTAAAAATTTTTACTCATGTGGAAAATTTAAATGATATCAAATTTAAAAAATTAATAGTTAAAACTTTAAAAAAATTACCCCCACCAATAAACAAATTCTTATTTTCTACAATATTTAGAAGGTATCAATTTTTGAAGGAAATAATAAATATACATAAATTTCTTAACCTGAGTGATATAAATGAATCATATTTGCAATTAAAACAATGGGATAAAAAAATTGATAGAATTTTTGAACCCAAACAAACAATCAAAGATTATTTAGATTTAATTATATCATCAAGAATGGTTTTAAATATTCATAGAGACGAATTAGCAGATTATGGTAATATAAGATGTTTTGAAGCAGTGGGACATAATTCGTTACTAGTAACAGATAAAAAAAATCTTTTAAAAGAATTTTTTGATGTAGAAAATGATATTTTTGCTTTTCAAACTTACGATGAATTTTTGGAAAAATACAAATATTTTACTTTAAATCCAAAAGAAGCAGAAAAAATAAGCTTAAATGCTTTTAATAAAGCATGGAAAAGTTTTAGCACAAATGAATGCTATCAAATTATATATGAAAAAATAATTGAGCTTAAATCTCAATTAAAATAAATATTTTTCAAATTTTGTTAAAAATTTATCCGATATACTACATTCAACTTGTGGAATTAATAAATTATTAAACTTTTTCTGCAAATGAGAAAATTTAAAATCTTGATTTAAATTTTTATTTTCTAATTCAGTAAACGCTTCATATATTTCATTTTCGTTCAAATTTCTAATCTGGTATTTTTTAAAATCTTGGGAATTATTTGTAATATTTTGAAACCTTAAAAGTATCATTTCTTTGACAGATAAAAATTTATTTTCAATCATCATTAGACTGGGACATAATAAATTTAATTTAGAGAAATATTGAAATGGTAAATGCCAATAATTAATTAACAAAAAAGGAGTTTTTACCCTGTCTGATAATAATGCTAATCCCGAACCATTTATAATTGCAAAATCTGCAAATTTAAATAATTCAATATCATTATCAAAAGTTGCTATATGCGATTCTGAATAATTAAAATCAATATAATCCTTAAATATTAAAGGCATTTTTTCTCTTCCTACAAATATAAGATTATATTTTTTTTTTAAATATTTTAATGTTAGCAAATATGTTTCTGGATTAGTTAATTTTGCTACCTGATTAGTTTCAATTTCCTTTAAATGAATGAGAACAGTTTTTTTAGAACTATTTAATTTATCATTTATCATTTCTTTTAACTCTGAACTCATGAAGGTCTTTTGATTATATATACTATCTAATTTATGAACAAATTTTGAATTATATAAATGTTTTCTTGTATAACCACTCAGTGATCTGAAATTATTACCAGCATATATAATTCCTCTATTTAATGTTTTTGCTTTGTTTTTAAATTTGATATTTAAAGATAAACCAACACCTGCATCATAAATTAATTTCACATTATTCCTCATAAATATTGGAAGAAGTAAATAATATATGAAATTGTTAATAATTATTTTTAGCTCAGGAAAATGTATTTCATATTTTTTTTTGATCGTTTTGAATAAATAATGATTTTTTGTTATCCAATAAATTTTTCTATTTTTAAGTTTTTTTCTAAAATGGTAATATTTATAAAATGCATCAAGTTCCTCAACAACATGACCTGTTCCAGCAGATATATTGATTAAAAAAAATTTTTTTTTCTTTATCAATATTTTTTCTATTGGAATATATGGATAATAAAGAAATTTTGTTATAAATGGACATAATATTTTTTCATAAAATATTGAAAAATAATTTTCATCGTTATGAAAAAAATTGATTTTACTGGATCTTAGAGTGTAATAAATATTTCTTAAAAATTTAAATAATTTTAATTTTTTTATTTTATTCATTTTTTATGTTAAAACTTTTTTTATATGTTAAAGAGACACAATTAAATAACATAATTTAAAATGAAAAGTTCTTTAAGTTTCTGCTTTAAGGTTTTGATTAGAGAAAATAAGTTAATTATTTCAATAATTATTTTAAGTCTCTTAGTGTCATTAATTCAAGTATCGGGTGTTTTATCAATAGTACCAATAGTTTCCATTATAATTGATGATTATTCAAATCTTAACGATCTACCTTTTTTGGTAAAATTTCTAGAACAAACTAATTTAATTAATAATTTTACTTATCTTTTAATTTTTTTTTTATTTTTAAATATACTTTCTTCTTTCTTGAGTGTTTCTCATAGTTTATTTTCTACTTGGTTTTCGGCTTCCCTAAAAATAAAGTTTAAACAAATATTTTTTAATGAATATTTAAAAAAAAAAAGCTCATTTTTAATATCTTATGATAAACAAAAGTTATCAAATATTATACTTGGAGAAATTGATAAAATTGAAAGCTTAATTAACGCATTTATAAACATTATTAGTTATTTAATAATGTTATCAATATATTTAATAATTTTTTATATTATCGATAAAGTTTTATTATCAATTTTTTTTATAGCGGGTACTTTTTTTTTTATAATTATTCTTCTATCAAAAAAATCATTTAAAAATAGATCTCAAAAAATTATTAAGTATTCAATAGATACTCAAAAAGTTTATCAATCAATATTGTTTGCTTTTAGAGAAATTATTTTTTTTAAAATTGGAAAAAGGATAAAAGATTATTTTTTAGCTTTAGAAAGCAAAATTTTATCTGAGAATATGAAACTTCAAATAGTAAATGTATTACCAAAATTTTTATCTGAAACATTTTTAATTAGTACGATTATTTTAATTGTTATTATTCAAGACTCAAATTCACTTTTGAGTAAGCTTCCAGTTATTTCCTTTTACTTTTTGGCAACAATAAGAGTGTTACCTAATTTTTTAGGATTAACTCGATCTATAAATATTTTTTTTGGAGCATCTCAATCTTACTTAGAAGTCAATAAAATTGTAAAAAATTTAATAAATGAAGATGATAAAAAAATTAAAATTAACAAAAATAATAAAGAAAAAATTATTAATTTTAGAAAAAGTATAAATATCAATAAAGTTAAATTTCAATATGAGAATTCAAAGAAAATCTTCAATTATAATTTAAAGATTAACAAAAGAGATAGAATTGCTATTACTGGTGTGTCTGGTGTTGGTAAATCAACATTTCTTCATATAATATATGGTATATTTGAAAATTATAATGGATCTATAAAAATTGATGGTAGTAATATTAAAAATGATATCGAAGGATATTCAAATTTATTCGGATTCATATCTCAGCATAACTTCGTGTTTAATGAGTCTATATTAGAAAATATAACATTTAAAAAAAAATTAAGTGCCGAAGAAATAACTAGACTTAAAAAGATTTATGAAATTTGTGGATTAAAGAATGTTTTAGGAAACTTTAATCAGATTTTTAAAAAAAAAATAACAATGGATGATACTAGTATTAGTGGAGGTCAAAAACAAAGAATCATCATTGCCAGAACTTTATTTAAAGAACCAAAAATATTACTTTTAGATGAGGCAACTTCAGGACTTGATTTACATTCTGAGTATGAAATTTTAAATAATATCATTAAATCTTTCAAAGATATTACTATAATTTCAGTATCACATAGGCCAATAAGGAAATTATTTAATAAAATATATAAAATTAAATAAATAATGAAAAAAATTCCAATTAATTTGATATTACCTCTGTGGAATAAATCTTATGTTGATTTTTTTTTCTCTTATTCATTTCTTTCAATGAATAGTAAGGGTAATTTAGATTTTTTATCAAAAAATGAGTCTATTTTTACATTTTGTATTAAAAAAAATGAGGAGAAATATATTAAAAATAAAATTTTAAAAAAAAAAATATTTGATGCATTTAATTTAAAATTTATTTACATCGATAGCTTGTTAAACCAAAAAAATAGAAAACAATTACTACATAAAATTTATTTAAAAGGCTTTAAAAGTGAAAAAAGAGACCATCGAAAAGTTTATTTTTTACCAATTACGGCAGATGAAATTTATTCCTCAGGAAGTTTTCATAGATTATTTCTTAAAGTTTTAAAAAAAAAATATAACTGTGTTCTTGAAAATAAAATATTAGTGAAAAAGAGTTTTCTATCTTATTTAGATAGAAATAAAAACAAAATATCATTAAGTGCTTCTAGATTAATCGAGTTTGGTATTAAAGATATTAGTAATTTTTCTTTAAATTCAATTTTAAACACTAATTTATTTTTTAATTATAATGCAACCTCTATATTTTATTTTGTAAAAAATCATGGACTAATCTGTAGGGGTTTTCTTTTACATCCAGTAATTATAGAACCTAAAAAAAAAATTGATAAACTTAATGGATTTTTAGATCATTATATTGTTGAAGAGTATGCAAGTTCTAAAAAAATATTTATAATTGATGATGCTAATTTATTTTTTAAAATAGGTATTGATCAAAATATTACAGATAATTTTTTCTCATATGATGCAAAAAAGTATGCAAAAAGTTTAAATAGGTGGATTACTAAAAGACACTTTTATAACTCAAAAACAATAACAAAAATATTCTATAAAAAAATTAATAAAAAAAAGTATTATTTTGAAAATGAGATCTTTAGTAATTTGTACTTTGATCTGTTAAGCAAACTTAACTTTAACTTTATTTCTCATAAAAAGCATCCAAGGTGGATTTCTTCAGGTGTTAAAAAAAAATATTCAATAATTTTTCTTTGTAAAAAAATACTATCTCCATTAAAAATAGTTATAAATATATATAAAAAATTAATCTTATTTGGATTTAGAAAGAGCAGAATATAATTTGTACTATCTCGGATTAAATGTGTTTTCTCATGATACATCGGCATGTATTTTTAAAGATGGTAAGCTTCTTGTGGCGATTGAGGAGGAACGATTAAATTTTAAAAAACACACAAGAGAATTTCCACTTAAAGCAATACAATCATGCTTGAATTATTTAAAAATTACTCCAAAAGATATCTCCAATATATGTGTTGGATGGAATATAGATGAGATCATTAAAGAAAGGTATTTTAAAAATTTAAAGAATTTTGTTTATTTTAAAAAATTAGTAAAAGATAGAAAAAAAGAAATTACAAGACTACTAGAGATAGAAGATAATTTAAAAAAATTAAATTTTGATTGTAAAATTTCATATTTTGATCACCATGATTGTCACAACTATTATTCATATGGAACAAGTAATTTTAAAAACTCAGCTTTTTTATGTCTTGATGGATATGGTGAATTGAATTCAGGCTCATTGGGATATTTCAAAAAAAATGATTATATTAAACTTAAAACTTTTAATTTAAATAATTCCCTTGGTTTACTTTACGCTTCACTCACAGATTACTTAGGCTTTAAACCTTATTCTGATGAAGGCATAGTGATGGGATTATCTTCTTATGGTAATTTTAATAAAAAATTTAAGAAACAATCTTATATAAATTTTTTTAGAGAAAAAATTTTGTATAAAAATGGAGAAATAATAATAAATAAAAATTATTTTACATTTGGTTTGACTAGAGAAGGATGGGTTTCAAAAACTTTTATAAAATATTTTGGAAAAAAAAGAGCCACTGGCAGTAGAATATTACCTCATCATAAAAATATTGCAGCAGCTCTACAGCAAAGATTAGAGGAGATTTGTGCAGGAATTTTAAAATATTTAAAGAAACAAATTAATTCAAATAATTTATGTTTATCAGGAGGAGTTGCTCTTAATTGTGTAATGAATGGAAAAATGCATTCAAAATCAAAGTTTAAAAATATAAATGTTCCGAGTTCTCCAGGAGATAGCGGGGTAGCAGTAGGAGCAGTTTTAATGATGCTAAGAGATAAATATGGTAAATTTTTTAAATGTACAAAATCTCCATATTTAGGACCTAAATATAAAAAAATAAAAAAAATTGAGCTTTTAAAAAAAATTAAGAATAAAAAAATTAAAATCAAAAAACTGAAAAATAATTTTAATTTTTTAGCAAATCAATTACTTGATAAAAAAATAATTGCAATTTTTCATGGAAGATCAGAATTCGGACCAAGGGCATTAGGAAATAGAAGTATAATAACTAGCACCAGTGGGCAGGAAATGAAAGATTATTTAAATATAAGAGTAAAATTTAGGGAAAGCTTTAGACCATTTGCTCCTATAGTGCTTGATAAATATTCTAACAAATTTTTTAAAATAGAAGGAGATAGTTTTAATATGACAAAAACTTTTTCTGTAAAATAAAAAAAAGGTTTAGAGGCAGTTACTCATGTTGATAATTCAGCAAGAGTTCAGATTGTTAGCAAGTTAAGTAATGGAAATATTTACAAAATTTTGAAAGAATACTTAAAAGTTTCAAAAATTCCAGTTTTGTTAAACACATCCTTCAATGTAAAAGGTCAACCTATTGTAGAGTCTCAAAACAGTGCAGTTAAAACATTTCTTAAAACCAACATAGATATTCTTGTTGTAGATGAATTTATATTAGTAAAGTTATAATTTTTTAACTGAACATACAGCAAATAAGTAACATGCCATTTTTTGAAAACCTGTATGAACAATTTCATCATTCATAGAGAATATATTTACATTTACAAAAAATTTTTCTAAAAATTTTTTTAAATCTTTTCCAGTCTTGCAATTAATATGGCCACTAATTTTTTTATTTCTTGAATATTTTTGAAATTCTAATGATGGAATACCTATAATTAAAATTCCACTTCTTTCTAAAGAATAGATTATATTTTTTATAAATTTATTTTCGTTATTTTTTGAAATATGCTCCAGCACATCTAGTAAGTAAATACCATCATATTTTTTTTTATATTTGTTAACTAAAAAATTATGATTAAACACATTGAATTTAAATTTTTCATTTGATGATATTCTTGCATCCTTAAGTAGATTTTCATCAATATCACATACGTCTAATTTTTTAACAGTTTGAGCGACAATTTTTGAATTAAATGCATCACTACAGCCAACTTCAAGAACACTTTTTTTATTTAAAAATATTTTAGAAACAAATTTGTATCTTGCCAGTGAAATAAAAAATTGCAAAGGATCTTTATAAATCTTAAAATTTGTATTTACCCCAACATGAGCTTTTTTATTTTTAACAACCTTACTTTCCCGTAAAAGACTTTTAAAAAATTTAGTTTTAAAATTTTTTTTCATATTAAATAAAAAAAGTGTTTTCTTTTTTGAATGGACCCAATTTAATTTCTAAATATAAACATCCATTTTTAGTTTTATTTTTGTGTTTTACATTTTTTTTAATAAAAATAAAATTATTAACTTTGTTTAACTTAATTTTTTTTTTACGTTTATTTTCAATTAGATCTATTTCCATATCTCCTTTTAACAAAATAATTAATTCTCCATTTTTTTTGTGATAATGCATTGGAAACATAGAATTTTTTTTTAGCTCAATAAGCATATATTGAAGCTTTGATTTTTCATTTTTGTGGTAACATAATCTGCGTGTGTTAGTTTTAGAAAATGGAAGTTTACTTAATTTTGATATTTGCTGTTTTGTTGTTTGATAATTGTAATTATAAAAATGTGTATTTTTCATGAAAAAAACTATGTATTTAAATCTTCTGATTGATATATCATAATTTTTTGTTTGTTATACTTAATGTTTTAATGAAAATATTTATAATTGGAGCCTCTGGATTACTAGGTAAAGCTTTATATAGAGAATTGTCAACTAAATATGAAGTGTATGGAACATATAATAAAAAAAAATTAAATGGGTTTTTAAAATTTGATGTATCAAAAGACGATATTTTCCAAAAATTAAAATTAAAAAAAAATGACATTGTAATTTATTTAGCAGGTATATCCAGACCAAGCAAAGTAAATAGAAATTTAGAAAAATCAAAAAATATTAACCTACTAAATACAAAAAAAATAATTAATAAATTGAATAAGATTAAAGTTAAATTTTTATATTTATCATCTGTTGAAGTTTTTGATTGCAAAAAAAAAATTTTGGGAGAAAATTTTAAACAAAATCCCAAAACTAATTATGGAAAACAAAAATTTGAAATCGAAAATTATTTAAAAGAAAATGTAAAAAATTATCAAATTATCAGATCTGGATCAGTTGTAACATTTGAAAAAAATGAGATTTGTCCAATTTCAATTACTCACAAGATATTAAGAAATAAAAATTCTAAAATTTTTAAAAACAATTTTATAAGTATAACCTCTATTGATGATTTTGTTAAAATTTTTAAAATTATACTTTCAAAAAAAGAATTTTTTAGAAAAAAAATTGTTCACATTTCCTCAAATTTATTTATATCTAGAATTCAACTCGCAAATGAGATTAAAAAAATAAGTAAATATAAAAAAATAATGAGTTACGATATAATTGATACAAAAAATTTCAAAAGTTTAAAAAATATTGGAATCAATAAAATTTTATTATCAAATCATAAATTTATAAAGAAATTCAAGTTTAACAGTATTAAGTCAATTATAAGAAAAAAAATTAAAGAAATCGAGAGAGTATAAAAAAATTAATATGAAAGATAATTTCAAAAATAGTATTAAAAAAACCATTGCAGCAATACTTGTAAAACAAAATTCGAAATTAATTATTGATGAAATAACTCTTCCATCGAGTCTTAAAAAAGGTCAAGTTTTAATAAAATTGATTTATTCAGGTATTTGTGCTTCTCAATTAGGCGAAATACAAGGTATAAAAGGAAAAGATAAATTTTTACCCCATCTTTTAGGTCACGAAGGTATAGGAGAAGTTATTAATTTTGGCAAAGGTGTTAGAAAAGTTAAAACAGGTGATAAAGTTCTTTTACATTGGATGCCATCAAATGGAATAAATGCAGAACCTCCAGTATATTATTGGAAAAACAAGAGGATTAATGCAGGGTATGTTACAACTTTTAATTATCATTCTATTGTATCAGAAAATCGAATTACTAAAATTCCCAATAACAAAAAAAATTTTTTAAATTATTTATTATTAGGATGTACGGCAAGCACAGCTATAGGTTCTGTAAAGAAAGCCGACATAAAAAATAAAGAAAAAAAAATACTTGTTTCCGGATGTGGTGCAATAGGAATTTATATTATTAAATATTTAAAACAATTAGGATTTAAAAACCTTACTGGGTTAGATATTAAGTTAAAAAAACTTAATTTTGCAATTAAAAATGGATGTTCGATAACATTTAATTCAAAATCAAAAAGAGGTTTTAAAGACAAATACGATATAATTTTTGAAACGACCGGAAACGCAAAATTAGTAAGTAAACTATTCGAGCAAATGACTCATAATGGGGAAATGATACTGATTGGAGTTCCAAAATATAAAACCAAAGCCTCATTTAATACTTTAGATATTAACTTAGGAAAAAAATTAATTGGTTCGAAAGGTGGAGATTTTAAAGCAAATAGGGATATAAAAAGATTTTTTAAAATAGTAAAAATTAATAATAACAAAAATTATTTAACAGATATAATTAAATTAAAAGACATAAATAAATTATTCTCAAAAATGAGAAAAAATTTAGTCATAGGCAAATCAATAATTGAATTTAATTAATGGGAAAACATTTAAAGTTTTATTTTTCAAAGTTATTTTTATTTAATAGAAATTATTTTATAATTTATTGTTTAATTTCTTCTTTAGCCGCCGTAGTTCAAACCTTTGGTTTAATTTCTGTCTTCCCTCTTGTGGCTGTTTTTATGACACCTGAAACTTTTTTGCAAAATGAATATTTCATAAAATTTTATCCATTAGTTTACAGTGATGAAAGAGAATTGATGATACAACTTTCATTAATTTTTTTAATTTTTAATTTTATTGCTTTGATAATTTTTATGTCAGCAATAGTTTTTGGTAAGTTTGTGGCTGAAAGCACAACCATTAGGATTAAAATTCAGATATTTAAAAAAATTTTTTCATCAAATAATTTTCTGTCCACTAAGAGAAGCGATTTACTTAATTTCTTTAACTATGAATTAAGCAAAGTATCTGAATCACTTATTAATTTTATTGATATGTTTCAAAATGGTGTGACGCTTGTTATTTTTACAATAACAATATTTTTTATTTTACCCGAAGCATTTTTATTTTTAATAATAGTTGGATCCTTATACAGCCTCGCATTTATTTTAACTAGAAAAAAAGTCATTAACATTTCAAAGTTTATCTCAGATTTAGCAAAAAAAACCAATCAAATTTCGTTATTTTTAAATTTTGGTTTAAAGGATGCGATAGTTCTTAAAACAGGAAAACAAATGAT
>MDTG01232571.1_pt1 | contig 21648 bp, 18 predicted proteins | sample 811421 | NCBI WGS metagenome assembly MDTG01 (sample SAMN05326645, study PRJNA326480) | marine metagenome | isolation source: seawater | place: Pacific Ocean: South East | collected 2011 | reverse complement strand
TGGAGTGCGGTCCAGCTCCCCCACTGGTTCGGGTTCGGCTCGGTCCCGACGTCGGGGGCGATGGCCACGGTGGCGGGAGTGCTCCTCCTGGGCATCCTGGTGCTCGAACCGCGCGACGGCATCGTCGCCCACCAGCGAAGGCGATGGTCGTTCTTCGTGCGTTCCAACTGCGAGGACCTGCTGGCCCTGGCCTGGCGACTCGAGGAGCGCGGGGCGGTCGGTTCCGGGGGCGAACTCCGCCGGCGACTCCATGCGGCCCGAGGGACCAGCCGGCTGGTCCTGCAGCTCTGCCTGGCCCGGCTCGTTCGACGGGACCTCCTGCGACGGGAGGGTGCGCTGGTCGCGCTCACCGACCGCGGTCGGGAGGAGGCGGGCCGGGTGGTGCGCTCGCACCGGCTGTGGGAGACCTGGCTGGCCCGGACCGCCGGGCTTGCCTCGGACCACGTGCACGAGACCGCGATGCGCCTCGAACACGTCACCGACGAGGTGATGCGCCGCCGCCTGGCCAGCGAGTCCGGGGGACCGGAGGTCGATCCGCACGGGCGGCCGATCCCCGGGGACGAGGCGGAGTGAATCGCCCGGGGCGGCTCACATGTGGAACACGAAGAAGTAGACGAAGACCACCAGCACCACCAGCACCACGAAGGCGTACCAGCGCCGGGTCAGGGCGGTGACCGCGGGCGGGGTGCGCTGGGCTCCCTCCGGGATCCAGCTGTGGCAACGGGGGCAGATGTCCGCGAGGTCCGAGATCACCGCACCGCATTCCGGACAGTAGACGTCCTCCCCACCCTCCTGGTTGAAGGCACGGAGGTCGTCGTCGGTGGGACCCTCGTCCTGGTCGAACCTTCGGGGCATGCCGGCGACTATACTCCCAATTCCTCTCGCCAGGCCATCCAACAGATCGGGACCCCCCATGCCGCCGACCAACTCAACGATGCTCCCCCTCGGTACCACCGCCCCCGGGTTCGCCCTGCCGGATCCCGAGGGCCGGGTCCACGACCTGGACCGGGTGATGGGCGAACGCGGCCTGCTCGTCGCCTTCATCTGCAACCACTGCCCGTACGTCAAGCACGTCTTCAAGGAGCTCGCACGGCTCGGCGACGAACTCCCGGGACTGGGGATCGGCATGGTGGGGATCATGTCCAACGACATCGAGCACTACCCCGACGACGCACCGGAACGGATGGCGGAGACCGCGCGCGAGCAGGACTGGCGGTTCCCCTACCTGTTCGATGCCTCGCAGGAGGTCGCGAAGGCCTACACCGCGGCGTGCACCCCGGACTTCTTCCTCTTCGACGCCGATCGACGCCTCGCCTACCGGGGGCAGCTCGACGACAGCCGACCGAACTCCGACACCCCGGTGACGGGGAAGGACCTCCGGGGGGCGGTGGCGGCCCTCGCGGCCGGGAGCCCGGTCCCCACGGAACAGGTCCCCTCGCTCGGGTGCGGGATCAAGTGGATCCCGGGACGGGCCCCCGCCTACGCGGACTGATCCCCGCCGGAGCCGGAAAGCTCCACCGGGCGATAGCCCCCGCGTGACTTGAACCAGAGGATCAGCACCACGTAGCTGAGGAACATGAAGACCGCGGGGCCCGCGGCGAAGCGCAGGGCACTGGCCTTGGCGTCCTTGGTGAGCCCGTCGAAGACGTCGCGCTCGCCGAGCAGCACCTCGAGCTCACGCGCCTCGACCTCCCCGAAGGTCGCGGACTGGTCGCTGCGGGTCCCCTCGAGGGCCTCGATGCGCTGGTTGCGCTGGGTGATCACGCCCTGGTCGACGCTCCGGTAGGCACCGAAGATCGACTGCTTCTCCTCCGGGTCCACGTACTTGGCGTAGATCGCCTCGTTGTCCTGGAGCCGGTTGTGGACCTGGTTGTCCTGGAGGTTGCCGAGCAGGGGCGCCCCGATGATGCCCACCCCGAGCATCCCGACCGCGGCGATCGAGTTCAGGGTGAGGGCGCCGCCCTCGGGGAACTGCTCGGAGACCACGCCGAGGGTGACCGGCCAGAAGAACGACTGCCCGATCCCGTAGATCGTCGCGAAGACCAGGATAATCGCCGCGGCCTCGGCCCCGGCGAGCATGAAGATGCCCACCGCCGCGAAGGCCGAGCAGATCGCGAGGATCGCCAGCGGCGAGAACACCCGGGAGAGCGGCCCGATCAGGAAGATCCTCAGGACGGTCATCACGAACGCGGTGTAGATGAGGACCCAGGTCCCGCTGAGGTTGAAGTTCGCGAGGGCGGGCCCGATGAGGTCCTTGATCCATGCGTCGGTCCCCAGCTCGGTCGTGGCGAGGGGGATCATCAGCAGCAGCAGCACGATGAAGAGGGCTCGCCCGGGGTTGCCCCTGACCACCAGCGCGTAGAGGAGGGTGAGTCCCCCGATCACGCTCCAGGAGAGCCAGGGCTGGTACTCGAAGACGCGGCCGATCTCGAGCACCACCATCACCAGGATGATGAACGCCCCGACGAATCCCGCCTGCTTGAGCATGGTGAGGTAGGGGATCCCGGCGGCCACGCGTTCGTTGATCGGGAAGTGGGTCCTGATCAGCATGAAGGCGTAGATCACCACCGGGAAGAGCAGGACCCCGACCTGGAAGCGCCAGTGGAGGTCGGCACCACCCGAGCCGACGCTCAGCGCCAGCAGCCCGGCAAGGACCAGCCCCCCGGGCCATCCGGCGTGGAGGATGGTCAGCCACTTGGTCTTCTGCTCCCGGTAGACGGTCGCGACGACGGGATTGATCACCGCCTCGACGGTGCCGTTCCCGAGCGCCCCCACGAAGGAGCCGATCCAGAGCCACCAGTAGCCCTGCATGGTCTCCGGGATCCAGGCCATCCCCGCGGTGATGAGCATGACGGCCTGGACCACGTGGCAGAGCACCGCGAACCAGAGGGAGATCTTGTAGCCGATCCGGTCGATGAACAGCGAGAAGAGCACGATCGAGATCGCGAACGGCCAGAGACCGACCCCGAAGATCTGGCCGACCTGGGTGTCGTCCAGCTCGAACATGGGCTTCCAGACGTCGTTCAGAAGCGCGATGCGGACCATGAACCCGAAGGAGGTCGCGATCAGGGCGATGAAGCAGGTGGCGAACAGGAGTCGACGCTTGTCATCGGAAAGGGCCGGTGCGGTCATGGTTGGTCCTCGGGTGGTCACGGGTGGAGGGGGCGCGGTGCGCAGAGCGTACCGCATCGGGGACGCAGGGGTGGGGAACGACCACCGGGACGAGCCTGGGCTCGTCCCGGTGAGGTTGGTCGGTGCATCCACTGGGGCAACGAGGCGGACGGGACTCGAACCCGCAACCACCGGCGTGACAGGCCGGTACTCTAACCAATTGAGCTACCGCCCCTGCGTGGCCGTCCGGGTCCCCTGGGGGCGCCGGGCAGGCCCGAAGTATACCACCCCCCCCATCACGGTCAACCAAACCCGTCCGTGCGCGGAGCATGGCCCGGCGCGCGTGGTGGTGGTAAGGTTGGCCTGCATCCGTGCACCACGACACCGCTCGCCCGCCCATCCGGAGACCCGGCATCACCGCGACCGTCCCACAACTTCCCGAGGACTGGATCACCGAGGTCCGTCCGGGGGTGCGCTCGCTTCACCCCCCGGGGGTGGAGTTCCGGTGGCTCGACCTGCTGATCGACGAGGAGATCGACTTCGACGAACTCCGGACCTCCCTGGCGGAACTCGACATGCCCGGGGAGCTCGAGGAGGTGATGCGCGATCACGCCGGGGAGGCGCTGCGCTACCGCCACCTCGACACCAACCTGCTCAAGCTGGAGCTGCCCGAGGAACTCGATCCCAGCACCGAGAAGCGACTGCTGCTCACCATCGTGCTGCGCAACGACACCCTCCTGACCATGCATCGGGGATCGATCGGGATCATCGAGGAAGCCTGCCTCATGCTGGGGGGCAGCCGGCAGAAGACGATCACCCCCCTTTCGGTGATCTACGCGATCGGGGAGGAGTTCCTGGACCAGCTGGATCCGATCATCCGGAAGGCCGCCAAGGCGCTCGACGAGGCGGAGGACGTGCTCGAGGGGCGGCACGGGGTGGACGCCGAGGCCCTCGCCGGGATCCGGACGGACCTGCTGGAGGTCGACCGGTTCCTGGATCCGCTCCAGAGCCTGCTGCGCCGGGTCACCCAGGGCATGCACCAGTCGGCGGGGAAGCGTGAGGAGCTGGCGATGCGGGAGCTCCTGGACCGGAGCGGCTGGACCGACCAGCGCGTGCGCAACCAGCTCGACCGGGTCCGGGTGATCAGCGATCGCCAGCACATCCGGTCGATGGACGACATGAGCACGTCGATGTACCGGCTCAGCTGGATCGCCACGATCTTCCTGCCCCTCACCTTCATAACCGGGCTGCTGGGCATCAACGTGAAGGGCATCCCGGAGGCGGACAACCCCCATGCCTTCATGCTGGTCTGCCTCTTCCTCTTCATCCTCGCGATCGGCACCAGCTTCGGGCTGGCGCTGGCGATCAGGATCCGGAAGCAGAAGAACCTCTAGGCGCACCGCCCGGGGGATCCGCCGGCGACTACTTGGCCTCGAACCAGTCCCGCCCGTGCGCGGCGTCCACCACCAGCGGGACCGCGAGGTCCATCGCCCGCTCCATCCGCTCTCGCACCAGCCGGGTCACCGGCTCGATGTCCGACTCCGGCACCTCGAAGACCAGTTCGTCGTGGATCTGGAGGAGCATCCGGGTCCCCGGGGCCTCCTGGGGCATGCGACGATGCAGGTCGAGCATCGCGAGCTTGATCAGGTCCGCGGCCGAGCCCTGCACCACGGTGTTGATGGCCATCCGCTCCCCGAGGGACTGCTCGTTGGGGTTCCGGGAGTGGATCTGGGGGATCGCGCGGCGGCGACCGAGGATGGTCTCCACGTGGCCGTCGGCGTGGCCCCTGGACTGGTCCACGCAGGCCTCGAGGAATTCCGTGATCCGCGGGAAGCGGGCCTTGTAGTTGTCGATGATCCCGGCGGCCTCGGCGTTGCTGACGTCACCCCCCAGGCGGCGGGCGAGCCCGAAGGCGGTGATCCCGTAGACGATCCCGAAGTTGATCATCTTGGCGGTCGAACGCATCTCGGAATCGACGTCCCCGGGGGCCACCCCCATCACCTCCGCGGCGACCGCGGTGTGGATGTCCATCCCGTCCTTGAAGGCCTGGATGAGGTTCTCGTCCCCGGAGAGGTGGGCGAGCAGGCGGAGCTCGATCTGGGAATAGTCGGCGGCCAGCAGCAGGTGGCCGGGCGCGGCCACGAACGCCTTCCTGATCTCCCGTCCCGCCTCGGTCCGGATCGGGATGTTCTGGAGGTTGGGATCGCTGGAGGACAGCCGACCGGTCGCGGTCACCACCTGGTTGAAGCTCGCGTGGATCCGGCCGGTGCTCGGCTGGATCGCCTCCTTGAGGGCCACGAGGTAGGTGTTGACCAGCTTGGTCAGCTGGCGGTATTCGAGGATCTGCTCGGGGATCGAGGTCCCGATCGAGGGATCCTCCGACATCCTGGTGAGCACCTCGACGTTGGTGGAGGGCCCGGTCTTGCCCTTCTTGAGCGGCTTGAGCCCGAGCCCCGGGGGATCGTCGCCGGGGGCGTTGAAGAGGACCGCGGCCAGCTGCTTGGGGGAATCAGGGTTGAAGGGGTGCGGGGCCGCCTCGACCACCACCCGGCGCAGCTCGTCGATCCGGACCTGGAGCCGCTCGCGCTGCCGGTCCAGCTCGTCGGGGTCGACGGTGATCCCGTTGAACTCCAGTTCCGCGAGGACCTCGACCAGCGGCAGCTCGGTCTCCTCGTAGAGCCCGCTGAGCCCGAGGGCGTCCACCTGGGGACGAAGCACCCCCTCCAGCTGCAGCGTCACGTCGGCGTCCTCCGCGGCGTAGGGACCCGCGGTCGCGAGCTCCGCCTCGCTGAAGGGGATCTGGTTCCGGCCCTTCCCGATGATCTCGAGGATCGAGACGCAGCGACGCCCCAGCTCGCTCTCCGCGAGGGCATCCATCCGGTGGCTGGCGCGGGTCGCGTCGATGACGTAGCTCTCGATCATGGTGTCCCCGTGGACCCCGGAGACGGGGGCGCCGTGGGCCCGGAGCACGTTGAGGTCGAACTTGAGGTTGTGCCCCACCTTGCGGATCGAGGGATCGGCCAGCACCGGCGCGAGGCGCTCGATGACCGTCGCCTCGTCGAGGTGGTCCGCCTGTTCCGGGGATCGGGTGGGGATGTACACCCCCGCCCCGGGCTCGGTGGCGATCGAGATCCCGGCGAGGCCGACCACCGGGGCGCACAGGCCGTCGGTCTCGGTGTCGATCGCGACCAGTCCGGCGTCCCGGATCCCCTGCACCAGCGCGTCGAGCTCGTCCCCGGTCCTCAGGATCGAGTACCGCCCGCTCACCGGACGGGCGGGATCCCGGGACTCCACGGAGGAGAACAGCCCGCCCAGCGCGCTCGAGTCCGCCTCCGGTGGGTCGAGGTCGCCGGCGGAGGCCGCGGGGGCGGTCCCCTCGTGGCCCAGCAGCGATCCCAGCTCGTCCCGCAACCGATTGAATCCCAGCTGTCGGAGGGACTCGAGCAACCCCTCCGCGTCCATGCGGTCCCTGACCACCTCCGTCGCCGCCAGGTCGAAGTCGATCGAGCAGTCGTCGCGCAGGGTGATGAGGTCCCGCCCCAGCGGGATCGTCTCCCGTGCGGCCAGCAGGTTCTCCAGTCGCTTGCCCTTGATCGGCTGCCTCGACTTCGGAAGGTCCGACTGGGACTCGATCTGCTCGTAGATCCCCTCGATGGACCCGTAGGCCGCGATGAGCTGGCCGGCGGTCTTGGGCCCGATCCCGGTGACCCCGGGGACGTTGTCCGCGGTGTCCCCCATCAGGGTCAGCATGTCGACGACCTGGTCGGGCCGGATGCCCGCGGTACGCTCGAGGGAGGCGACGTCGTTGACGGTGTCCTTGTGGACGTCGACCAGCGCGGTGCGCTCGTCCAGCAGCTGCTGGAGGTCCTTGTCCTTGGAGACGATCCGGATCTCGAGTTCGGGGTGCTCGCGGCGGACGGTCCGGACGATGGTCGCGATGACGTCGTCGGCCTCGTAGCCCTCGATGCCGTAGATCGGGATCCGCATCGAACGCATGAGCTCCAGGCACCGGTCCACCTGGGGCTTGAGGTCGCTGGGCGGGGCGTCTCGGTTGGCCTTGTACTCCGGGTACAGCTCGGTTCGGAAGGTGCCGCGATCCCCCGAGACGTCCATCGCCACCGCGAGGTGGTCGGGTCCGTAATCGCGGAGCAGCTTGAGCAGCATCCCGACGTAGCCGTAGGTCATGTGGGTCGGCTCGTTGGTGAACGGGCTCGACATCGGGGTGCGGATCGCGTGGTAGGCACGAAAGAACTGCGCGTAGCCGTCGATGATGTAGAACGTCCCGCCGGGACCATCCGTCGCCATGGAACCATGGTAGCGCGATCGGATCCGGCGAAGTGCCGGCCGGGGGGTCAGTCGCGGTCACCCTCCGGGTGGAGTGCCTCGAGGCGGGCGCGAAGGGCCGCACCGGGCTCGAGGGCCCGTCGGGCGAGGACCGTTCGCACCACCTCGAGGAACTTGCGCAGGCCGTACACCCGCGTGCCGGCGTCGGTGACCCAGGCGAAGCGCGGGGTGGTGGCGGGCGGCGGGGTCGAGGCGGCGATCATCGATCCGGTCCCGATGGTGGTGCCGGTCATGATCCGGGTCCCGATCGCCAGCTTCGAGTGGTCCCCGACGACGCACCCCATGAACTGGCGGCCGGTCCGTTCGAGGGACTGGTCGGGTGACATCCGCATCGTGACCTCGCCGTAGGTGTTCAACAGGTTGGAGCTCTCGGTGCCCGCCCCGAAATTCACCCATTCCCCGACCAGGGCATCGCCGAGATGCCCGTCGTGCACCTTGTTCGAATGGGCCTGCATGACGGTGCTGCCCAGCTCCCCCCCCACCTTGCAGCCCGGCCCCAGGCTGGTTCCCGGCTTGATCAGGGCCCGATCGGCGACCAGGCAGTCCATCCCGATCGCGCAGGGACCCCGCAGCACCGCATTGGCCTGCACCGTGCAGCTGGTGGAGAGCAGGATCGGTCCCAGCGTGGTGTCCAGGACGGTGCCGGGACCGATCCGGACCCCGGACTCGAGCACGCAGGGGTGGTCGCCCGCGAGCAGGACGTGCTGGGGGACCCCGGCCACCGGCTCCGCCAGCTCCACGTCGGCGGTGATTCGTTCGGGGAGTCCGTCGAGGATGTGCCACGGCCGGGTGAAGCAGGACCCCGGCGCGAGCTCGGTGGCCACGCCCGTGGGGAGCCGCCCCGACTCGAGGAACTCGCGCAGGGCTTCGCCGGAGAGGGTGGCGATCGCGACCGAACCGTCCTCGGTCACCAGCGCGCTCCCGGAGGAGGGCACCGGGAGCCGCCCCCCGATCAGCAGCCGGCCGTTCACCAGGATCGCCTCGGAGGGATCGGAGGGATCGGTGATCGACCGGCGGGTCTGTTCGCGACAGAGTTCGAGGTCACCGGAGAAGGCGTGGAGCTCCGCGGTGCACCCCAGACTCCGTTCCGCGCGTCCCAGCCCGGTGTACACCCCGGTCCGCTGCTGGAACGAGCGTCGAAGGTCGCCGAGCGGCCCGAGGTCCGAGCCTCCGTCGTCGAAGAGGATGAGCCGTTTCATGGACACAGGGTACCCCGGGAGCCCGGCGTCGGCTCGGCTCATCGACGGGCGGCCGCCCCGCCGAATCCCCAGACCGGGCGACTGAGCACCAGCACCCAGCCCACGGGGATGGCCAGGGCACCGGAGTAGAGCGCGCAGAGCAGGCGCCGCCCCAGCTCGCCCAGCACCGTCGGCTCCACCCAGGGCGGAGGGCTGCCCGGATAGAGCCCGCGGAACTGCCAGAGGGCGATGTAGAGCACGCTGACCGCCAGCAGGAAGAGCACCGTCAGGATCCCGAAGGTCAGGGGATTGCGGCTGAAGACCATCGAGCGGAGCGGCAGCACCAGGTTCGCACCGAAGACGAACCCGAGGGTGTAGGGGCCCACCAGGCAGTAGGTCGTCGTCCCCTGGTAGATCGCGAAGTCGGAGAAGTCCAGAAGGAGTCCGATCGTGAAGCACGCCCACAGGGCCACCTGGGCGGGCGCGCACAGCACCACGAACACCGCGAGGGTCCCGGAGATGCTCGGCAGGATCGGTCCGATCCGGAAGGCCTCCATGAACCGGGTGTCGAGGACCACCGCGAGCACCAGGAACACGATGAACACGGTCAGCCTCATCGCTCGCTCCCCGGGTCCGGGTCTGCGACGGGATCATCGGACCGGTCGTCGACGATCTTGAGGGTGACGGTGGAGAGTCGCTCCGGTCGGATCGCTCGCCGGACGGTGATGACCTCGCGGAGGGGTTGCTCCACCGAGGGTTCCACCCGATCGACGTACCCCACGAGCATCCCCCACGCGGTGGAGTGCCAGGCGGGGTCGGTGCCGAGCCGGACCGCCTGTCCCGGACGGACGCCGCTTCCCCGTTCGAGGACCCCGCGGTAGAGACCGCTCGAGCCGACCACCTCCAGGTGGATCGGACGACCCGCCCCGGGATCGGACGCCGCGGGTCCCCCGGGGTCCGTGTCGAGCACCCGTGCGTCGAGGGTCTCGGAGGCCTGGTCCCCGACGGTCCCGAGGGGGACCAGCCGGCTGGTCAGGCGGGGGACGTCCGGGGCCACGTGCCCGACCAGTCGATCACCGTCCACCACCGCGACGGTACCGCCGCGCCCCCCGTTCCGCGAGCCGACGTTGAGGGTGAGCACCCCCCCCGAGCGAGCGGGGTTGTGGCGGACGACCTGGGCGGAGCGCGGCGTCCAGTAGTCCCCGAGACCGAGGTCCCTGGCCTGCTGGAGCTGGGCCAGTTCGCGCTCCAGCTGCTCAACGCGAAGTCGCGAGGAATGCCAGCGCCCCCGGTAGGTGTCCCGTTCCTGCTGCAGGAGCTCGACCGACGAGGGGTCGAGGACCACCCCCTGGTCCCGGGTGGGGCGCACCCATTCGACCGCGCCCCCGGCCGCGTGGCGCAGCGGGGTCAGGGGGAGGGCGATGATCGAGCCGAGGTCCGAGGTCCAGCCGGTCAGCCAGCGGGTGGGCAGGAGCGCCAGCGCCAGCACCAGGAGGCTCGCGAGGACTATTCCGCGTTCGGGCTGGATGAATCGCGCCATGGGAACCACCGTGTACCGGGCCGTGAACCGCGGCGGACCCCGTGGGGCCGGGCCGGGTCAGAGCTCGTCGATGTCGGACTCCAGGGTCGACTTGAGGTCCTCGAGGTTCTCGAGGTAGATGCTGGTGCCGCGCGCCACGCAGGTGAGCGGGTCCTCGGCCAGTCGGACGTCCAGCCCGGTCGCCTTCGACAGGACCACGTCCATGCCCCGCAGCAGGGCCCCCCCGCCGGCCAGGGTGATGCCGTTGTCGACGAGGTCCCCGGCGAGTTCGGGCTTCGCCTGCTCGAGGGTCTTCATCACCGTCTCGATGATCGCGTCGATCGGTTCGCTGAGCGCTTCCCGGATCTCCTCGCTGGTGACCACGGTCTTCCGGGGCATGCCGGAGACCATGTCCCGGCCACGGACCTCCAGGCGCTTCTCCTCCTCGAGCTCGGAGGCGGATCCGATCTCGATCTTGATGCGTTCCGCGGTCTGCTCCCCGATCGTCAGGGAGTAGTTCTTCTTCATGTAGTTGATGATCGCCTCGTCGAAGTCGTCACCCGCCACGCGGGCGCTCTCGCAGGTGGCGATGTCCCCGAGCGACATGATCGCGACCTCGGTGGTCCCGCCTCCGATGTCCACGATCATGCTCGCGGTCGGCTCGACGATGGGCAGGCCGGCGCCGATGCCCGCCGCCATGGGCTCCTCCACGAGGTAGACCCGGCGCGCGCCGGCGTTCTCGGCGGAGTCCAGCACCGCCCGCTTCTCCACCGCGGTGATCCCGGAGGGGATGGCGATGACGACCCGGGGGCGCATGATCCGAGACTTGCCGTTGACCTTGCGGATGAAGTAGCTCAGCATCGCCTCGGTGATCTCGAAGTCGCTGATCACCCCGTCCTTCAGGGGCCGGATCGCGGAGATGGCGCCGGGGGTCTTCCCCAGCATCTCCTTCGCCGCCCACCCCACCGCGGTGCCGTTGCGGATGACCTTGTTGGTCCCCTTCCGCACCGCGACCACGGAGGGCTCGTTGAGGACGATGCCCTCACCCCGGACGCAGACCAGCGTGTTGCAGGTACCCAGATCGATGCCCATGTCGACGCTGAACCACCCCAAGACTGCATCCAAGATCACGAGACTGCTCCTTCCTCGGGGATCCGGGCCTGGGGCACTCCAGTGCCGCCGTGGCGAATCCGGGCGGGTGAGACCGAGGTTCAACCGTACCACAAGCCGACCGGACCCGTGGGGGGCCGGTCGGCTTGGTGGAGATCTTGTAGGTACCGACCGGAGCGGTCAGGAATCGGACTTGATGGACATGAAGCCCGGCAGGGAATCCATCAGTCCACCCTGCCCCTGCTCCCCTTCCACGAGGGTCATGTTGGCCATCGCGATCGCGATGAACCCCACCAGCAGGACCACGAACGCGGCCAGCAGGAGGCCGGTGTAGACGTCCATGGACGCCCCGCGCTTGACGGTGGAACCGGTGCCGAATTGTCCAAGAGGTGACTGGGTCATGGGATGCGTCCCTTGTTCGGGGTTCGGGGGGCGGGTCGATCACTCACCCTTGCGGGCGATGGCGCTCATGCCGGGCTTGACCTCGCCGCGGGCCTGGGCGTCCTCGAGCTCGATGACGCCCGTGGCACGGTTGACGTCGGTCTCGATGATCCTGAGGTTGCCGATGAAGCGCGACCCGTCGGTGATCGAGAGCACCCAGCCGTCCGCGATCCCGTCGCGGGAGCCGGCGTTGACCTCGGCGAGGGTCCCGTCGGCGGAGCGCCGGACCGCGATCACCGTCGCGGAGAGGTTCCGGTCGGCGGGCACCCGGGCGCCGGTGCCGGTGGCACCGGCCCTGGCCTCGGGAAGGTCGCCCACGTAGGCGACGTACTTGGCGACGGTGCCCAGGGCGCGGTCCTTGTCGTCGGTCAGCTGCACGACTTCCTCCTGCAGCTTCCGGCGGGCGGCGTCCGCGACGTCCAGCTGGTTCTGGACCTCGCTGAGCCGCTGGTCGAGCTGGATCGACTGCCGCTCGGAGGCGATCGCACGGATGCGCACGTCGCGGAGCTCGCCGACGAGGGCGTCGGTCAGCTGGGCCTTGGAGCGGTCGGTCTGCGCGAAGACGTCGATCGAGGCCTGGAGGCTGGCCAGCACCTCGTTGCGTCCGGCCAGCTGGCCCTCCATCTGGGCGAGCATCCGCTGCTCGGAGGTCCGGGCCTGCTCGAGCTCGATGATCTGCTGCTGGAGTTCGCGGTTGCGGAGCATCAGCACCGCCTCGGCGTTCTGTCGAGCGGCGGCCTGCGAGGCCATGTTGGCCTCCGCCGCGGAAAGCTCGGATTCCATGGTCAGGATGCGCTTGCGGAGGGTGGTGGCGTTGGTGGCGTTGACCGCGACCAGGGGGACCAGCAGGACCGCAAGGAGTGCGACGAGGACGATGAAGATCTTGGTGACGACGTTCACTGTTTCTTCCGTTCTGTGTTCATCTGCAGGTCTCGGGGACGGGCCGGTGGTGGACACGGGCTCGGCCCCGGGGACCATGGGTTGTGCGGCGACGAATCCATGTCTTGCGACTCGCCGACTTGGAGGCGGGGCCCGCCGGGATGATTCCACCATCCCTTGGAACAGCGTCCCCACGTGACAACTTGTACCCAAAATACCCACTGAGTGTCAATGAGGATGCGTTCACGAACCGCCAACCCTCGCGGTGGCCTCGACCGAGGCCCCGTCCAGCCCCCCGTTCGTCAGCCTGAGCACGCTCCCCGCGGCGGCGAGCCGGACCGCCCCGCTGGGGTCCTGGAGCAGGTCCGCGAGGAGCACCTCACCCTCCTGGCTCGGGACGTAGCCGAGCATCGCGGCGACCTGCGCGCGGATCGCGGGGTCGGGGTCGGCACGGTGCTCGAAGGCCAGCCGGAGGTAGGGCCCCGCCCCCTGGTAGCTCAGTCGGGCGAGTGCGGTGGCGGCGGCAAGGCGGATCTCGGGGGGACGACGCGACTGCTCGCCCTCGGCCTCCACCAGCCGGACCAGCATCCCCTTGGCGCCTTCGTCGCGAAGCTCGGAGAGCGACTGGATCGCGAGGAGGATCAGCTCGCCCTGCTCGGATGGGGTGAAGAGGGCCGCCCGGATCGGCTGGATCTCGGCGGCATCACCGAGCCGCACGAGGGCGGTGGCCCCCTGGAGTTCCACGATGCGGGCGCGATTGGGGTTCACCAGCCCCATCGAGTCCCCCAGGGCATCGCGGATCAGTTGCTCAGCGCTGGGATTCCCGAGCAGGCCGAGGACCATGAAGGCGTTCGCCCGGACCTCGGGGTCGTCACTCGTCGCCATCAGGGCCAGGGGCGTCGGGTCGATGGTCGCCCCACAACGGCGCAGGGCCAGGATCGCGGCGGCACGCACCGAGTCCGATGGATCCCCCAGGAGCTCCCGGGCCATCGGCTCGAGTTCGCAGAGCCCCGCTTCGTACATCGCCATCAGCGCCACGAAGCGCACCCCGCGATTCTCGTCGAGGAACCCGGCCACCACCTCGCCCCGCAGTCGCTTGGGATCGGGGATCAACGCCTCCAGTGCGTTGGCGCGCATCTGCGGCCATTCACTTCGCATCGAGTCGAGCAGGATCTGCAACGCGAGCTCGCGGGGGGTGCCGGGGGGGACTTCGACCATCGGCCACCCACCGGTCGGGGGTTCGGTGACCGGTGGTGCCGGGGCTTCGTCCTCGAAGACCGCGGCCACCACCTCGACCGGAGCCGGGTCGCCGGCAGCGGGACCGGGACCGGGTGCCGGACCGGGCGCCGGACCGGGGGCCGGACCGGGCGCAGGACCGGGGGCCGGACCGGGCGCCGGACCGGGGGCCGGACCGGGCGCAGGACCAGGCTTGGGCCCCGGCGGCGGCCCCGGCTTGGGGCCCGGCTTGGGCCCCGGCTTGGGACCCGGCGGGGGTGGCGGGGCAGGCGGTACCGTGTCGGCGGTGGCGAGCACGACGAGCTCGACCGAGGCGGGGTCGGCGAGTGGATCGGGGGAGGGTTCGGACGTCGCGGGGGACGCACTGGGTGAGGTCGGTGTGGCCTCGACCAGGACCGGGGGTGGGACGGGTTGCCCCCGGGTCGAGCGGACCTGGTTGGAGGCGAGCGAGCATCCGGGAAGCAGGGCGGCGGATCCCGCCAGCGAGACGCCGAGGGCGAGGACCGGAAGGACGGCGTTGACTCCGGGTCGGGCGACGTTCATGAGCACCTCCTGTGCCTGGTCAGTCCCTGACGGACGACGTCCCTGCCGTCCGTGGCGCGTGACGAGTGTACCACCATTTCACGACCACGCAGAACACCAGCCCCAGGAGGGTGGACCAGCCGACCGAGTCGCCCAGCCGGGCGTAGAGCGGGGCGGGCCCATCGGGAAGCGGGACCTCGAAGACGTGGCTCCAGCCCGCACGCGCCCCACCGCGGGCGGCATCCAGTCGTCCGTCCGGGCCGATGAGCGAACTCCGACCGGTGTTGGCGACGCGGACCATGGGCGTTCGGTTGGCCAGTGCGTTCCAACGCGCGCACAGTTCATGCATCGATCGCCCCGCGTCGTCGGTGGCGAACCAGCCATCGTTGCTGAGGTTCACCAGGAGGTCGACGAGCCGGCGATCGCCCTGCCAGACCATGCGACGCATCACCCCGGGGACGGTGTCCTCGAAGCAGATCGGGACCGCCAGGCGCACCGACCCGGACGAGCCGTCGGGACCTCGACCCGGGACCTCGAGGCGGACGATCTCCTCCCCGGCGTCGAGGTCGAAGCTCATTCCCGACGCACCGATCGCGAGCAGCTGCCGTTCGAGCCATGCCCAGTTCGAGATGACCGGCATGGTCTCCCCGAACGGGGTCAGGAAGACCTTGTCCACGCGCGCGTAGGGCGGCCCCCCGGGGGTGACCAGGTAGGCGCTGTTGAAGTGCCGGTCCCAGGCCCAGCCGCGCTCGGGGTCCGCGCGAATCCCCAGGTAGCACGGGGACCCGACCAGCATCGGGACCCCGGTCCGGCGGACCAGCCGCTCGATCGCCTCGGAGAACTGGTCACCGAACTCGAAGCCCACCGACGGCAGCATCGTCTCCGGCCAGGCCACCAGGTCCACGCCGATCCCGTCGGCGCGCGCGCGATCGAGGGCGGCGACCGTCTGGTCGATGAACGCCGGCACGTCCTCGAGCTTCCGCTCCATCGTCCACCCGATCTTGTTGTCGGTGGGCAGGTTGGTCTGGATCGCGAGCAGGTTGAGGGTCCCGTCCGGGCGACCGGGGGAGGACGTCCACCAGGGCAGCAATCCCGCCACTGCCACCACCGGCAGGGTCACCGCCAGCCACCGGTGGCGAGCGGGGGAGGCCGACGGTGTGCAGCACCACTCCGCGAGCAGGCCCGAGCAGGCGCCCGCCCAGACCCCGACCAGCCAGCCGCCCCCCCACCACGCGAGCGAGGCGACGGGGGGCGCGTCGATCCAGGGTTGGTGGAAGAGGTACCAGGGGTAGCCATCGAGGACGATCGTGGCCCGGAGGAAGTCGACCCCGGTCAGGACCAGGGGGAGGGCGACCCACAGCGGGACGCGCGGGACGCCGGTCGAGAGCACGCGGAGCAGCCAGACCGAGAGCGTGGTGAAGCAGGCGAGGTACAGGGACAGCGGGACCAGGCCCGCCACGCTGACCTCGATGATCCACCAGTGGAACCACGCCCAGAGGATCGTGGACCACGCGAACACCGGGGGGATCCACTCGCGTCGCCTGGTCGCGTGGGTCGCCAGCACCGCGAGGGGGAGCGGCGCGAGCAGGATCAGCGGCCAGGCCCCGAAGGGAGGGAAGCTCAGCGCGAAGAGCAGGGCGAACGACCCGGCGAGCGCCCAGCCACGGAGCACGCCCCGGGGCGGGGAAGCCGGTTCAGCTGACGGGGACTCGGTCATGCGCGGTGCCGTCTCCACGAGGGATGCCGCCGAGCGACGGGCGCCTGATCACTTCCCGGCGTAGTCGATGATGCGACCGATCTCGTTTCGCAGTTCGTGCCGGTGGACGATGCGGTCGATGAAGCCGGACGCGAGCAGGAACTCCGAGGTCTGGAACCCCTCGGGGAGGTCCTGGCGGATGGTCTGCTTGATCACCCGCGGTCCCGCGAACCCGATCAGCGCCCGGGGCTCGGCGATGATCACGTCGCCCAGCATCGCGAAGCTCGCGGTCACCCCCCCGAAGGTGGGATCGCTGAGCACGGAGATGAAGAGGCCTCCCTCGTCGTCGAACCGGGCGAGCGCGGCGGAGGTCTTGGCCATCTGCATGAGGGAATAGCCCGATTCCTGCATGCGAGCCCCGCCGGAGCAGCTCACCACCACCAGTGGGAGGTCGCGGTCGGTGGCCTCCTCGATCGCGCAGGCGAGCTTCTCGCCCACCACCGAGCCCATGGAGCCGCCGAGGAAGTTGAAGTCCATCGCGGCGACGACGAGCTTTCGGCCCTTGATGAAGCCCGCCCCGGTCTGCAGGCCGTCGTTCTGGCCACTCCTGCCCTGGGCCTGCTCGATCCGCTTGACGTAGGGCTTGAGGTCGGTGAACTCCAGGGGATCCCGGGGTGCCATCTCCTCGTTCATCGGCTCGAAGGTGCCGGGATCGAGCAGCTGGTCGATCCGGATCGGCCCGCTCACCCGGAGGTGGTGCTCGCACTTCGGGCAGACCCAGAGGTTGGCCTCCACCGCCTTGCGGAAGATGGTCTCCTCGCAGACCGGGCACTTCATCCACAGTCCCTCGGGGACCCCCTTCTTGCTCTGGGAGACCGTCTGGACGTCGTCCCAGGTTCTCGGCATGGTCTTCTCGGGCACGGGGCACCTCCTTGTGGTCGCCGCGAGGCGTGGACGCGCGTCGAGCATAGCAGTTCGCGGGCGGTCGACCACCGTCAAACGGGCCAATCGGCGGATGCGGGGGGCGGGTTCACGCCCCGCGAATGGCCCGGATGTCCGCGGCCCGGTCCGCCGAACCGAAGATGCTGCTCGCGGAGACCAGCACGTCGTAGCCCGCCTCCCGACAGGCGGGTGCGGTCTCGGGGGAGACCCCCCCGTCGGCCTCGATCCTGATCGACTCGCCGAAACGCTCCCGGAGTCGACGGACCTTCTCGAGCACGTCGGGGATGAAGGACTGCCCGGAGTACCCGGGGTGCACGCTCATCACCAGGGCGAGGTCGAAGTGCTCGATGTGCGGCAGCAGGACCTCGAGGTCGGTCTCCGGGTTGAGCGCGAGGCCCGGGGAACGGCCGAGTTCGCGGATGCGTCGCGCGGTCGCCGCGGGGTCCTCCGCGGTCTCGACGTGGATCGTGAGGTGGTCCGCCCCGGCCTCGACGAACGGCTCGATGAACCGATCGGGGTCGGTCACCATCAGGTGCACGTCGATCGGGGTGTCCGGGCAGTGGCGCCGCACCGCGGCGCAGACCGCGGGGCCCATCGAGAGGTTCGGGACGAAGTGCCCGTCCATCACGTCGACGTGCAGGAGGTCCGCCCCGCCCTCGATCACCGAGGCGCACTCCTCGGCGAGGCGGCCGAAGTCCGCGGAGAGGATCGACGGGGCGACGAGCACCCGGGCGGGCGGCTGCTGGAAGAGGAGGCTGCGATCGGTGGCTGGCGCGGTCATGGTGGGCTCCCGTGGCTGGTCGACGCACGCCCCGGGGGGCGGACGGACGCGGGGCGTCCTCGTCGAGCGACACGATACCAGCCGGCCGGCGCGAGGCGGGGGTCAGCGCCTCTGGCGTCCGCCGCGGGATGAGGTGCCTTCGCGACGACTCTGCTCGGCCTTGTAGGCGTCGAGCACCGAGCGCATCCGCTCACGGTCGGGACCGGCGGCCCCCATGTAGGCCTGGTACTGCAGGTCCACCGCGGCCCGGAGATCGCCTTCCTTGTGGCTGTTGAGGGCCAGCAGGGAGAGGTACCGGGGGTTCTCCGCGCCCATCGACTCCCCGAGGACCTCGATCGCCTTGACCTTGAGCTGGGGATCCGCCGCCTGCATGTCGGGATCGGTGAGCAGGTTGTAGATGATGTCCTCGAGCACGTCCGGCTTCGTGGAGTAGGTCTCGGTGATCTGGGTCATCATGAACTCGTTGGCGGTCTCGGGATCGTTCTGCCCCTGCAGGTAGATCTGGTACTTGGTGAAGATCTCGTCGGAGAAGATCCACGGGTCGAGGGCCAGCAGGCCGTCGAGCTGCCGGTGGGCCATGCGCCAGTCGTTGGCGTTGGTGGCCTTCTCCAGGTTCTCCATGAAGGGCTTGGCCTGCTCCTCCATGACCGGATCATACTTCCCGGAGGTGCAGAGCTTGATCGCGCGATCGAAGCCGGGGGCCATGGGATGGCCGATGTAGACCACGCGGCCGCTGGGGCCGACCACGAACGCGGTGGGGATGCCCTTCTGCCCGGCCGCGGACATGTAGGCCTTCTCGATCGCCCCGGACTGGTCGCTGATGACCGTGTAGCTCATGCCGTCGCCCTTGCGCGCGACGTAGTTGCGGATCTTGGAGGGCTCCTCGTTGCTCACGCCCCACACGTGCAGCCCTTCCGTCTTGAAGGTCTTGTACAGCTTGTTGATGTGGGGGATCGAGGCCCGGCAGGGGGCGCACCAGGTCGCCCAGAACTCGATGACGTAGGTGTCGCCCTCCTTGAAGGGCCCGGGCATCGGACCCGAGATCACCTGGATGTCCGAGCCGAGGTTCGGGATCGGGGCCTTGTCGCCCTGCTTGAGGGTGTCCTTCTGGGCGTGCACGCCGGGGGCCATCAGGGAGACGGCGACCACCAGGGCCAGGAGGGGGTTGCTCGCGATCCGGGGAAGCTCTGGAATCATCATGGTGGACCCTTCGTGCGTTTGGGGGTGGGCGGAGGTGGCGTCACCCGCCCGGATGGTGACTGACTATAGCCGGAGGCACGGGGCGAATCACGCCTGTTCCAGCGGTTGGAGGCCGATAAGGTCGTCACCCTCGAGCAGCTTGAGACTGGCACCTCCACCGGTGGAGACGTGGCTCATCCGATCGGTCATGCCCGAGAGGCCGACCGCGGAGACGGTGTCCCCCCCGCCGACCACCGTGATGCCGCCGGACTCGGTGCAGGAGGCCATCGCCACGGAGATCTGTCGGGTGCCCACGTCGAACGGGGTCGTCTCGAAGGCGCCCAGCGGACCGTTCCAGACCACCGTCTTCGCGTTTCGCACGACCTCGGTGAACCGGGCGGTGGTGCTGGGACCGATGTCCAGTCCCATCCAGCCGGAGGGGATGTCGGGATGCGAGACCTTGACCGGGCTCTCGTGGGAGAGCTCGCGTCCGCAGACGTGGTCGACGGGAAGCACCAGGTCCGTGGAGCTGGAGTCGACGAGGTGGATGATCTCCTCGGCCTGGCCGAGCTTGTCGTCCTCGATCAGGCTGGATCCGACCTCCCGTCCCATCACCTTCATGATGGTGTAGGCCATGGCGCCCCCGATGAGCAGGGAGTCGACCTTGCCGATCATGTTCTTCAGGGCACCGATCTTGTCCGAGACCTTGGCGCCACCCAGGATCGAGACGAAGGGATGCTCGGGGCTGGCGAGCAGTTCCCGGAGGTAGCGGACCTCCTCGGCGACCAGGAGCCCGGCCACCCGGGGATGGTCCATCATGTGCATCGGGGTCGCGTAGATCGAGGCGTGGGCGCGGTGGCAGCAGCCGAAGGCGTTGTTGCAGTAGATCTCGCCGAACCCCGCGAGCCTGCCGGCGAAGTTCGCGTCGTCCTCCATCTCCCCGACGTGGAACCTCAGGTTCTCGAGCATCAGGACCTGGCCGTCCTTGAGGGCGGCCACGGACTCGCGGGCCTTCTCGTCGACGCAGTCGTTGGAGGGGAAGAAGACCCCGTCGGGAACGAGGTCCCCCAGCAGGGACCCGAGCTCTTCCGCCACCGGCCGGAGCGAGTGGCGCTCCACGAAGCCGCTTCCGTCGGGTCGGCCGAGGTGCGACATCAGCACCAGCCGCCCCCCGCGCTCGATGACGGACCGTATGGAGGGGATCGACTGGGTGATCCGGAAGTTGTTGGCGACCCGGTTGTCGGGGGTCATGGGGACGTTGAAGTCGGTGCGCATCAGCACGCACTTGCCCTTGACGTCGATATCTTCAATAGTCTTGAGTGCCATCTTGGTTCCTGAATCCTCCGGGGCGGTGGGGGTTGGATCATCGCGACGATCCGCACGACCGGGACCGGGACGTGATGATACACGCCAGCAGCGCCCGCATGAACGGGCGGGAGGGCACCGGATTGAGGAACCCCACGAAGCCAATGCTCATCCTGGTGGGTCCCACCGCATCGGGGAAGACCGCACTCTCGCTCGAACTGGCTCGCCGGGCGCCCGGGGGCGGGGAGTGCATCGGCGCGGACTCCATGCAGGTCTACCGCGGCATGGACATCGGGACCGCCACCCCGGACCGGGCGGAGCGGGGATCGATCCCCCACCACCTCCTCGACGTCACCGACCCCCACGAATCCGGATTCACGGTGCACGACTGGCTGGCCCTGGCCGACGAGGCGGTGGAGGGGTGCCGGGCCCGGGGCCGCCTCCCGATCGTGGTGGGTGGGACCAACCTGTACGTCCGGGCCCTGCTGGAAGGGGTGTTCCCCGGTGCCCCGGTGCCACCGGAAACCAGGGAACGACTGGAGTCCGAAGGACTGGAGTCCCTGTACGCGCGGCTCGAGGAGGTGGATCCGGCGGCGGCCGAGCGCATCCACCGCAACGATCGTCGGCGGATCGTGCGGGCCCTGGAGGTCTGGGAGACCACCGGAACCCCCATCTCGAGCCAGCAGACCCAGTGGGGCGAGCAGCGGATCGCCTCCCGGGAGGACGCCCTGGTCGTCTGCCTGGACTGGGCCCCGGACGCCCTCAACCGCCGGATCAACCACCGGGTGCGGCGGATGATGGAGGCGGGGTTCCTCGAGGAGGTGGCTCGGTTGCGGGAAGAGGGGCCGCTGGGTCGCCAGGCCGCGGAGGCCGTCGGCTACCAGGAACTCGCCGACCACCTCGCCGGGCGCAGCAGCCTCGAGGAGGCGGTCGAGCGGATCAAGATCCGCAGTCGCCGCTACGGCAAGCAGCAGCGCACCTGGATACGGCGGTTCCACGCGGTCGAGGGGGTGCTTCGGGTCGAATGCAGCGAGGAGCAGCCACCGACGGAGGCCCTGGAACCCATCCTCCAGCGTCTGGCGTCCGTGACCGGGTGAGTGGATCGAATGAGGGACCGATAAGTCCCTGCGGGATCCCCCCTAAACCAATCATGAGCAGACGCTCATCGGGACGAGAAGAGACTTTGGACTTGACGGGACCCCGGGGGGCCTCTCTATATTCCCCCGCCAAGTACCCCATTCCGGGCCAGCAACGGCCACCCCACCACCCGAACCCACCCATGGCCACCAAGAAGACCACCAAGAAGACCACCCGGAAGACCGCCACGAAGACGGCCAGGAAGACCGTCCGGAAGGCCGGCCGGAAGACCGGCAAGAAGGCGGCCTCGAAGACCGGCCGCACCGGC
>MDTG01435723.1_pt1 | contig 21650 bp, 15 predicted proteins | sample 811421 | NCBI WGS metagenome assembly MDTG01 (sample SAMN05326645, study PRJNA326480) | marine metagenome | isolation source: seawater | place: Pacific Ocean: South East | collected 2011 | reverse complement strand
TTTCTGCTTCTGCATTACTCGGCGGAAGAGGTAGAGAACAGTTTTCTGTTGCTTGGCATGTTGCAGTCATACTTAGGTGGCTCACTTAATGCTAATCGTTAAAAGACGATTAATAGTAAGCCTATTTCTTTTAGCGGTCAATGTGAATTTTAAAAGTCGCCTTAAATTGACCAGCCTAGCTCGTTGTTTTGATGACGCTTGATATCCGATCAGTTATCTAATTGAAATCCTATTAGACATTAACAAGATCTAAGATTTAGGCAAATAAACCGACCGAAAAGCATTGCACTCACTGGCTACTCTAGCGATATAATCGAACGCAGAACCGTTACCCAAGATGACGAAAAATCATAATTTACAATTTTATTTATATTTATAGGTAAGCTCTGAAATGCCACAACAAAATATCAAATTTATCGCTGCTGATATGGACGGCACTCTGCTTAATGAACACGGAAAATTAGACAGAGAGTTTTTTAACCTCTACGAGCGACTAGACGCTCAAGACATTATCTTTGCTGCCGCGTCGGGTCGTCAGTATTACAGCTTAATGGAAACTTTTGCTCCTGTTAAAGATCGCATGATGTTTGTTGCTGAAAACGGCACATTAGTGATGCATAAAGGTGAAGAACTCTACAGCTGCTTGCTAGATACAGATGCCATCAAAGAAATCATCAAAGAAGCGCGTGCTATCGAAGGCGCTCATATTGTGCTGTGTGGTAAGAAGTCGGCGTACATCGAAACCAAAGACGAGCATGCTCTAGAGGAAATCTCTAAGTACTACCATCGCCGTGAGCAGGTAGAAGATCTGCTGGCGGTTGAAGATGAGTTTATCAAGGTTGCTATTTGCCACTTTGATGGCTCACAAGAGAGAGTAAACCCAAGCATCGACGCTAAGTTTGGTGAAAATTACCAAGTGGTTGTAAGCGCAAAAATTTGGTTGGATGTGATGAATGCTGAGGCTTCAAAAGGGGCGGCAATTAAGCATCTCCAGAACACATTAGGTTTCACTTACGAACAGACCATGAGCTTTGGCGACTACCTAAATGATTACGAGATGCTTAAAGAAAGTTACCACTCATATGCGATGGAAAACGCACATCCAAAACTGAAAGAGATAGCTCGTTTTAGTGCGCCAAGTAATGTTGATGCGGGCGTATTCCAAGTGTTGGAGAAGCTTCTAGCGTAACGTTTGAAATCCTTTTTAACTTTTTATCAAAGCCGACTCACTAACATGATTCGGCTTTTTTTGTTGGTAATCTCGAATTTGAAAACTCGCCTTAACATTGATTCGCTAAGGTATACTCCAGCTTGATTTGCCTGCCAAGTTTACCCATCCAAAATGTGGCAGCCAGAACCACGGTTCCAGCAATGGTAAAACCATAAATAATCGCATCGGCTTGTGCCAATACAGCAATCAATACATAACTAAGGCTCTGAGTTAAGGTAGCGAATAGCGCAAGCCCTCCATCTACTCTTCCTCTTTGTTTTATTGCTACCGCATGGTGCATCCAATTGGTTCGGGCGATTCTATTGAGCGCGTTGAATGCACCGAAAATGAAAGTAAGAACAATAAGATAGGCAGGATTCTCTGCTTGGCTCATCAACAATAAAGAGAGTCCGATGATGTACATCGCTATTTGGATGATTGTTTTGTGAGACGCAGACTTCAGGATCAGTGGTAAAGATATCCCAATAATCAGTGCCCCAATGCCGAGAGAGATATTGTAAAGTGCAAGCCAGTCTCCGGTGATATTCAGTTCTGAAAACCAAATCGGAATTAAGCGGCTTAAAAAGGTCACCATCGGATATGAGAGACAAGAAACGATCAGGAAACCGTAAAATTGAGGCGATTGAAAGAACACATCCTTAATTTCGACCAATTGCTGCTTGAATGGTGTGTTCACACTCTCTGTGACTTGTCTTCTGTAAGGTGTCACCAAGTAACTTATCGCTGAAATGCTCGAGGCAATACCTGCAAAAATCGAAAATTCAATAATGCTCCACTGCTCGAGTAATACAACGCCAAGAGCGCCAGCACCCAAAGTTGTCGACTGCAAAATAATCTCTTGGTGACTCGAAATTTTGGCATATTCATGGTGGTCGTAATTCTCTTGCGTAAAGGCATTGTTGGTGTGCCAGGCAAGGCTACTAGAAACCCAAAAAATGAGTTGAGCGGCACCCAAGACGACAATAGAACCGGCGCCAAACCAGTAAATTGTAGCGACAATAAATGCGGTTGAAGCCTGGATTACCTGCGCGATGATCAAAATATTTTTACGAGAATGGCGGTCGATCAAAGCTGAAAAATAGGGCGTAGCAAGAAAAGTAGTGATCGTACAAACCAGAGCCGTGAGCGCAACAATAGTGCCCATATTGGGCGCTGCTAGTATTAGCCACGGAAGTGCCAACATAAATAGCCCTGAGCTAATGCCATCAAAGAAGCGTCCGGTAAGGTAGGGTGGTGTTTTTCTTTTCATATCTCTGTCTCATCGTCTCTGTTTTGTATCACTCTACAACTTAAAGTTAACTTTAAGTCAAAGGATGATTGAGAGAAATGTTTGACAATCTGTTGATTCAACGTAAGCGAATGCAATCACTATTTAATTTTGACTACCTTCTTGAGTGCTATGTTCTGAAGCCAAGCGCCAGTTTGGTTATTTCAGTTTGCCGATTCTATGGCAAGGAGAGCTGGTGGCGCGAGTGGATTGCAAGGTCGACAGAAAGAATAGTTTACTCAATATTCGTAATTGAGTTGTGGAAGATAGAATCAAAAACCATGAGTCGTTGATTCATGCGTTATCTGATGAGCTTAAACACTTCATGGTTTTCAACCAATGTGATGAGACGGTCGTTCACAATACAACGCCTTCCGGCCTTGACAGTTACTTGATGAGTCATTGGCAAACGCTTTAACCTGCATCGTTTCTTCAAAGTCATTACTAACGCAGCCCCCTTAGTTGATTTGATCACTTTAGTTATTTAGAAAGCTCGGCTAACAAGAACTCGACAAAGGTTCTGTTTTTCAGAGACAGTTGCTTGGTTTTATAGAGTAGATGAATCGGCTTGGGCGAAGGTGACATACCAGGTAATATTTCCAACAGAGTACCACGTTCAATCTCTTCTGCGACTAAGATAGTTGGCTGTAACAACACGCCTACGCCTTGTAGGGCTGCATATCGCAACACATCCCCATTGTTTGACATCAAACGCACTTGTTCTTTATTCCCGGAGCTATACGCTGCTTGTTGGTTCTTAGGGGCTAGGAGTTGCGGCTCACTGTTTTGGGTATTGCGTAGTTGGGGTTCACGACCATTCACATCACGACGGCTGCTGTAACTGAATCCAAGCGATGGGTGCTGTGCGAGATTTTCTAATACACGAATCTCGGCATGTTGGTTTAGGTATTCAGGCGCAGCGCAGTAACACATTTCGTAATCACCTAAGTATCTTGCGACTAAACTGGAGTCAGACAGGTCACCAATTCGCACAACTAAATCAATATCCGAAGAGTAGGGATCAACAAGATCGTTGTTCAGTACGAGCTCGACATTAATTGTCGGATTATTGGCAAGGAACTTCGCCACTATCGGGGCAAGCACCTTGTTCCCATAGGTGACTGGGCAGTTTATTTTGACCGTGCCTTGAGGCTGGTTTTCTATGGTTTGAATTAGATTTTCAGCATTGCTGATGTCTTCCAGAATTCGTTTACATTCTCGATAGTAGAGCTGCCCTGAATCGGTTAAAGACTGCTTACGCGTAGTGCGATGAATCAGCTGAGAGTTGAGGCTCGATTCAAGATGATGGATATGTTTACTGATCATGGTCGCCGACAGATTGAAGTGGTTGGCTGCGCTTCGAAAGCTGCCTTGCTCCACCACGTGAACGAAGACTTTCATGCTAGTTAACTTATCCATTGAACACTCTTGGTTGATAAATAATAAACAAAAGGTGAGTTTATCAATTATTAGGGGTTAATTATATTAATGGTAAACCAATATTTGATTAAAATAAGAGAATGAAATGCCTCAAACAAACGAAACTATTTTTGTTACTGCAGAACACAAGATTAAAACCAACATTGAACTTGAGGCTGCGGTTGAAGCCATTAACCAGCACTTTGGAATGCTTCATACCCAAGCGTTTATCGAGCGTGATATTACCGAGTTGGTTCAAGCGTTCGAAGCTCAGAAGCAGGAGAAATAAACCATGAAATGGGGAATCCTAGGAACCAGTTTTATCTCAGGCGTAATGGCGGATGCGATTAAAGGCGATGCTCAAAGCGAGCTTTATGCCGCTGCAGGACGCACAGAGAAAACACTTAATGAGTTTGCTGCGCAATACCAACCAACACGAACCTTCAATAGCTATGAAGCTCTGATTGAAGATGAGTCGGTCGACATTGTCTACATTGCGCTACCTAACCACGTTCACCACGAATATGTGATTAAAGCTGCTCAAAAAGGCAAAGCGATTCTATGTGAAAAGTCGTTGTCGATTGATATGGGAAAAACCGAGCAAGCTCTGCAAGCGGTGAAAGAAGCGGGCGTCTTCTTCGCAGAAGGTTTGATGTACTTAAATCATCCATTGATCGTCAAGCTTCATCAAGAACTAGCAACAGGTGAGATCGGTGAGGTGCAGTCCATTCAAGGCTCATACGTGGCGGCGATTGACCAGTTTGTGAACCCTGCGAGTAAGGGCGCGTTATATAACCTTGGCTGTTACCCAATGTCACTGATTCACTCTGTCGCACAACACCAGTTTGGTGAAAGTGTGTTTGATGACGTGCAAATCTCAGCAATTGGCCGACGTGGTCAAGATGGCAATATTTGCGAGTCGTCAGCAATGATGCGATTCAATGGTCAGTTCACTGCGCAAATCCATACTGCAGAAGACCACGGCTTAAAGCATGGTTTTACGATTTTAGGCAGTAAAGGCTGTATCACTCTCGACACCAACCCATGGTTACCGACCGAAGACAACACATTTACGGTTGAGATTTATGAAGCATCGAAACGTGAAGTGAAAGTCGAAGCGCAAGGCGATGGCTTCCATTATCAAGTGCACAATATTCGCCAAGCAATCGAGCAAGGCGATACGCAACTCACAGCGCCAATGGTGACTCATCAAGACTCTCGTGTAATCATGAAGTTACTGACTGATTGGGAACAAGCGGCGAGCTAATACCTTAACTAAATTCTGTGCAAACCCTATGTTTGATGCCTCGTACGTTATCAAGCATGAGCGTTTTTCAAAACCCTCTAGCCACTTATTCCCATAAACACTTTGCATTTGAAACCGTCAGAGTGTCCAATATCGGTTAAGACTAAATTGACCAAAAACCTTATACTTTAAGGTGTAAAATGAGAGCTTTGCTTCATGCGTAAATCAGACAAGAAGATCGAAAATCAAATTAGAGATGTGCTAACTGACGTTTGTGAAGATACGTTGAAAGGCTACGACGGTTTTCTTTGGGTGACTCATACGGTCAACTTCTCATCTTTTCCTCAAAGCTTAAAAATCGTTTGTGTGTTCGCTAGTAATCAAGATAGAACGAATTTCTTAGAGGCCGATGGTCAGCAACATGTGGCTTCAGTTATTCAAAGCGCATTCAATCGAGGCGGGATTAAGCTGAAGAACATTGATAAGCACTTAAGCTTCGATACACAAGAAAGTTGCGACCGTGACCACCAAGGCAAGTGGAGTTTAAGGCTGTAATTCTGTCCCCAGAACATCTTGATACTCGATCAACGGTTACGGATTTTGGTGGTGTTGCTTTGGAAGCACCACAACTCCTCTCTATCCAAAGTTCTCATTTTTAGAATAAATGCTATCTCAATTTCAACACTATTGGTACCACTAGCGATTGCTTCTATGCTTTGTCTAATTCAAGGTTCAGCAACGGTACCAATGATGGTTGCAGCAACGATGATAATACCATTGGTTTAAATAATTAGCCTTGATATCGCACTTCATGACTCTTACTTCCATATCATTAACCCTACTCTTGGTATTACTGATTTAACCGATAAAATCAAGGTTTGGTCAGTTTCATCAACTATTGCGTGGGCAATTGGCGCATCTGTCATCATGATTTTAAACTTAGTGTTTGGTAAGGGTGGCACGATACTCGACCCATTAGTGCCAATTGTTGTACTTGGTGTGATTATGGTTTGGTTAAATTTAAAGAGAAGTCACAAGTAAAAGCTTCAGCAGCAATCTAACACGGTATCTCTGGTTATACTGCCCCTATCGTTTGATTGGCTTATCGATCACTTATAGGGCTTATTGGAACTGCGGGTTATGAGAATAGTTATTGCACCAGACTCATTTAAAGAGTCATTAGACGCTGTATTTGTGGCGAAATGTATTGAAAATGGATTTCGAGAAGTGTTTCCTAATGCAGAGTATGTCGCACTTCCTTTGGCTGATGGTGGTGAGGGCACGGTGGATGTTTTGCTGCAAGGCTTAGCAGGGAAAAAGCGAGTAACCCGGGTTGAAGGGCCGTTGGGTGAACTTGTAAACGCAGAATGGGCGATGCTTGAGCCATCCACACGAACCTCGAAAAAAACAGCACTGATTGAGATAGCGGCTGCGTCGGGTTTAGATTTACTAACGCCAGAGCAGCGTGATCCGCTGATGGCTTCTTCATACGGTACAGGTCAGCTCATTTTAGAAGCGATGCAGCAGGGCGCTCAAACGATCATTCTTGGCTTGGGCGGCAGTGCAACCAACGATGGCGGCGCGGGGATTGTTCAAGCGTTAGCGGGGAAGTTGCTCAATAGTAAAGGGCAAGAGCTCAGCCGAGGTGGTGCCGCGTTATCGGAGTTAGCTTCTATTGATTTAGCTGACATAGATTCGCGCTGCACGGATATCGAACTGATTGTCGCGTGCGATGTTGATAATCCGTTATGCGGTGATAACGGTGCCAGCCATATATTCGGCCCCCAGAAGGGAGCAACTCCGGAACAAGTTTTGATGCTTGATAAGGCCCTTGCTCACTTCGCTCAGGTTTCTGAGTCACAAGGCTGTGTTGAAGGTAAACAGTCGATTTACGAACGTACCGGTTATGGTGCGGCTGGTGGTACACCGATGGGGCTAAGTTTGTTATTCAACATGCAGATTAAACCGGGCATTGAGATGGTGCTTGATGTATTACAAGCCGATGAGATATTTAAAGGAGCGGACCTTGTGATTACGGGGGAAGGGCAGATGGACAATCAAACTCTACAAGGAAAAACACCTTATGGGGTTGCTAAACGAGCGAGTTTACACGGTATACCCACGATTGGAATAGCAGGCTCTTTGGGAATTCAAGTTGAGGCTTTGTATGGTGAAATGGCCAGTCTATTCGGAACCGTACGTTCTCCCCAGTCCCTTGAACAAGTGCTGCAAGAAGCCGAATTGAACCTAACCAGAACCGCAAGAAACATTGCATCAACGCTGAAATTAGGTCACACAATTCTCAAATAAAACATGGTTTGGTGCCAGGCATAGATATGAGGCCACCAATATTGACGCTCAATAAATAGCAGTGTTGACCGCTTATAAAAATGCCCCGTAGTAATGGCAGGCTAATACCTGGGGTGAACCATCACCGAACGGGGCTGAAGAAGTTACAGTTAAAATCTGTATTCTGTAACTCTAAAACGCTTAGCTAGACTTCGGCAACGTTACGCACGGAACCCATATGGCATATAAGCATAGAGCTGATCTTGAGCATTTCCTCTCTTTACCTTCAAAGGTGAATTAGATGTATTGCACAAGTAGTCAGTAATCATCTCTTGGTTTAGCGTTTTAAATTTCTTACTAACCATGCGCCCATCGACTAATGAGTGGCTAAGACCTAAATCTCCTTGTTGAATATAAACGAGATTATCATTCGCATAGCGGTATTCAATAGCCGGCTGATTAGGAATATTCTGTCTGCTCATGCGTCCAGCAACATCATATTCGTAGCTTGTTAATTCCTGCATTTGCGCATTAAAGACTTTTACTAGCTCTCCATACTTATTGTAGCTGAATTGTTTCCCTTCTTGGTCCTCTGTCAGCGATCCGTGAACGTTGTATTTCCCTTCTAAATTAACATTAGTGTAGGCAGGGTTACTATGTTCAATAGAGTACAATTGTGTTGGGTAATCTGGGTTATACGTATACACGGAGACATTGCTCGTTTGGTCTTGCATGTCACTGAGCACTTTCCTGGTATTACCAAAGTCATCAAATATGAAGTGCTGTTGTAAAATAGCTTTGCCGATCTCATCTTTAGGCAATAAATCCGGAGTACCTGAGGCAGAATAATTCACCAAACGTCGCATGGCATCGTATTCAAAAAATTCAACCAGTTCTTGGGAACCTAGACGCGTTACTTTATTTTCGAGCAAACCATCTTTAGTGTAATGCTCGATTTCTTGTAAAACGTCTTGACCTTGCTCGGTCCTCGTTACCATCATCTCGGGAAGACCGGAGTAGTCATACGTAATTGTTGTTGGGGTTGCACCCGTGATTTCAACTCTCTGTGGTCTAGAGAAAGGATCAAAATTTAAGTACCGTGCAACGTTTATTCCATCATCAACCGTTTCAATTCGTTGAAAATCATCGTAAGTAACAATATCATAATTATCACCAGCGACGGAGCTCGCCAGTATTTTGCCTAGCAAGGTGTAATCATAGCTATTTGTCACACCATCGATTTTCTCGCTTGCCACTAAACCATCAAATCGATGCGTATATTCTGCGGATGAACCTGTTTCTTCATCGTAAGCTTCTTCAATTAACCCTCTAAGGTTCGGGTTTTGCACTTTAGCCCCTGTCCTTTTATAGAGATTAAATTCAGGATCATATTCAGTATCTAAAACGGTTCCATCCGGGCAAGTCACTTGATAATGCTGCATACTACCGGGGCGATAACTTAGGGTGGAAACACTATTGTTTATGGTTTGTTTACGTAAGCGAGCGAAAGCATCGTAGTCATTTTCCCCTAATAGTGATCGGTTGATAGAGATTGATTTAACACAATCTTTTCCAACTAGGTCAGGCGCATACACAATGTCTTTGGTTATTTCACGTTGCTCTCCTTCTGCATCGATATAACTTTTCGTAGTATTTCTAATGCGGTCCAGCGCGTCGTATAGATAATTTGTTTCGACGCCAAAGCCATCTAAACTAGTACTTGGCTTCTCAAACATATCAACCGTTACTTCAGAATATGTAAGCAATTGATCATTTTTATCAAAGGTTTTCTCGATCTGTTTTCTAGCAGCCAATATGAATTCGGTTTGTTTATACTCCTTTCCTTCAATGCCAGAAGTCTCAGTCTGGGTTATGGGATCAAAATCACTAATTTGAACCGTACCATCAGGTTGAATTGTTCGTGAAACATTCATCCACCCATCGTATTTATAGTTTGTTTGTAGTTGCCATGTTCGATTTTGTACTGGTGCACCTGTTTGAATCGCCGCCAGTGAAGTATCTATCATCGTCTGACTAATTTGTTGCCCTAGGGTGTTGTATTCTCTTCGTTCAACGACAAAATCACTCACAATGTCAGGTACCGTTATTTGAATCTCAGTCATATTACCTAAGCCATCGAAATAACTTCGTTTAATATTATTGAATTGATCTCGCATTAGGGTCATTGACTGCTCATCAAAATATTCATACTCACGAGCACATTCATAGACACTATTAGGACTGCTGGTTTCTTTTTGTAACCGCCCATCTGGATAATATTCCATTTTTGTAATGGATCCAGAATCATCAATCAATAATTTTTGTCCAGTGTATTGATCTAGTTCTAGCGAAAGATAGGATTCTTCACCGGGTAGACTATCGGCAGTTGTTGTGCATTTGACATACAAAGTTGAGTCATTATCAAGGTACGCAAATTCTTGTTTGGTACACTTCTGATCACTTTTTATAATTTGTCGAGAAAGAAGTCTTCCTTGGTCTACATTAGTTCGGTGGTAATCAAACTCAATGCTGGTATGAGAGTATGGGCTACTATCTGACAATAAATAAATAGAGTTATTGATCGCGGTATATTTTTTGACAGACACTTCGCGAATACTTGTTGCTTCATCAATCGTATTGAGATCTGTGACGGACTGCTTTTTTAAGAAAAAGATGAAATCTTCATATTTTGGACATCCTTCAACTTTATCAATACGGGTATCATAGTATTCATAGTCAATTCTGACATTCTGAACATGATCTATTTCGGAAAGCACATTACCAAATTCATCGTAATCGTATTCGTAAGTTTCAGTAAATCTGGCTTTAGTCAGATCACTATAGGTTTTCTCAATCTTATTCGCTAACTTAAAGCGCCCTTCCTGATCAGAGATGTCAACATCGTCATTGAGATAATAGTGGTATTTTTCAGCCTGAGTACACCCCTTATAGATTTTCTTTTGCTCTCTGAGGTTATGAAACTTATCATATATACACTCAACCACACTTTCTTGATTATCATGGTCTGTTTCCGTCACGATAACCTTGTAGAAGTATGGCTTAATGATGGAGTAGGTGGGATCGCTGCCGCGCGTATTGGAGATATCAGCCTTGTATCCATAAGCGTTGTAATCTTTTTTGTATTGATAATCACTAGAGTCATCGACAGGGGGTTTAAAATCATAGGTTGTACGTTTTAACGTTCTACCATTAAATTCGATACTATGTTGTTTGACCACAGCCATTGATTTGCCTTTATGATCTTTGAGGGCCTCTCCCGAACGTTCTCCATGATCAACAGACTGTAAAGCGCCGTTGGGTGAATTAATACTGTCAATAAGGTGGTATTTCACATTGGTCGAAAAATGCACAGATAGCTCATATTTCGGTTGGTCACGATATTGTGATGATTGAAAGTATGGTGTGCTCACTTCAATTTTTGAAAAACTAGAATTAATGTTGGTATAAATATAGTAACGGCCAGATAAAAGAGTTAACTCTCTACCACTCCTATTTGAAGTGCGCTCTATAGATAGGTATTCAACGTCGTTATCGTCGACAATCTGTTCTAATTTTGTACCATTCCATTCTAAATGGAGGGCATTTCCAGCTGAATCGCGTCTTTTAGACAAAAATGCATAATCCGCTTTTGGCGTCTTCTTAAACTCATCCACAGATCCATCATGATATTTTACTAAGAGCAATGAGCCAGTCTCGGTTATTTTAAAGTTACTAAGACACGCCTCAATGGGGTTGGCTAAATTATTATCGGAGAGTTTTACTGATACCCCTTGATCAGTATGTAAGATGGCATTAGTGCAATCAAAAAATGGTAGGCTAAACTTTAGTCCTTCACCTAACCCCATATCGATAGATTTGAAGTGGTCAAAGCTTAGAGAAATATTGAGCTCTGGCCCTTTCAAATTGTTACCAACAATATTGACAACTCCAGTAGAGAAATCAAAAAAACCATTTCTTTCATTAACACTGCCAGAAACTAAATTTATATAATTGTTACTGTAACTAATATCAACATTATTACTCATTGTTCTTCTCCACCATTATTCTAAGATGTGTAAATACCCTGACGTATTTGTGAATTTATTGAAGCCGGGTTTGTTTCAGCACTCAGAATACTAGTTCTTGACAAGCCTGGGGCGCTGACTCTGTCTAAATATTGATTTGCGCTCATATTTGAAAGCGCAGCAAAGTTTTGATTAGATAACGTGGTTTCTTTTTCTGCTAGCGCGGTCGCTTTAATCGTAATACCAATACCGCCAGATCCGATAGCACCCACTTGATCAATCATCGTTTTTGCAGCGGTTAAACCTCCTTTCCAAGTTGTCATACTTTGTCTTGGTGTGTAGGTCTTGATCATGCGGCTACCCAAAAAGCCACTCTCACCAAATTTCTCAATTTTATTAACGGTTTCAGGAGCCTTAAACACCACACCATTTTCATTTTTCATCGAGATTGGAGTAACTTTCTGTTGAGTATTAATAATCTTCTTGCCACTCTTCAACTCATCTGCTTCCAAAGCAATTCTGCGTGCTTTGACCTGACTTTTAGGCCTGAATTTAATATCCACCTTCAGCCTAGAATTCCCTAATTTGCCCTTTGAAAGCTTCGAAATGAATCCTGGGGCTTTAGTCCCTTGGTAAATCCCACCCGCGGCACCTACAGCTCCAGCAACTAAAGAAATACCAGTAAAAGCCCAAGAAGCGATGTCTAATTTATCAGCAACATCTGGGTTTATTTCTGCAACAACGGCTGAAGCAATAGTTAACCCACCGCTTATGGCACCCGCTGCAGAACCAATAACACCTGCAGCGACAGCTAGAGAGGTGCCTCCAGTAAATGGTGCGGCAACCGCCCCTGCGATACCGACTAAAACGGCAAAAATACCAAGCCCAAGTTTTAAGCCATCGAGATGACCACTCGGGTCACTTCGATTGATGGGGTCACCACTACAATACTGGTATGCATTGATGCCAGCTTCAGCAAAAGGGCTTAAAGAGTCTTGTGACATAAATCGGATCAATGTCGGGTTATAAGCCCGATATCCGTTACCAAGCATATAATTTCCAGTGACCGGATCGAGAGTTTCACCATTAAAGCCTGTAAATTCATGAGAAAATAAAGTGATAAGATCATCTTCATCTAGATTGAAAGTTTTCGCAAAAACACTTAATGCATTCAAAGAGCAAGTTGCAGTAATTGCAATAGAGACACTTCTACTCAGAAATTTTCTACGTGATATATTTGGGTTTAATATAAATTCAGAGTCATAATTTTTCATGGTATTACCAATACTAATTTTACTATTAAAGTTATTATTTAAATAATTATAGATTTTATTAATCTCGAGTTGAGAAATATAAAATTATTCAAATCGAAGTCGAGGTATACCCGAGTGCTGATTAAGCTCTCGGGTATTATTTAGTCAAGTATCGGTTCTAATGTTTCATCCTTCATACGGGATAGAACATAGTCTTTTGATACCCCGTTTGTTGCACCCATATTGGGTTCTGCATACAAGGTTGCGTTAAATCTGAAGCGGTTTCCGTAGTTATCCTCAATCACCGATGATATTTTTTTACTATCTATCTGAGTTGAACCAGCCCAGTGTCCCCCGTTAGGCTGTGCCCACATGACAAAACGCATGGTATCGCCTTTTCTAAAGTCGATCACAGGCAACACGCTAAAAACAGAGAAGGTTCCGGCACGTTCAGTATCTACAGCATCTGTGTCAAATTGCCATGTATCTCTGTCTCCAGACACAAAGCCGGGCTTATCAGCATTCTCAGTAGAGTATGAAAGAGGTTTTGTTTTGGTCGTACCAAACTGAAGATCGGTAGTGTAGAAACTCACACCAGCACAGTCTCCACCATCACAGTTTCCACTTTCGACCACTCGAGTACAAATTCCATCATCTTTAGAGTCGCTGCCGCCAGAGGCATCACGGACACAACCTCTAGCTAAAGTGGTTGATTTAGTATTCTCTACAGGAATAAAAGAGTGATTATAGCGATTTGGCGAATATTTAAATAAGTTAGCGTTTACATAAGAAATGCCTCGTGTCCAACCATTGTAAATTCGCCAATTCGGTCGGCCGTGGCAGTCTTCTTCATTCTTACAGACTCCTTTTATCAAAAGTGGTGTTTCTTTGATAATATCCGGATTGTTATTAATTGAACCTTTGTAGTTTCCATCTATAATGGAAACCCGTCTGGATGAGCTCCCTGTTCCTTGTGAGTTACAGTCTTGAGTGTCAGCGCTCTCAATTATCTGACCATTTTCATCTTGCCAACGCTGGAATGCACAAACATTTAATGTTTTTTCCTCACCAAGGAAGTTTGCTTTATACCTTAGCCAAAAAGTCGTGCTTCTTAGGCCTCTCGCCGTTGGCATCTTCTTATCTTCTGGTAAATTGTTTCTTGCATTTTTACCCGGCAGGCTAGATTGATACCTTGGATCTTTTTCATAATCGACAAAGATTTCATTATCTTTCACTAAATCTTCGGGTAGGCCTGCGTCATTTCTCCCATAGCGGCCTAAATGAAGATAGTACTGCGCTTCTTCTTGCGTAACATCAACCAAAGGGCAAGAATATTCATCATCCTCGGCATCTTCGGTTAAACAAGCTCGATATCTAATTTCGATGGGTTTTTGCATTCGACCATTATTGTAGAGACCTGTGCCATTGATGCTTGTGTCAACAGAAATATCAAAAAATGTCAGGTCACGTATGTTATCTCCTTTAAACTCTGCGTTTTGATTTTGCTCATCAATAACATCCCACTTGGCTTTGCTGTTGTTCCAAGTAAAAACGTAGTAGTCACCCTTTTTAATTTTTAAATTTTCATGTGTGTTTCCGAGCATGGCGTTATCAACATATGTATCATATGTAGCTTGTGACCTTACTAAAATCTTACTAGCTTTACCTTTTTGTATCGGTAGATGCAGTAGACTATTCCAGTTAGCATCAGCAACATAATAACTTATATATTTCTCATCATTTGGGATCTGATTTCCCACAGTATTAGGAGACGATTCATTTTTAAGACGCCAAGCAGATAAATGACCATCGAAAATGACATCTAATTTGTCATTCGTGTGCATTTCTAATGAACCAAAGCCCATTAAATTGCCAATCAATCTTGATGACCACGTCGCGTATGCTTTAAAAGTAACTGTATCACCATTTTCTGGATATACTGGCAAATATATTTCCGGCTGGTGATTCCCATCGCTTGTTTGGATAATAATATTGGAATCGTTACTAGGTAGTCTTCCCTGAACTAAGTCATTAGGAGAGTAAGTTCCTGCATTACATGTTGTCGCTACAGCAAGGGCTGCTAAAGTAAAAACGGATATAGGGTAACGCTTTCTTCTGAACATAATATCGCTCTACACTTATCTGATGGTTAAGTTTTTATGAGGAAAGCCTAAAGAATATTGAGTGAATTATTAATTAAACTTCAGGCCAGTTTATTGTGCTCAGACACGTTATGTTTTTTAATCAAACCAGTAAAATAAAAAAAAATAAAAAATAACATATATTTTTGAATGAGAGTAATTAGATAAAAAAACATAAATCTCATTACTTATTTTTAAAAAATTGGAATAGAAGATTCACACTCTATTCCCTAAGAGCATATGGAGTACAAACTTACTATGTAAATATAATGAAAACAGGACGGTATCTCTGTGATATTAATCTCATGTCGTGCTATCCAGCTTTCCTGGTACTGACAAGCAACTTTCGATTTGTTTGTGCAAGCTCTGAATATAAAGTCTAGAAAAGGCTTTTTTACGCTATTCAGCGTGCAACTAAATAAAGAAATTAAGATCTGATTGTGTCTCTCCACCAATTTTTATCGCACCGCTTCAAAAAAAGTCACCAGTTGCAATAGACACAATTGAGCATCAACGTACTCTTATGGTGTGATAAGCGGATAGATTGAAAAAATCGAGTGGGTGCGCAAGACATGCCAATATGCTCCTTATTTATCACAAAACACTTATAGTTAAGGTAAATGGGAAAGCCGGAGTCCCACGTGTTGGTCTATCTTTAAAATTGGTGACAAAATAAAGATAGCGGTAAGATAAAAATCCCATATGCCTCAAAGGAAAGAGGCATATCAACTCTATTTTAGTTTTTAAAGGTAATAAGTCTTCCAGGGTTTGGATGAGTAGATGTATAAATACTTGCGTTTTAATTGCATGAAACATATCCCCATTTGGGCTTTAGAGTTGTACCCCAAGTCTTAGCGCAAAAATTTTCAGAAGTAGATCTGTTTTTGTCAAAAATAACCCTGTAAGGCTCCCAAACTAAACCAGTTTTACTTTCTGACCTTACTCTTAGATTCGTGCTTCCTCCTGGTATATTGATCATGTAAGTATTACCTAAACTCAATTTAGGTGATTTTTTACTAACTGAATTGCCATCAGCATCGAGATAATCAACCCAAACATAAGATAAGTATCCACCTTCATTTTTTACTTTTACAACTTTAGATAAAGGTATCGGCTTTTCAATATCATCTGCACTAACATCTAGATAAATTTCTTCAATTAATTCTAAGTTTACAGTGTTATTGCCTGTTGATTTATATATCCTAGCTTTTTTGTCTCTTGTGTTGATGTCAAGTTTAAGGTAAGTACCTGTTGCAGTCGAACCCGACTCATAAAAACCATTTGAGCTCTTACCTAAATTGTAGTGGTAATGCCCTGAGAATCTTAGTTTGACATTGTATTTAGATAAAAGGTTCGATAAATTACCAGCATCTGCATTTCTTCTATGCTGATTGAATACAACTATTTTATTGTTTTTTCTAGCATCATACAGTTGGTTTTCCAGCCAAAGGTATTCTGGATCTTGAAATCTATCGATCTTATATCTTTTAGAACCATGTGCAGTTGAAAATTGATCAATTTTAATAGGGTTATTTTCGGGTTCGAAGTCATTTAATTGAATAAGAACAACATCACCGAAATCTACAGAGTATGAAAGAGACCCCTCTAGCGTTTCCTCAATCGCGCCATTTTCATATCCAGAAGCGTGTAAAGCATCATAAGACTTTATATTTTTCTTATTATTTACATGATCATGAAATTTTTTAAAACTTCTAATAACACAGTGGTTTTGAGAGCAATCGTTAAGGTTATTAGTAATATCATGATTTCCAAGCCCATAATAATATGGAATATTCAGGTTTTTAATTGAATCTTCAAAATCTTTCCATTCACGTTTATGTCCAAATTCAGTTAGATCACCATTTATAATTAAAGCGTCAACGTCAGAGTAATTTTCTGAAAACAGCTTATATTGGGCGTATACTCTACTTTTCGATTCATCTTTAGACAAATTACAATTCTCACCGCAAGTTAGTTGCGGATCTGAAGTGACCAAAAAAGATTTATCATACTTATCTTCATTCGCCCATTCGGATTCTCCGCCAGGGTTTTTCTCTTCAATGATATCCCATTTAGCTTTGGCTTCGCTCCAAGTAAAAACGTAGTACTCACCCTGTTTAATCTTTAAGTTTTCATGCATATTTACGAGCATGCTACTATCAATATATGTATCGTACGTAGCTTGTGATCTCACTAAAATCTTACTAGTCTTACCTTTTTGTATCGGTAGGTGCAGTAGACTGTTCCAGTTGCCATCAGCAACAAAATAGCTTACATATTTATTATTATTGGGAATATTATTTCCTGTAGTATTTGGAGATGATTCATTTTTAAGACGCCAGGCAGATAAATTCTCATCGAAAATGACATCTAATTTTTCATTCGTGTGTATTTCTAATGAACCAAAGCCCATTAAGTTGCCAACCAATCTTGATGACCATGTTGCGTATGCTTTAAAAGAAACCGCGTGACCATTGGATGGGTATGCAGGTAAATAAATTTCTTGATTCCAATTCCCATCCATCGTTTGGATTAGAATATCAGAATCATTACTAGGTAGTTTTCCTTCATTTAAATCATTTGGAGTATAGGTATCCGCATTACATGCCGATGTAATGGCAAGAGCAGTTAAGGGAAAAATTGAGGTTAAATAACGCTTTCTTTTGATCATAATATAGTTTTTCTTCTCTGATTTATGGGTTCTTATGAGTAAATCTTAATTAATGTAGCTGAATATTTATCAATTAAATTTTAATAACGGTCGGTAATTTTCCTGAGGTATTTTAATTAAATATAATTTTAGAGACTACTCGTTTCGTGTTTCTAAAGGCCTCATTTTCTAGTATTTCTTTAGCCATAATTAACATGAAAGAATAAAATTAATTTGGTAAGCTTATAAATGAACCTATACCGTTTTACTCCTAGTACTTGAGCCTATAGTCCTGACATGTTGAAGGAATGAATGACTCTAATAAATCGAGAGCTTAATGCATTTTAATCCGCTTCTGTTCGATCAGACGAAAGTCTAACAGACCAAAGTTGCTGAGCTAATATTGAAGTTTTCCTGATAAGCTAATTTAAATAATCACTGATTAATAGTACTTTAGAGCGAGCGATAGGAATGCTTTTAGCTACATTCAATAAAGAAACAAATGTATTTCTCTCTTCTTTATGGACACAGAGCAAGAGTTCTAAATTAACAATATAGCTTCTGTGAACCCTTAAAAATTGAGTTGAACCCAATTTAGATTCGAAACTGGCCATACTGTTTTGAGTAACGATTGTTTCAATTTGGAAATTTTTCTTGGCTAATTCAGTGAGGTTGATTTGCTGGTAGCGCCCAATACTCTCGATATAGCTAATATCCTTAGGAAGGAGACGATAAGTTCTTTTTCCATCATTAATTGAGATTTCCTGAACCGGTTTAGTCGGAAGTTGGCGATGGAGTTTCTTAACTTTCTCCAGACAGCGTTCTAGCCTTGTTTGGCGTACAGGCTTTAACATGTAGTCGACAACTTTCGTTTCGAAGGCAGTTAAAGCGTGTTTAGGATAGGCCGTCACATAAACTAAGTGGTAGGGGATGTGTTCGGTTGCAGCCGCAATATCAAACCCGTTTAGTTCTGGCATTTCAATGTCTAAAAAGACTATATCGGGCAGCATTTGAACTATTGCTTCTTTACCTTCGTAAGGGTTGTGATAGCAACCAATGACTTCAACCTCATCAAAAGATTCTAAGACTCGCTTCAAAGCTTTATTAGCGGCAGGTTCATCATCAATTAACAACACTCTGTGCACACTGGTCTCCTTTAAAGTTATGACGTATTGTTATTAATCCAAAAGTACGTTGATTTCCAAAATCCATCGAGAACTCACTATTAGTGAACTCTAATTTTAGTGTATTGCTTATATTGCTATGACCACTGCCCGGCTCAAATTTAGGTATGCTGCTTTCCGGCCAACTGTTACTCACAAGAATACGGAGCTCCCCTTCGACATAGTGAATTTTCACTTTGAGTGTAATACGTTTTATTGTTTTGCTAAGGGCGTGCTTTATGACGTTTTCTACCAGAGGCAAAATCAACATAGGGGGAATGGAAAACCGTTGACAAGTACTCTCAATGTCCATGATGACCTCTAATCGATCGACAAACCGTGCCTTTTGAATGGTCAGGTAGTGTTCAATTAAATCGATTTCAGTACCGAGTAAAATTCGCTTTTGCTCTGCAATAGCAATAGTTCCTCTGAGCAAATCACTAAGTTCCAAGATGAGTTCCTGAGCAAGCTCCGGACGGTCGGGAATTTCACTGTGGAGTAGGTTTAATGTATTAAAGAGAAAATGGGGGTTTGTTTGCATACGTAACAGTGAAATTTCGGACTGCTTCAAGGACATTTCAAGCTCGATACCTCTTTGCTTTAGTTGCCAGCTATGAAGAACCACTGTGTATATCGTCACTTGCAGTAACATATTTAAATAAGTAAGCAGTTTGAGGCGGAATAGTTGAAAGACAGTGACGCTGTCGAACGTTGCTGGTGTCGTGAACCCAATATCAAAGATGGCAAAAGCGAGTGAAATCAATAGCAAGTTGATAGCAATTTCATGAAATACTGGGAGCCGAAAAGCGGTCTGACAAGTTGCCTCGAAAATGCGGCGGAATAGCCAAAACAACGCGCACTTTGAAAATGCCGCCAAGATTACATTCAGTGTCATGGCAGACGACATGGGTGGTCCCGGCATGATGTAATAGAGAGAGGTACAAACAATGAAGGCGTTGAATATTGGCCATACAATTAACAAGGCTAGGTCTTGTTTCGACAGAGGCAGCAGCGATATTTGCAAGTTCAAAACAGACTCTCTAATGAATTAATGTAGGTTATTATAACGTAATTTCATTTCCCTGTAGGACCAATCGTTACCTAAATGGTGTTGAATATGCAACTAGAGAATATAGTGTTTAATCAAACGGCATCTTTCAGATAGGATTTCGTTATAAAAAACATCTCGGTTACCACTGACGACGCACATTACATATGTGTGGTTCGAGATCTTTGCTCAGAACTTAGTGCGTAAGCAGAAAACTTGCCTCTAGCTTATCGATGCACAGTTTTCAGTCTTGTAGCGAAAGTTAGCCTGAGAAGATCATTACTAGGGGGGGGCATGGTGATTATATCGAAGCCACTTAATGAGGCTCCATTTCTTACATTTGCTCGATGAATGAACCTCCTCCATTACAGCAACCGGGAGTTTAAAATCTCGTAGACAGTACTATTTAGCCTTTACGCCGGGCTTCAACACAAACCATTAGCCTTAGATGTAGCGCATATCAGAGATATTGATGGTTCCACAACTAAGAAAGGTTCCCTAATGAGAGCCTTTCTTAGTTAGCTTCGGTGTTTATGTCTTATCAATGGAATGTGATACTGTAAGTTATTCAACAACACCACATACCATTCTTGCTCCACCACCACCAAGTGGTTCAGGATGGTCTGAATGATTATCTCCGCCGACATGAATCATCAATGACCGGGATTTTAAATCTCTAACTTTAATCCTAGGGGCTAATACCGGTTGATTCGCAGAACCCTCATTATCAACAAATAGTGCGGGTAAATCGCCCAAATGATTATCTTTTCCCCATGGTGAACCGTGTTTATTCGTTTGCTTGGGGTCTAGGTGACCACCTGCCGCACCACCGATGACTGTTTTTCCAGCTATAACCATTGCAGCACAGGATGGGTTGGTATGAACATGAAAGCCATGCAGTCCAGGGGCAATCCCGCTAAGCTCTGGTGTAAACACGGTGCCAAACTCCGTATCCTCAGCGACTATATGCCCAACCACATGGCCTTTATGCAAATCTCTCATTTCTATTATTACTTCCTCAGCAAAAGAGTTAAAAGCAGCCAAAGCTGATGTTAAAAAAAGTGTTGTAAGAACAATATCTAATTTCATAAAAATCCATCGCCCATTATCGAATTAAGTAGATTGACAATTTTCTTGGCCCCCCTACATAAAACCGTTGACCGAAAATTTCATGAACTTACATTCATGCCGCGCCATTTAGTGATAGATTGCGCAACAATAAATATTTGGCCGTTCGGGGGGCTATTCTTATGTCTAAACAAGGGTCTCACTAACTGGAGCTGTGTCGCGTTAGCAAGCATGTATTACTTTGAGCTAGTCAAAATTTGGCATGTTGCCTTCCTCAAGAGCAGAGTCTAGTGCAAAGTCTTGGTAACTAGTTACATTATCTACATTCCAGCCAGAAAGATTTTGGTTAAATAAGGTTGCACTCTTAAACATGCTAGACATATCAATAACTGAATTGGTTTGCCATAGTGAAATATCAGTATCGAATGTTTCTGCATGGAAAAACATTCTGCTCATATCAGTAACAGAGTCGGTTTGCCATTCTGAAATATCGCTATTAAACTTAAGTGCATACGCAAGCATATGAGTCATATCAGTAACAGACCGAGTGTCCCACTCTAAAACATCAGGATTAAATGATTGCGAGCCAAAAAACATGAAGCTCATATCAGTGACGGATCCAGTGTTCCACTGTGAAATATTTTGATTGAATGCAATAGCAGACATAAACATGTGATTCATCTTAGTCACAGAGCTAGTTTTCCACTCTGAAAGATCACCATTGAAATCTAATGCGTTGTTAAACATGTAGCTCATATCAGTGACAGAGATGGTTTCCCACTTTAAGGCTTCAGGGTTGAATCTAATCGCATCTTCAAACATGTGGCTCATATTGGTGACTGAACCAGTT
>MDTG01208522.1_pt1 | contig 21651 bp, 22 predicted proteins | sample 811421 | NCBI WGS metagenome assembly MDTG01 (sample SAMN05326645, study PRJNA326480) | marine metagenome | isolation source: seawater | place: Pacific Ocean: South East | collected 2011 | reverse complement strand
TTTGGTGGAGCTGAGGGGGATCGAACCCCTGACCTCATCGCTGCCAGCGATGCGCTCTCCCAGCTGAGCTACAGCCCCAAAATTATGGTACAAAATTAAATTATAGATTATTTTTATATAATAATCAGAAGAATAAAGGAAGGAAAAAATGTCAATGTTAGATTTAAGTACAGCCCAAAAAATTATAGAAGGAGCCCGAAAAAAATCCAATGAATTATCAGCTAATTTTTGTATTAGTTTAGTCGATCCTAGAGGAGACCTGATTATGTTTGTTCGTGAGGATGGAGCTCCTTGGAGAAGTGTGTTTATAAGCCAAGGAAAGGCAGCTGCTTCTGCTGCTTTTATGCAACCAAGCGGTAAACTTGCCGAAGGTGGTCCTAATCCTATACATCAAGGATTAATGGCTATGCTTGGTGGCAGAATGATACCTGGTCAAGGAGGATTACCAGTTTATGAAGGCGATACTATTATTGGAGCTGTAGGTGTTAGTGGGGGAACCCCTCAAGAAGATGAAATTATTGCATCTGCAGGTATAAATTTTGCAGGAAAAAGCTCTTCTTAGAGTTATGCTATATAAGCCTAACACTTCTTCTAAATATCCAGCATATAGCGAATATTGAAGTTGATGATAATGCCATTGCTGGACCTGATGGTAAGTTTAGGTAGAACGATAGATATAGCCCTGAAATTGTAGCTAGAATACCAAAGATTGAGCTAACTAAAATTGCACTTTGGAAGTTTTTCATTATCAATTTTGCAGCAGCAGCAGGAGTTATTAGCATGCTTAAAACAAGTATAATACCCACAGATTGTAATGCTCCAATTACAGCTAAAGATAATACTACTAAAAATAAATTATCATATAGTTTAGTCTTCAAACCTGTTACCTGAGCTCCTATTGGGTCAAAACTTAGATATAGAATTTGTTTGTAAAAAATTAATATAGTTGAAATTGTAATAAGAGATAAAATAATTGTGCTTATTACATCTACTCTTGAAACACCTAGTATTTGTCCAAACAAGATATCCTCTATGTTTAAAGTGGTTGCTAAGTTATACCTTTTTAGAAGAATAATACCAACAGCAAAAAAAGTAGAAAATACAATTCCAATCGCAGTATCTTCTCCTACTGTCGATCTAGAGATAATATAACTAAGTGTTACAGCTATAATAATAGCTGCTGGAATTGCAGATAAAAAAACACTTGCGCCTAAAATAGCTCCTATTACTAAAACAGGAAGACTTGCATGAGCAATGGCATCTCCCATAAATCCCAAATTTCGGTTTATAACGAAAGAGCCAATCATAGGAAGAGATATACCAACAAAAATTGATATCAGAAAAGATCTAATCATAAATGAGTATGAAAATGGTTCAAGCAAGCTTTCAAGCATTAGTTTTCACCATGACTACCTAATTTGTGATTTTGAAACATAGTGCCATGGTTGCCATATAATTCAGAAAGAACATCTTGAGTGAAAACTTTTAATGGATCTCCGTATGCGCAACAATGCCTATTGAGACATAGTACTTCATCAAATCTGTCTGCAATATTATTTATATCATGAGTAGCTATCATGATAGTTTTTCCTAAATCCTTTAACTTTCTCAATACTTCAATTAGGCTTATTTGAGATCCAATGTCTACACCGCTAAAAGCTTCATCAAGTAATAAAATATTTGCCCCTTGAGCTAGAATTTTAGCCAATAAAACTCTTTGTTTTTGCCCCCCTGACATATCGTCAACACGATTATCTATTTGATCATAAAGGCCAACATCATTAATGCACTCTTCGATTAAGTTATTATTGTTTTTACTAATAAATGGAATGCTAGGAAAATTTTTAGTAATCCCTAAACCAACTACTTGCCTGGCAGTGAGAGGAAAATTCCAGTTTAAATTTTCATTTTGAGGAACATATCCTATATTTCCATTACCTTTGGTAACGTCTTGACCATTGATTTCAATGGAACCTTTAGTAATAGGAATTAGACCAGTAATAGCATTAAACAAGGTAGTTTTGCCACCTCCATTTGGACCTACAACAGCTATGAGGCTATTTTTATTTACAGAGAAACTTACATCATCCAAGATTAATGTTTCTCCAATTTCTACGCAACATGAATTGGATATTATTGTATTATTTACCAAATTCTACCTCTCTCAAATTTGTGGTTCTTATGGAGAGTTTAATAAGAACCACAAAATTTTTTCTATGACTATATTGTAAATGAAATAGAATTTTTTTTAATTTTCAAATTCTAATAAGTATTTAACTTTATAGAAATTGAAAGCCTTTCTTAAATTGTTGTAAGTTTTTTTACCAATAAATTCCTTCACTACCTCCAGGTATGTCCCTGCAAAGTATTTTCCATGATGATCAGGATTATTTCCATTGTAATTTATCACATGAGACATTTCATGAGCAACAAATAGAGCTGTTCTAGTATTAGGAGCCGGCAAGCAGATTTTAGTAGCAGTGGCATATGGTATGTTATTCTCATCCGTTACCAGTTTAGGAGGAGCAATCTCAGCCCATTGAGAGATTTTATAAACCAAATCTTTGACTTCTTTAATAGTCATCATTTTCTCTTCCCACAAACAAGCATCTTCAGCACTATACAGCCGCTTTCGTTGATAGTCTCTTGCATTTGCATTAGGAATATCTCCTATCCAATTTTTTTGCAAAGCTTTTTCCTATACTTTATTTGTCTTTTTTATCGTGATCATCATCGTCATGGTCATCATCATCATGATCGTGTCCGTCATGGTCATCATCGTCATGGTCATCATCGTCATGGTCATCATCATGATCGTGTCCGTCATGATCGTCATCAACTTCTTTTGGAAGGTTATTTACAATGATTGTTACATTGCTATTCATCCAATCAACATATGATTGATTTTCTTGAAGCGTTTCTACCCATAATCCTGAAACTAAACTAATTCCAGTTTCTTTTTCTATGACTTCACTATATTGACTCGAAGATTCTGCTTCTAAAAACATAACTTCAATATGATTTTTTTCAATCACATCAATTGCATTTTTCAAACTTTGTGGAGTTATTCCGTCTTCAGAGTTCAGACTAGGAATTATAGTTGTTAGCACTTCAATACCATATCTGGCTTCTAGGTAACCCAAAGCTTCGTGAGTAGTAATAATTTTCCTGTTTTCGACAGGAATAGTATCAATCATTGCTGTCACACTTGCATCAAGAGCTTCCAAACTCTGAATATAATCGGATGCTGCAGACTCATAACTGCTTTCATTTGCAGTATCAAATTTTACTAGCTCATCTTTAATCACGTCTACAGCCATAGATACTCTTATAGGATCGAACCAAAAATGTGGGTCGTAAATTCCGTGATCATGACCTTCGTGTCCATCATGTCCGTCGTGATCATCATGCCCCTCATGGTCGTCATCGTCATCATCTTTATGCTTATCATGATCGTGTCCATCATGGTCGTCATCGTCATCATCTTTATGCTTGTCATCATCATGACCATGACCTTCGTGATCATCGTGGCCTTCTTCTGAGAATTCAATTGGATTTATACTAGGCCCTATTTCGATTAGTGCATCTGGAGATGCTACTGAGTTCTCTAGCAATTCAACTAAGTTAGCAGATTCATATTTTAAACCTACGTAAAACACAATGTCAGCATCAGCTATCTTTATTGCATCTTGAGGAGAAGCTTCAAAACTATGGGGATCTGCAGAATATGGCATCAGTATACTTAGATCTATATTGTCATTTCCTACCTGTCTAACATATTCAGCAATCATTGGAGTTGTGGCCAATACGCTAAGCTTATCAACAGATTCTTCTGTAATTACAGCTTCATTATTTACCTGGCTTTCTTGAGCAGGCTCATCTACGCTTTCACATGCGAATATTATTAACACTGACATACATAAAACTGCCAGCTTTAAAAAACGCTTAAAATTCATTATTTTTTCCTTATTCTAATGATACTTGGTATCAAATTTATATCTTTCAATTATACATAAATTTTTTGCGTGTGAAAATAAAATTTATGATAAATCAAGAAAAATTATGTAGTTTTTTCACACAAAAATCTTACACGATAATAATGATATGTTGTATCAATTAAAAAATCAATAGTTTTTATATCTTTAATTATACTTCATGGTCAAATCAGTAGATATGTTTTTCGAACAGTTCTTCTTAATAATGATATGTTATATCAATTAATTACAAATTTAAACCATAGCTTCATAAAACTTTTAGTCCTTTTTGTAACCCTTGTTTATTCTGATACTATGGGTCTTTTTTTAGGGATGCCGTTTCTTCTTGGAAAATTTTCTGGAGTTGATTTATTTTTTTCCCAAATTATAAAATGGTCTGTAGGTAATGAATTTGGTATTGTAACTTTTTCGACTAATGTTTTTTTTGAACCTAATAATTCAGAAATATATTTTGATTCATCTATTTCAACCTTTGGAAACTTTCCTTTTGCAGTTATTACCTTTCCACCAACCCTAACTAGTGGTAATGTTAGTTCAGCTAGTGTAGGTAATTTGGCTAAAGCTCTTGTTAGTACAAAGTCATACGATTCTCTCTTACTAGATTGACCTAAATTTTCTGCTCTTTCGTTCTCTATATTTACATTGCTAAGATTTAAATTTTTAATTACTCCTTCTAGGAAAGTACATTTCTTTAGAGAAGGTTCGCATAATGATAGCCTTATCTCAGGATAAAATATTTTTATTGGAATTGATGGAATGCCTGCTCCAGTTCCGACGTCAAGAAATTTGTAGTTTATATTGGAAAAATCATTTTTTAAAAAAATTATATACCTTAGAGATCTGATGAATAATTCATTTGAAATATTACTCCATCCCTTCAAAGATGTTAGATTGAATTCTTTTGATGATTTTTCAATCATGACGAAATAATCGTATAAATTACTCAATTTTTGATCATCAAAAGATATTTCTAAGTCTTTTAATTGATTATGAAAATTTTTATTAATTTCTTCCATACCTTTAAATATAATTCATTAATGTTTCCTATACTGAGAAAATATTTTTTATGATGTTTATAATATTTCATAACAATCATATAAAATTCACACAATAAGGATGATTAATTCATATGAAAATATGTGTTTGTATAAAAGAAGTTCCGGATTCTGATATTCCATCTAATAAACTTCAAATAGACACTGTAAAAAACAAGTTGATTCCTACGGAAAATGTGTCGAACATTGTTAATGGGTTTGATTTAAATGCAGTTGAGTTAGCGCTTAGATTTTCTGAAAATCACGAAGATTCTTCGGTGACTATAATTTCTATAGGAAATAATCTCACTAGTGATGTTATAAAAAAACCTATAGCTATGGGTGCTGATGAAATTATAACATGTGAAGATCCGCTAATTGAAGAAAGTGATATTCTAGGAACATCACTTATTTTGTCTAAAATTATTAGAAAAACAGGACCTTATGATATTATTTTTTGCGGTCGCCATGCATCAGATTTTGATAATGCGAGCGTACCCTTTGGTTTATCAGAAAATCTCTCTATACCAATTGTTAATATTGTTAAAGATATAAAAATTCAAGATCAAAAATTGCAAATGGAAAGAGTTATTACTGATGGTTTTCAAAAAGTAGAGGCAGAAACACCTGTGATTGTAACTACAGGTAATCAGGTTGGAGATCCAAGATACCCAACATTAAAAGGAATCATGAGTGCTTCGAAAAAAGAAATCACTAAAATTTCACTAAATGATTTAGAAATTACCAATGAAGATATAAAACCAAAAATTAGAATAGAGAAAGTGTACTTTCCTGAGAATGATAACAAGGTTGAAATTATAGAGGGTAATTCAACTAAAGAAAAAGCAATGAATCTTATATCAAAGCTAAAAGAAGAAGGTGTGATTTAATTGAAAGTTTTATCCATATTAGTGAATGAGAATGAAAAAATTGATAATTCTTCTTTAGAAGTTTTTTCATTCATTGATAATTTACCAGATATAGCCTCGTCTTCAGCGTTAGTATTTGGGGGTGATAAACACTCTTTATCAAAATTACCTGTAGACGAGATTTTTTTTGTTTCTATAGATAATCAAGTCGTAAATCCTAATGATATTTTATTAACTATAGATAAATTTATTGATGAAAATAATTTTGATATTATAATTTTTCAAAAAGATGATTTATCAAACTATGTTGCTCCTTCTATTTCATTTAGAAAAGCTATTCCATACTTACCTGATGTGAAAAAATTTATTACTAAAGAAAAAAATATTCTAAAACTAGTTAGGCCTATCCACGGGGAGTCCGCTGAGGCTATTTATTCAGTAAGTTTAGAAAATTCAGTAATACTAAAAATGAGAAAAAGTTCTTTTGAACCAAAGCCACTTAGTAGTGTAGATAAAGATGTAAAAGAAATTTTACTTCAACCTGAAAAAGATAAGACATTCAATATCCTAGAAACGAATAAGGCTGAACCAGAAGGCATTCAACTGGATGATGCGGATATTGTTATATCTGGCGGTAGAGGTATTGGAGGTAAAGAGGGCTTTGAAAAAATAAAAGAACTTGCGAACATTCTTAATGGAGCTGTCGGGGCATCTAGAGCGGCTGTAGAATCTGAATGGATTGAAACAAGTCAACTTGTTGGGCTTACAGGAAAATGGATAAGTCCAAATCTATATTTTACTTTTGGAATATCTGGGGCCAGCCAGCACCTTGCTGGTTGTATAAATTCAAAAAATATTGTAGCCGTGAATAATGATCCTGATGCATCAATTTTTCTTCATTCTAAATTTGGAGTTATTGCTGATTGTAATGAGTTTTTGGATGAAGTTATAGAAGAGATAAAAAATATTCAGTAAAGTTTGAACAAGAAATTCTCTAAATTTATAATATTTTTTTCTTTTATTCTTATAATTGTGTTCGTTAGAGATGTAGAAAGAATATCTAATATAGAAAAACTTATTGTTACTCATAAGTTTAATATTTTGTTTTGGGAATTAGAAAATTTACCAAAAAAAATATTAAATTTTACAGACTCTAGAAACCTTACTGAAGAAGAGGTTAGAAAAGAAATTCTTGAAGAAAGTATTTCTCGAGATGATTTAGAAGATTTTTTTCAAAAAAAAGTCTCTATTAGAATCAAAGAAACGTTATCGATGAAGTTTTTATTTCCACCATTGAGCTTTTCAATTGAAAATCCTCCAAAAGTTTTGGTTATTTCGCCCAGAGATAAAATTTTTCAACAAAGAGCAATTTTACTAAACAATCAAATACCAGAGGAAGAAATTATACTTATAGAAAACAGTATTGATAGTATGAATTATTCATCAATTATTTTGGATACTGGCGGTTTTGCTGCATATCCAAGTATCATAAAGCCTAGTAAAAATTTTGATTTTTTATTCTCAACAATTGCTCATGAATGGTTGCATCATTATCTAATTTTTTCGCCCTTAGGTAGATCTTATTTCAAAGGAGGAGACATGGTATCAATAAATGAAACATTAGCTGATCTATTTGCAAGCGAAATATTAGGAAGGCCTGATGAAAGAAAACCCACTCACAATAAATTTAGAATAATGATGAAAGAGACGAGGCACCAAGTTGATCATTTACTTGAGAAGGGATTATTAGATGAAGCTGAATTTTATATGAATAAAAGGAAAGAATTTATTAATTCTGAAGGATATTCAATTAGAAAAATTAATCAAGCATACTTTGCTTTTCATGGAAATTATGGGGATTCTCCTTCTTCTACTCATAATTACGATAAAGATCTTAAGCATCTTTTGAGTACCTATGACTCATTCGAGGAATTTTTGAATGAAATAAAAAATATAGATGAACCAAAACAATTGGAAAAATTGATTAATTTAAGATCTAATTAATATTTAATTTTGAGTTATAATTAAACTATGAATTTCATAAAAAAAACTTTTGGCGTTGCGAAATCTTATAGACCTCCATCTGGAGGAAGGAAAGATGAATATGATATATCTTTCCAAGAATTCGTAGAAAATCTAAAAAATAATTTACCTTTTCTAAATAAGTTTCCTCAAGGTAATAAATCATTATTTTTAATAGGATTTATAGTTTTAGCTATTATTTGGGCAGCTTCAGGTATATATACAGTAGGTCCTGATCAACAAGCTGCATTGAGAATGTTTGGTAAATTTCAGACTATACAAACGAATGGTCTACATTGGTGGTGGCCTTCTCCTATCGGACAAAGAGATGTAGTTATAACAACTGCTACAAGACAACTGGAATTAGGATTTAGAAGTGAAGGTGAAGAAATCACAAAACCAGTTCCTTACGAATCTATTATGATTACAGGAGATGAAAACCTCGTTGATGTACAAGCTGTTATACAGTACAAAATATCAGATTTGAGAAATTATTTGTTTTCAGTTGATGACCCAGGAGAAAGAGATAGAAATGTTGAACCAGGTGAACCAGATGGTGTCACACTTAGAGATATTACAGAAACTGCTCTCAGGCAAGTAGTTGGTAAAAGAAATATTGATGATGTTCTAACAACTCAAAAAGCAGAAGTACAAGATGAAGTTCTTCTTCTGATGCGAGGATTAACCCTTAACTATAGCACTGGAATAGAAGTAATTGCAGTTAGGCTTCAAAATGTAAATCCTCCAGTTCAAGTTCAGGATGCTTTCGATGATGTTACAAGAGCTAGAGAAGAAAGAGATCGAATTATAAACTTAGCTGACGCGTACAAAGAGTCTGAAATACCAAGAGCTAGAGGAGAAGCAGCAAAAATTACTGAAGCTGCAAATGCATTCAAACAAGGAAGAATTGCTAGGGCAGAGGGTGAAGCAGAAGGTTTTAAGAAACTTCTTGAAGCTTATGAAAAATCTCCTGATGTTACAAGACAGAGACTTTATTTAGAAATGGTCGAAAGAGTCTTTCCAAATTTTAATAAATACATAATTGATGATGCTAAAATTTTGCCTCTTTTAGATATTGAATCAAATAATTAGGAAGAAATATGAATAAAAAATCTACGCCAATAATTGTTTTTTTTGTTATAGCAATATTTGTTGTTTTGCAGGCCTTTTTTACGGTGGATGAAACTGAAGTTGCTATAGTTACAACATTTGGTGAGTTTAAACAATCTCACACAGACCCAGGTCTCAAGTTCAAGACACCATTTATTGATCAAGTGACTAAATTTGATAAAAGATTACAAAGAGTAGATGTGCCACCAGAGCAACTTCTTACAAGTGATAAGAAAAGAATAAGTGTAGATGCCTATGCAAGGTACAAAATTATAAACCCTTTGTTATTTTTTAAGAACTTAACAAATGAATCAACTGCTGATTCAAGAATAGGTAGTATTGTTGCTTCCAAAGTAAGAGAAGAAATAGCCCAAGATACTCAAGATGAAATTATTTCAGAAAAAAGAGAACCTATCATGAATAACATAACTACTATGTCAAATTTGTTTGAAATATCTCAAGATGATGCTAAATCTTTACAAAACTCTTACCAAAATACTGATTTAGTTATTTATACCAGAACACAGGGTGAGGCTAGGTTTTCTTTAGCTACTTCTGATGAGATAGCATCTGTCATTACTGATACAGTTGATGAAGATGTAGAAGTTAAATATTATGTCCCTCTACAAAATATTTGGGGTGTTGAAGTATTAGATGTAAGAATAAAGAGAGCTGACTTTCCTGATTCTGTTGAATCATCTATTTTTGAAAGAATGGTTGCCGAAAGATTTAGAAAAGCGAGTGCATTTAGAGCAGAAGGTGAAGAACAAGATAAAGAGATCAGAGCTGCGGTTGATAGGGAAGTAGAAATTACGTTAGAAACTGCAAATGGTCAATCTGCAATTACTAGAGGTGAAGGTGAAGCTTTAGCAATTGAAGCTCTAGCAGAAGCCTTGAGTTCTGATCCAGAATTTTATGGTTTTGTCAGATCTTTAGAAGCTTATGAAAAATCATTAAGTACTGACACAACAGTTATATTGGACCCAAAGAGCGAGTTGTTTAGATATTTAGAAGAATATTCTAAGTAGTTTACTTAAAAGTAGTATCTTCTCCACTCTTTAATGTTTCCCAAACATCACTTATTGATGCAAAACTAGTTCCTGTTTGTTGTCCTGTAACTCTTTTACCAGATGTTGACTCAAGAAAGCCGTAGATAATACCTACAACGTTTCCTTCACTATCAATTATAGGACCCCCTGAGTCTCCAGGATCTGCTGCAGCATCAAACACAATAACTGATACATTTTTTCCTAAGAGGTCGCCTCTATAGTAAGATTCACCTTTCTCAAATTTTAGAGTAGTAGAAACAGTTTTTACATAACTTATTATTCCGGAATGACTCGATGGAACTCCAGGATTACCTGCTGAGTAACCTATGGTAAAAATGTCCTTACCAATTTCATTAACATCAACTACTCTAGTCCTAAAAGGTTCTATATTATGAATAACTTTTATTGCTGCTAAATCTCTTTTTTTATCAACTCCAAATACTTGTCCTTGAATACCTGTGAATCCATTATCACTACTTGGATCTGGTACAAAAACTATAACAAAAGAATTCGATCCAACTACATGCTCATTAGTAATTACCCAATCATCTTCTATAATCCAGCCTGTTCCAGTACTATTTCCTACTTCTATCATTACAACTTTATTTTTATGTTTTCTATATATCTCATAAGCAAGGTCATTTGTATTATTAGACTCGAATGATTGAGGTGTTGCTGTAGGTTGGGGGGTTGCTGTAGGCTGAGGTGTTGGTTCTGGAACTAAAAGTGGTACTATTTCAGGGATTAATTCTTCTGCAAGGTAAATATCACCTTTTCTTGCTATTTCAATAGCTTCATTTACTGCAATTTTTCTTATTTCATCTTCTTGAAAAGGAATAACTGTTGGAGTAGGTTGAGGAGTAGGAGTTGGCTGGGCTGTTGGAATAGGTTGAGGGGTAGGAGTGTTGAGCTTACTTATACTCATTTCAGTAATAATTTGAGCCCTAGCATCGATAGTAGCTTCAATATCTATTGGCTCAGAACAAGAAATAATAAGTATTAAAAGTATCAGAAAAATTTTTCTCATATTTATATTGTATTCAAATCTTTTTTTATTGCTTTTGATATAACATTCAATCTGTATCTATTAAGAGCGCTTGAAAGAAGCAAATTATTACAAATTGATACTGCTATATTATTTTTTATTGATGCCCAACCAATACTTGAAACCATTCCTGTATGACCAAAAGTTGATTCAGTAGAATCCATTTCTTTTTCAAAAAATATATCACTATCAAATCTTATTCCTAAACCAAGTTTTACATATTTCATCTTATCGTTGTAATCTAAGCCCTTTGCATGAACTTTCAATATTTCATCTCGTGTAGATTTACTTATCCAATCTCTATTATTAATAATTTGATTGTAGAATTTTGCTAAATCCTCACTTCTTGTGATGCATGTTCCTGAAATAAGAGGCACTTTACTAATTGCAAAAAGTTTAAAAATAGTAGGAATTGTGGGCAGTTTGGAAGAAGCATGATTCATTATTTCTTCTGGTAAATTATTAATGTTTTTTGTATAAAATTCTATGTCTTTTAGCCCTAGAGGAATCTTTACTAATTCTATGAAAGATTCTTCAAAAGATTTTTTTGTTATTCTTTCTATAATCTCTCCCAAAATCCATCCATATGTTACCTCATGATAAGCGATTCTTTCTCCGGGTTTACTCTCAGCTTGAAAATTTTCTAACCATCTATATATTCTATTCAATTCTGTATAGTCACTATCAGGAAGATCTGTTGTAAGTGACACACCAGATGTATGAGTCAGAACATTTTTTATTGTAATTGAATCTTTATTATTTTTACCAAATTCGGGCCAAAATTTTGCAATTTCATCATCAAAACTTAGCTTACCCATGTCATTTAATTTCCAAATAACCGCAGCTATAATAGGTTTTCCAGCAGAAAAAATAAAAAATCTTTTTTTTGTTTCAAATTCTTCAAAAAAACTTAATTTCTTATTATTTTTATATACAGAAATAGAAAAATTTTTAATTAAGCCTTCATCTTCTAGTTTAATTAAAGCTTTTTTAGTAAAACTTTCCATTTTATACATTTTATTCTTTATAAGGAATTGTTTGAGGCCCCTCTGGTAAGATACAAATTGAAGGATTTTTTATTTTTTTCTTGGTTTCTTCAATTACCTCTTCTATATTTTTTACTCTTATTAGATGTGACTTACTAACATCTTCTTCATTTAGTTTTGAATATAACATAACAGCATTTTTTTCTTGTATTTGTGCTTGAATCTGTAACTGCCATTGATCAGGCTCTAGGTCTTCTTGATTTTTTAATTTATTTAAATAATCTGAAGGCTTTTGTACAGACTCTAAAAGTGTTTCATAATGACTTTTATAGGGGATTCCATCGGAACATTCAGATACGCTAATTATGAGCCCCCCTGGCTTAGTAATTTGTGCTGCTGCGGATACCCCTTTAATTGTTTGGTATAAATTTTGGTCTAACGGATAGCCTGAATTTGATGTTATAACCAAGTCATAAAGTTTATTAGTCTTTTTCATTGCATCAAGCTTTACTTGGTCACATGCAATTTTATGTTCAGAGAATAATTCTCCTGAATAAATACCTGTAATTTTATTTTCTCTATTTAGAGTTAAATCTATAGAAAAATCTGGAGAATTGATTTTTGAAATTTCTGATATTTGTTCATGAACAGGATTACCTTCAATTAATCCCCAAGTAGCATTTTGATGATTTATTTTATCAAAATCATGCAGATTCATAATTGTTTCAAGTCCAGCTAGTCCTGGAGCTACCATTTTAGGCCCGCCTGAAAAACCAGCAAAAAAATGAGGTTCTACGAAACCAGTTGTTATTTTTAAATCACATTCTATCCAAGATTTATTTAAGTTTATTGGGATACTCTCAGATGTTTTTCCGTAACTCTTAAGATTTGAAGAATCCTCTGAATCATGTATTATAATCGTACAATTTGAAAGCACTTTACTCTCAAACATTTCCTTTATTTCTTTTTCAGTAGTTGGTCTATGGCTTCCTGTTGCTATAAATACATAAAAGTTTTCTTTTTTTATACCTTCAAATAAATTTAATATTGAGCTTATAATTTCATTTCTTGGTTGAGCTCTTGTATGATCACAAACTGATATTCCAACAGTCATTCCATCTTTATACAACTCTTTTAGTGACTTTGAATTAATTGGATTTATAAGAGAATCTGTTATCTTTTTTTCAGGATTACTTATTTCATTTTTATGATTGGGGATTAATATATCTGAATAATCAGGGACATCTATCTCTAAACCTTCTCTTCCATAATCCATTTTAATTTTCATTTTTGCTCCTTGAAATAATTACTCCTACATTTTTAGAAAGTCTCAAAGCTCCAGGTTTATCTATTTTGACTTTTGCGTTTATTACCTTTTGATCACTTAGACATATTTTTGCAATTTCTATTCCTAATGTCTCGATTAGTTGATAGGATGATTTTTCAACTAAATCATTTATCTTTCGACTTAAAGATTTGTAGTCGACTGTATCTGATATATGATCTTTGGGGTTTTTAATTTTAGATATATCTAAAGTTAAATTTATTATCAAGGGTTGTTTTGTTTGCCTCTCCCAATCAAAAATACCTATTGTTGCATAACATTTTAAATCTTCTATGAAAATTTGGTCAAAATCATTCATTTAAAATACATGCCTTCCTCCATCAAGAAAAATTCTTTCTCCCGTTATAAAATCATTCTCGATTAGCATTTCAACGCAGCCTGTAACTTCTTCTATTCTGGCTATTCTTTCTATTAATCCTAGATTTATTTTTTTTAATTCTCTATTAGGATCATCTGCTGGAGGAAGTATTGCGCCTAGAGCTATCTCATTCACCTGATAGTTAGGAGCCATTGAAACAGCTAAAGATTTAGTTAGTCCATAAACAGAAGCTTTGCTTACTCCATATGAGAATCTATTTGGCCTTGCTGTGCGCCAATCACTAATGTTTATAATTTTTCCTTTTTTTTCACTATCAAACAAACTTTGAGCTAATATGAATGGTGCAACCAAATTAATAAATAAATCTTCCTGTAACGTCTTAGAACTAGTATTTTCTAGGGTATTTTGTTTGAAAGTCGAAGCATTATTTATGAGTATTGAAATTTTACCTAACTTTTTTTCTGCTTCAATAATTAAATTTTTACAATTTTCCTCATTAGATAAATTAGACTGAAAGATATCTGCGTTTACATTTTCTTTTTTTATCTCTGATAATGTGTTTTCAGCTTCTTTTTTTGAAGAATTATAATGAATAGCAATATTAAGACCTAGTTTAGACAAATGTTTTGCAATCTCTTTTCCAATTCTGTTAGCAGAACCTGTAATAAGAACATTTTGTTTTTCTAATTTCAAACTTGCCTACTTAATAAGATCAAAAAACTCTTTTCTTGTTGAAGGATCTGATTTGAAAGATCCAAATAATGAGCTAGTTACCATTTCTGTACCAGGTAAATTTACTCCTCGCATAGCACTACATAAATGTTGAGCAGTTATCACTACACCAGCTCCTTGAGCTTTAGTGTTTTCGTAAATTGATTCCCCTATTTCTTCAGTTAGTCTTTCTTGCACTTGTAATCTTCTAGAAAACACCTTGGTTATCCTAGGAATTTTAGATAAACCAATTATTTTTTCATTTGGGAGATATCCAACATCAATCTTTCCAAAAAAAGGTAACATATGATGCTCACATAAAGAGTAAAATCTTATATTTTTAACTATTACAATCTGATCATATTCGACATCAAAAAGTGCATTATTTATAACTTTATTTATATCTGCATCATATCCAGAAAGAAGTTCGTCATATGCTTTTGATACTCTTTTAGGTGTATCTTTAGTCCCATTTTTATCAACATTATTTTCTAAACCATTTAGAATTTTCTCAAATGCGTTTTCAATAATTTTTTTATTGTGATTATCCATTTATCCTCCAGCTATTGAAGGTAAAAAATGTACTTCAGTATCTTCTTCTAATTCTTGTAGTAAACCTTTTCTAGTTGCGGCATATCCACAAATTGCTGATAAACCTGGTTTTATTCTATTTCCCTCAACAAGATGATCTTTGGTCCCTGGGTACATTTTTTCCAAATTTTCAATTACTTCTCGAAGAGTACTTCCTTCTACTTCAACATAATCTTCATTATTAGTTTCTTTTTTTAGGTGATATGGCAAAAATAGTTTAGGCATTATCTATAGCTTCCAATATTTTTCTAGGGTTCATAGGAGTATGATAGAGCCTCTTTCCAGTAGCGTCTTTTATAGCATTAGCTACAGCTCCTAGAGGCGGGACAATAGGAACCTCACCGACTCCTCTTACTCCAAATGGATGCAATGGGTTTGCTACCTCAACTAATATAACATCAATATTTGGCATATCTAATGCTGTAGGCATTCTATAATCTAGAAAACTAGTATTAGCCATACTTCCATCTTTTTCAATATAATATTCTTCATTCAAAGCCCATCCTATTCCTTGCACAGCTCCACCCTGTATTTGTCCTTCAGCGTATTGAGGATAAATAGCTTTTCCAACATCCTGAATAGCAGTGTATCTAACTACATCTGTTTTTCCTGTTTTTGGGTCTATTTCTAAATCACAAATTCCTACACCAAAACCATTTCCTGCAGCTGACAAATTTACAGAAGCAGTTGAAGTAACTGGTCCTCCTGTTGGATTTATTTTTGTGGCAAGTTCCTCTATGCTAATTTCTAGTTCTGATACATTTGAATTAAATTTACCATCATCAAAAATTATTTGATCTTCTGGTTCTTCCCAAAGAATAGAAACTCTTTTTTTCATTTCATCTATTAGTTTTTTTGCAGCTTCCCAACCGGCATATCCTGTGGCGTAAGTTGTTCTGGAACCTCCAGTAGTAGCAGTAAACCCTATTTTATCTGTATCAGGAATTGATGGATGAATATTTTCTGCAGGGATTCCTAATGTTTCTGCAACTTGCATTGATATTGAAGTTCTAGTTCCACCTATGTCAGCAGATCCTTCATTTAATGCTATATTCCCGTCATCTTGGAGTATTAGATCTACAGTTGATCTATTTCCTCCATTATGCCAGTAACCACAAGCAAGTCCTCTCCCATATATTTTATTTTTATTTCTTTTATCAATTTTAGAATTCCAGTGATCACTTTTTTTTGCAGCTTCAAGCGTTTCTATAAATCCAATCTTATGGTACAAAACACCATCAGGTTTTCTAGTCCCTTCTTTCGATGCATTTGCAATTCTAAAATCAATTTTATTCCAAGTCATTTTTTCGCAAATTTCATCTATCACACTTTCTACAGCAAATGAAACTTGAGGAGATCCCGGAGCTCTATATGCAGCGCTTTTAGGTTTGTTAACTAAAACATCATAGGCATCAACTTTAATATTTGGAATATTGTAGCATGCTAAACAACATACAGCTGCAGCCGGAATAGCAGATCCAGGATAAGCTCCTGCTTCTAATTTGATGTCTACAGACCCAGAGTTGATTTTTCCATCATTTGTTACACCTATCTTGACAATTATTTTTCCTCCAGGAGCAGGTCCTGAACCTTGAAAAACTGATATTCTGTCCATTATCATTTTTACAGGTCGATAGCCAGATTTTTTTGACAAAATCCCTGCCAAAGGAGGTAGGTATACTTTAGTTTTTCCTCCAAATCCTCCACCAATTTCTACATAATTTGATGTTACTTTAGAAATAGGAAGATCTAAAAATGCTGCAGTTAGGTCTCTTACTGCAAACATTCCTTGAGTACTTGACCATAGTGAAAGATGATCGTTTTCATCCCAATGAGCAGTAGCGTTATGTGGTTCTATATATCCTTGGTGTACTGTTTGTAAATTGAATTCTTTTTCAAGTACATAATCTGAGTTTTTAAAATCATTATCTGCATCTCCAATTTCGTGACGAAAATGTTTAGCAATATTTGTATTTTTTACCGTTTCACCTAAATGATCTGCCTCAATATCTTCTAATAATATAGGTGCATTTTTTGCAATAGCGTCATCTACATTTTTGACTGGTTCAAGCACTTCGTACTCTACCTCAATTAATTTGCATGCTTCCTTAGCTGTATTTCTATCAATAGCAGATATAGCTGCTACTGGATGTCCTTTATAAAGAACTTTTTTATATGCAAGAATATTATCTACGTCTCTCTTCAGATCGACAGTTAATTTTTTATTTTTAGAACTATTATTATCATCTCTGTCTTTATTTATAGGTATATCTTTTGAAGTAATTACTGCAAACACTCCATTCATTTCTTCTGCTTTAGTTGTATTGATAGATTTTATTTTTGCATGTGCGTAAGGGCTCCGTAAAACTTCTCCCCATATAAGTCCAGGCAATTTAACATCGGCACCATATATTGCTCTTCCTGTAACTTTATCGTATCCGTCATGTCTTATTGGATTAGTACCAATAACCTTGTAATTTTTTTTTGAATCAAAATTTATAGTCATTTATTAAAATCCTTTTCTGATAATAAATAATAAAAACCGTGCTATTTAAATCTTATAATTAATAGTCATAAAACTTAATACACACGGTTTTTATTTAATTTTTCATTAAATACTTTAGTCAGTAATTTTACCTAAAACGTTAAGTATTCTTCCTGGTTTCATTGGTGCATCGTAAAATCTTTTACCTAATGCATTATGAAGAGCATCACCAATTGCACCTATTGGAGGACAAATAGGAACTTCTCCTACTCCTCTAACTCCAAAAGGATGACCTGGATTAGGTTTTTCAACCAGCACAACATCAATGTTAGGCAGGTCAAGTGCAGTTGGCATCCTGTAGTCAAGATATGAGGTATTAGCTTGAGCACCATCTTTTGTCATAAAGTATTCTTCATTTAGACCCCATCCAATACCTTGAACAACACCACCTTGTATGTTTCCAATACAGTAAGCAGGATAAATAGTTGTTCCTACATCTTGTACTGCTGTATATCGAACTACATCTGTTTTACCAGTATCTGGATCTACATCAAGATCAACAATATGAGTACCAAATGCCCCACCTGCAGATTCTAGGTCCACGCTTCCGCTTGCAGCTGCAGGTCCCCCTGTGCTGTCTAGATTTGCAGCCAATTGCTTGAATGTAAATTTTAATTCAGGGTCTTTTGAAGCAAAAAAGGTTCCATTATCAAAATCAATATCATTTTTATCTAATGACCAGATTATTGAACATCTTTCCTTGAGTACTTCTATTAGGTTTTCTGCAGCCTTCACCGCTGCAAAACCAGTTGCATAAGTTGTTCTTGAACCACCTGTTACATCAGCGTACCCTGCAGTTTCCGTATCTCCAACTGACGGTCTTACTTCAGTAACTGGAATTCCTAGTATTTCTGCTGCTTGCATAGAAATTGATGTTCTTGTACCTCCAATGTCTGTTGAACCTTCAATCAGTGCCACTGTTCCATCTGTATTTACAGTCAAATTAACTGTAGATTTCAAACCTACGTTGAACCAATAACCAGATGCTATACCTCTTCCTCTAATTCTACCTTTCATTGGTTCTCCTAATTCAGAATTCCAATGATCACTAGCTTTAGCTGCATCAAGTACTTCTTCATTACCAATTACAGGGAAAACTACCCCGTCTGCTCTTCGAGTACCTTCTTTAGAAGCATTGATTTGTCTGAACTCTACTCGGTCCATACCGTGTAATTCAGCTAGTTCATTTACAACTGTTTCAGTCGCAAATGCTGCTTGAGGTGAACCAGGAGCTCTGTAAGCTGCTGACTTAGGTTTATTTACCACAATATCATATCCATCAATTCTAGTATTAGGAATATCATAAGGGGCAAAAATACATTGAACTGCAGCACCTACTGCTGCCCCAGGGAATCCCCCAGCTTCTAACTTAATAGAAGTATCAGCTGCGATTAGCTTACCATTTTTATCAGTTCCCATTTTTACTGTAATTGTCCCACCAGGGGCAGGTCCAGAAGCTTGAAATACATTGCTTCTTTCCATAATTGCTTTTACAGGCCTTCTTGATTTCTTTGAGAGAGTAGCTACGATAGGTTCAAGATAAATAGGAATTTTTCCTCCAAATCCTCCTCCTATTTCTAGGGGAGTAACTTTAACTCTTGAAACATCCATATCTAAAATTGCTGCAGTAGAAGTCCTTACAGGGAATGCTCCTTGTGTAGAAGTCCAAACTTTGATTCTGTCTTCCTCGTCCCAAACAGCAGTAGCGTTGTGAGGCTCAATATAACCCTGATGAACCATTTGTAAAGTAAAAGTTCTTTCAACAACATGTTCTGCATCTTTAAATGCTTTGTCTGGATCTCCAAATTCATGTCTAGTTATTGATGCAATATTGGTATTTTTAACTTTTTTACCAATATGATCTCCTACTAAATCTCCAAGTAGAATTGGAGCACCATCTTTAGTCGCATCTTCTACGTTAGTAACTGAATCTAATACATCGTATTCGACTTTAATTTTAGAAGCAGCATAATCTGCTACATATCTGTCTCTAGCAGCAACTGCAGCTACTGCATGGCCTTTATAAAGAGCCTTTTTAGTTGCTAATATATTTTCAGAGGACCAAGCTATATTTTCTGTTCCTTCTCCGTGGTCAATCCAACTATCTGCTAAATGTGGCAGATCTTTTCCTGTCATTACAGCAAATACTCCATCTACTTTTTCAGCAGCAGATGTATCTATATTCTTGATAACAGCATGAGCATGAGGACTTCTAACTATTGAAGCCCAAATAAGACCTGGAAGCTTTATATCTGCTCCATAAACAGCTCGCCCTGTGACTTTGTCATATCCATCATGACGAATTGGGTTTGTACCAATAACTTTATAGTTCTTTGAGTCTGATACGTTTACCATTTTTTTATCTCCTTACTATATATTTTTATGAGTTTTTTGCAGCTTTTTTTACTGCTTTTACAATGTTTTCATATCCTGTACATCGGCATAAATTACCAGCTAACCAATGTCTAATTCTATCTTCACTTGGGTCCGGTTCATTATCCAACAGTCCTTTAGATGCAACAAGAAACCCTGGAGTACAAATTCCACATTGAAGAGCAGCTTCTTCTAAAAAGGCTTGTTGTAAAGGGTGTAATCCTTCAGCACTTGCCATTCCTTCAACTGTTTCAACTTGTTGTCCGTCAACCTCTGCTGCCAAAACAAGACAAGAGTCAACAATTCTTCCGTTTATATTTACTGTGCATGCTCCACAGTTTCCATCTAGACACCCTTCTTTACTTCCAGTAAGTCCTACAATTTCACGTAATGCATCTAAAAGGCTTACGTAAGGGTCAGTTAGAAATTCTTCTGGGCGTCCATTTATAGTTGTTTTCACATGTATTTTATCTATAGCCATTTTATCCCTCTATTCTTTCTAGTGCTTTACCTAGTGTTCTAGCTGTTAATACATCTACAAGATGCTTTCTTTGGTCAGCAGTACCTCTCATATCTTCAATAGGCGAACATTCTGTTTTGGCAATACTACCAGCTTCTTTAAATGAATCTTCAGTTGGTTCTTTACCTGCAAGAGATTCAGATGCTTTCTTAGCAAAAATTGGAGTTGGCCCAACTGATGCTAGTGCGATTCTAGCTTCAGCAATTTTTCCATCTGGTCCAAGAAGTATACTTGATCCAACGGCTGCAACAGCTATATCCATTTCGTTTCTAGGAATAAATCTTTCGTATGAAGCTCCAAACTTACTGCCTTTATTTGGCATAGATATTGAAACAAGCATTTCACCTTTGCCTAATACATTCGATCCAGGCCCTGTACAGAAATCTTCTACAGGAACACTCCTTGATCCTGATTTACCTTCAATATTTGCAACTGCTGAATGCACAATCAATGGTGCAATTCCATCAGCGGAAGGAGTAGAGTTACACAAGTTACCACCAAATCCCGAACGTGATTGAATTTGAATGCTTCCAATAAGAGTTGCTGCATCAATCAAACCAGGATAATTATTGCTTATTTCTGGGTCATCATATAATCTGTGGCATGGAACAGCTGCTCCAAGCTTTAGTTCCTCTTTTCCAAAACTAATTTCATTAAGTTCTGGAATCTTTTTTACATCAACAACAGCTTCCAAATCAAACCTTCCACCTCTGACTTGAACTAGCAAGTCTGTTCCACCTGCTAAAGGTCTTGCCTTATCACCGTGTTTATCTAATATTTCTACAGCCTCTTTAATTGTAGTGGGTGCAGAATATGCAAATGGTTGCATAATCTCTCCTTTCGGAATTCTCTAATCTTATACTAATATTATAATATTTTCTTATCTTTGTTACCATTTTATAAGTTATTCGTAAAGATTTTAACTCATAAATAAAGTCTTTCTTACAATTTAACGTTTTATGAACAGATTATACAAGGTAATTCCAGCCCCAATAATAATAACTATTAGACTTGAAAAGCCTATAAAATTGAATGAGAAACTAATTGAATAAGATTCAGCAAGATAACCTACAATAATTGCTCCGATTGCAACAGAACCCCAGCTTAATTGGCTTATGCTCATAATCCGTCCTCTAA
>MDTG01018048.1_pt1 | contig 21653 bp, 26 predicted proteins | sample 811421 | NCBI WGS metagenome assembly MDTG01 (sample SAMN05326645, study PRJNA326480) | marine metagenome | isolation source: seawater | place: Pacific Ocean: South East | collected 2011 | reverse complement strand
TGTTGCATGAAGCGATGCAACATTTATATTTTTTTTTGATGCATCTGTTACAGGAATTGATGCATCAAAAAAAAATATAAATGTTGCATCGCTTCATGCTAAAAAAAATGGTTTAAAAATTAAATATATAAATACTACTCCAGAAAAAAATATTATTAATGATAAATTTGATTTAATTTTAAATTTGGAGGTAGTAGAGCATGTTGAAAATTTAGAATTATTTTTAAAGTCTTCTTGTGGTTTATTAAAAGAGAATGGTATTATTTTTGTTGCTACAATAAACAGAACAATTCAATCATACATTAAAGCAATAGTCGGAGCAGAATACATATTAAAATGGTTACCAATTGGGACTCATGATTGGCAAAAGTTTCCTAAACCTGAGGAAATTGAGAAAATTTTTAATCAAAATAACTTTAAAAAAATTAAGCTCGATGGATTTCAGTTTAATATAATATCTAATAAGTGGCGTTTAAGCAGTGACAATTCGGTTAATTATATGCTTGTTGCCAAGCGAAATTAATTTTCTGATTTTTCAACCCATGGAATACTGGTAATCTCTATTCCTTCTTGCTTTAATTCTTTTGCTTCTTCGGCTGTAGCCTGACCATAAATATTTTTATTTTTTCTGTTGTCGTAGTAAACATTTCTTACTTCCCTTGAAAAATTGCTGCCTACATTCTCAAAATTTTTTTCTACGAATTTTCTTATTTTTAATAAGTCCTTTTTTACCCTTTCATACTCATTCTTAGATTTAAGATATAATCTTTTTTCATATTTATTTAAAATATTTGGAGACATTATAGATTTTTTTACATTCTTACTTTTACAAAAAATACATTCAATCATTTTTTTTAATTTGAGTTTTTCATACTCTTTTGAGCTAGAAAACCAGCTTTCAAAGTCATGATTGTTTTTACATTTGAGATTGTATTTGATCATGCAATAAATGTAATGACTCAAAAATAGTTTTCAAGTGTTAACTTCTATAATCAGCGTTTATTTTGATGTAATCTTCATTAAAATCGCACGTATAACATTCGTATGAAGCTTGGCCTAATTTTAAATTTACTTCAATGACTATTGAGTCCCACTGCATATATTCTTTTAATTTTTCCTCATCATATTCTTTTGATATTTTTCCCTTTTCAGCAACTTTAAATTCGCCTATCTTTATATCAATTTTTTCAGCAGAAACTTTTTCTCCAGATTTTCCGATTCCCATTACAATTCTTCCCCAATTAGGATCACCTGCTGCCATTGCTGTTTTAAATAATGGAGAATTTGCAATTGAAAAAGCAATATTTTTTGCCATATTATTAGACCTTGCATTAACAATTTTGACGGTAACAAATTTTTTTGCCCCTTCTCCATCGCTTACAATCTGTTTTGCTAAGTTAAGAAGCAATCTTTGAAGAGCTGCCTCAAAGTCTTTAAGTTTAGGATCTAATACATTATAAATTTTTCCTGTTTTTACTTTTCCAGTTGCAAAAATTGCTACCATGTCATTTGTTGAAGTGTCACTATCTACAGTAATTGCATTAAAAGTATTTGAAACTGCTTTTTTTAACAGATTTTTTAAGTAAATAGACGGAATATCTGCATCTGTAAAAACGAAAGAAAGCATTGTACCAAGGTTTGGGGAAATCATTCCTGATCCTTTAGCGATAGCAGAGAGTCTTATATCCTTATTCCAGAGTTTACATGTTTCAAAAGCTAGCTTTGGTCTTGTGTCTGTAGTCATAATTGAAGATGCTGCTTTAAACCAAATGAATTTATTTTGTTTTTCTCTCAATTTATCAACCAAAACTTGAATATTATCCTTAATCTCTTTTACTGGATATTTTTCGCCGATTACACCTGTCGAAGCAAATATTATTTCGTTTGGTTTAATAGCCTGGTTTGTTCCCGATTTTTTTTGAGATTCTCTTAAAGTTAAAAATTTTGCTAAAGATTTTGAAATACTATCTAAACTTTCTTGCCCTTGTTGACCTGTAAAAGTATTGGCGTTTTTTGTATTTACAAACAAACCTCTAATTAGACTTTTTCTAATATTTCTATTCCAAGTTATTGACTCTGAGCAAATAGAGTTATTTGTATAGACAGCTCCGTAATTTGCTCCATCTTTAAAATAAAATAAACTTATGTCATCTCTTCCATTTCCATATAAATCTGCAGAAACTGATGAAATTTCTAGTCCCTCTATAGGTTCAAGTTCTTGAAATTCCCCCATTTTTGACAATTTGGGTTTATTTTGTAAAAAATTTTTAAGGTTAATTGTCATGTAAATATTTTATTTTATCACTATATATATATGAACCCAATGATTATATAAATTTATATTATGAACTTTTTAACTAAAACATTAAATAAATTATTTAAGAGCAGCAATCAACAAGAATTAAATAAAATAAAGCCAATTGTATTAAAAATAAACGATTTAGAGAAAAAATTCATTGGGTTTAAAGAAAATGATTTTATTAGGAAAACTAATGAGCTTAGGAAAAATATAAATGATGGTAGAGATTTAAATGATATTTTGCCTGAAAGTTTTGCGTTAGTTAGGGAGGCGGCAAAACAGGTACTTGGAGAAAGGCATTTTGATGTTCAGATGTACGGTGGGGTTGTGCTCCATCGGGGAAATATAGCAGAAATGAAAACTGGGGAGGGTAAAACTCTTGTTTCTACTCTGCCAGCATACTTAAATGCTCTCTCAAGCAAAGGGGTTCATATAGTAACAGTTAACGACTATTTAGCTAAAAGAGACTCTGAATGGATGGGAAAAGTTTTTGCAAGGCTTGGTCTTAAAACTGGTTGTATCACAAATGACTCAAGCGATTTAGAGAGAAGAGAAAACTATAATTCTGATATTACATATGCAACCAATAATGAATTAGGTTTTGATTATTTAAGAGACAATATGAAATATGATATCTCTGAGATAGTACAAGCTAAAAGAGATTTTTGCATCATTGATGAAGTTGATAGCATATTGATAGATGAAGCCAGAACTCCTTTGATTATTTCTGGCGGGATCGAGGACAAATCAGAACAGTATGTATTTGCCACAAAATTTGTAACAAATCTTGATAAGAAAGATTTTGAATTAGATGAAAAAAATAAAAATGTAATTTTGACAGATAAAGGAATTGATAAAGCAGAAAAAATATCTAAAAGCTCAGGATTGCTTAAAAACGATAACTTCTATGATCCTCAAAATCTCAATTTAGTTCATTTAGTTAACCAAGCATTGAAGGCAAATTTATTATTTAAAAAGGACAAAGATTACATTTTAAGAGAAGGCAAAGTTCAAATTATTGATGAATTTACTGGTAGAGTTTTAGAGGGAAGAAGATTTTCAGACGGATTACACCAGGCAATAGAAGCTAAGGAAAATGTAATTATTCAAAATGAAAATCAAACTTTAGCTTCAATTACTTTTCAAAACTATTTTAGATTATACAAAAAATTATCTGGTATGACTGGTACTGCTTTAACTGAGGCAGAAGAACTTTTTGATATATATAAGTTAAACGTTTTCAGCATTCCAACAAATAAACAAATGATAAGAAAAGACAATAATGATCAAATATTTAGAACAGAGGCAGAAAAAAATTTCGCTATCTTAAGTAAAGTTAGAGAGTGTAAGTCTAAAGGACAGCCAGTTTTAGTTGGTACAACAAGTATTGAAAAATCTGAAAAGATTTCAAAAATTTTTTCAAAAAATAATCTTATACACAATGTACTTAATGCAAAACATCATGAGAAAGAAGCAAAAATAGTTTCTGAGGCAGGGAAAACTGGAAGTATAACTATAGCTACAAATATGGCTGGTAGAGGAACGGATATTCAGCTTGGAGGGAATAAAAATCTTATTATCGAAGGTTTTGAACAAGAAAAAAAAGATTTAGAAAAAATTAAATTTGATAAAGAAAAAGTAAAAAAATTTGGGGGACTTTATATAATTGGAACGGAAAGACACGAAAGTAGAAGAATAGATAACCAATTAAGAGGAAGATCAGGTAGGCAAGGAGATCCAGGTTCTACAATTTTTTATATAAGTTTGGAAGATGATTTAATGAGAATTTTTGGAGGAAAATCAATAGATGGAATGCTAAAAAAATTAGGACTAAAAGAGAATGAGTCCATCAATCATCCTTGGATAAATAAAGCAATGGAAAGAGCGCAACAAAAAGTTGAAGCAAGAAACTTTGAAATAAGGAAAACTCTTTTAAAATTTGATGATGTAATGAATGATCAAAGGCAAGTAATTTTTGGTCAAAGGTTTAAAATTTTACAAACTGGCAAAATATCTGAACTTATTTTTTCATTTATAGATGAGATAAATAAAAATTTAGGGAACCATTTAGATAATTTCCAAAAAAATCAAGATATTAAAAAATTTTCATCAGAAATAAAAGAAAATTTTGGAAATACTTTTGAAGAAAATAAAATTGAAGAATTAAGTAAAATGGATAAAAAAATTATGTCGAAAGAAATTCTTAATATATTTAATAAAAAAAGAAAAGATAGGATAAATTTAGTTGGGGAAAAAGAAAATAACGAGATTGAAAAAAGAATTTTTTTACAAATTTTAGATTTTTTATGGAGATCTCATTTGCAATATTTGGAACAACTAAGGCAAGTAATAGGTTTAAGAAGTTATGGTCAAAAGGATCCTTTGACTGAGTTTAGAAAAGAAGCCTTCGAACTATTTGAAATTTTACTGTTAAAAGTAAAAACTCAAACAATTAAATTTCTTTTCAATCTAAATGTTGTTGTAGAAAAAGAAAAAAACACATTAGAAGAACCTAAAAAAGTTTTAAAAACACCAAAAAAAATAGGAAGAAACTCACCATGCACATGCGGATCTGGTAAAAAATATAAACATTGCTGCGGCAGAAATGTTGCTTAATAAAAGTAAAAGACTTTGTGTAAACTTTCTGATATATTGAAATTATGCTATCAAAAAATAAAATAAGAAGATTAAAAGAAAATTACAAGAAAGATGGTTTTGTTCTTGTTAAAAATTTTTTACCAAAATCTGAATGTACAAAAGCACTTAGTTGGCTGAATAAAAAAAATAAAAAAAAATTAGCTAAAACTTGGACAGAACAAGAGCCAGGTGTAGATTTGGCTGTATTTTTTATTATTCATAATAAACTCAATAACCCTATTTCAAAACTTGCAAACAACAAAAAGGTTTTAAGTTTAGCTTCAGAGTTAGTGGATGATAAAGTTTATATTTATTCTAGTAAGGCAAATTTAAAGGCTGCTTGGTGTGGAGCGGTAGAATATTATCATCAGGATTTAGTTTACTGGAGAGATCGTGGTTACCCTAGAGAAGATATGCTAAGTGCAATGGTATTTCTTGATCCGCACCATGATGAAAATGCACCATTAAATTTATTTCCAGGCACACATAAACTTGGATTTATTAAGCATGAACCGTTTATAAATTTAAATGGCTTAGCGAAATTTATGGTTCCACCAAAAAAACTTTCAAATTTACAAAACAAGTACGGCTTAAAGAGAATAAACGCTGAACCAGGTGATGTTTTATTTTTCCATATGGGTGTTGTGCATGGATCTGGACACAATATTTCTCCTAAAAATAGAGCGGTTGTATTGTCTCAGCTTAATACAGTGAATAATGTACCAAGAAATGTTCAAACAAATTCAAGAAAATTTAATTTGACTAGGGCAAAAAAAGAAGTTCTAGAAGCAAAAAGAAGGCTTAATTGGTTTCAAAAAAAATATCATAACCAACTAAAAACAAAAAAGTTAACTTTTCACGCACCTATTGTAAGAGAGGAAAAAAAAATTTAGTTTTCACTAATTTGAGACTATGTGCGGAATTTTCATTGTAATTAACAAAAAGTCTCAGCCTTTAAATTTACAAAATTGTAAAAGATCTTTGAAACAAATGCACAGGAGGGGGCCTGATTGGAGCTTTTATAAGTTGGTAAATAAAAATATATTTATTGGTCAAGTTGTTTTGTCTATGACGGGGGAAAAAAAGAAAAATTTAAATTTACATTATTCACAGTCAGGAAATTTTTTTATAGTTTTTAATGGTGAAATATATAATTATAAAAGCTTAGTTTTTAGCGACTTTGATAAAAATAAAACAAAAAATCTATCAGATACTAATGTTTTGGTTAATTTATTTGATTTTAATAAAATTGATAAAATTAATTCAATTTTGGATGGAATGTACGCTTTTGTTGTTTATGATAAACATAAAAAACAGCTATTAATCTCTAGAGATCCACAGGGTGAGAAGTCACTTTATGTCTACGAAAATAACAACACCATTATTGTTTCCTCTGAAATAAATCCAATTATTTCTTATACAAAAGACAATGAAATTAATTTCGATATTATAAAAACTTACTTTTGTTCTAGACATTTTTTGCAATTTGAAAAAACTATATTTAAAAATATTAAAAATATTAAACCGGGTGTTTTAACCTCTTTAGATCTAAAAAATTTTAAGTTTAAGACTGTAAGTAAATATTTAATGCATGATCTTATTGATGAGAAAATATTTAATATAAACGAAAAAAGAGACGAAGATGATTTGTGTGAAGAATTAGATTACTTGTTAGAAAAGAATCTGAAAGAAATGATACCTATTGGCAGATCTTTTGCATCTATAATAAGTGGTGGTATAGACTCAAGTTTAATTTCAAATTATATTTGTAGAATATCAAATCCAAAAAAAATAATTTATCTAAATCATATAGGAAAAGATAAATTTTCACATCAAATGAAAATTTTTGAAAATTATTTAAACAGAAGTATTTTAAAATATAAGATAAATCCTGATAACTATCAGAAGAATTTGATAAAATGTTTAAAAATTTGTAATTCACCTATCAATTCTCATGACTTTGTTGGAAAATTTATTTTATCTAAAAAAATACGCCAATATAATTGTCGAGCTTTATTTGGAGGAGATGGAGCTGACGAATTGTTTGGAGGATACGAAACATATCGCCAAAGTTTAAGGGATCCTAAAGTCAATCATTCTGCTTATACACGTTTTGTTAACCCAAAGATTTTTGATGGGGATGATTATTTTAACTTTTTTAAAAAAAAACTTAATGAAAATTGGAAAAATTCTTTAAAATCTTATTCTTTTGTTAAAAATCAATTTGATAGAAATCGTTTAGCAATGATGTTGATGGACTCAACGATTCAACTTTCATCTGTAGGTTTAAGAGGATGTGATCTAATGTCGATGTATCATTCTGTTGAAACCAGATCGGTTTTTTTGAGGAAAGATATAATTAAGTTTGCATTAAATCTTCCTTTAAAATTTAAAATTAATTTAAAAAAAAATTCTCTGATGAGTACTAAAATCTTGCTAAAAAAAATTTTTCTTAAATATTATCCAAGAAAATTAATTTTGGAAAAACAAGGTTTTCCTGGTTTTCCAAATGAGATGTCAGAATTTTTAGGTCCTAAAAATAAATATATTTTTAAAGATATTTTAAAAATAAAAAACTTTACAAAAAAAATTGGCAATTCAGATAAAGCAACGTCTTGGAAAATTTATAATACAGAAATGTATTTTAAAAATTTACCTAAATTATTTTAATTAATTCAGAGAATTTATTTATTTTAAATTTATATTTTTTTTTGAATTTTCCATAGCCATAACTAGCATAAACAAACTTCACTCTAGCATTTTGAGCTGACTTAAAGTCAACAATCATATCTCCAACATATATGGTATTTTTATTTCTAGATTTACTTTTTCTAATAGCCATTTTTAATTGATCTGGATAAGGTTTGCCTCTTAATTTTTTTGATGGCGTTACAACATTTTTTATATCAATTTTAAATTTATTTAAAATTTTTAATGTTCTAGATCTGTCTTTCGAAGTAACAATTCCCAAGTTTATTTTTTTTTTCTTTAGTATATTTAAAGTACTCTTTACACCTGGATAAAGTTTTATTTTATTAAAGTTACTTATAGAGGTTTTTTTAAATATTTTTTTAATAAAATTAAAATTTTTTTTAATTCCTAATTCGATTAAAATTTTTTCAAATGGGAGACCAATTAGTTTAAAGTAATCCTTAAATGTGATATTTGTTCCCGTTATTTTCCTAACACTTTCCCAAGATATTCTCATGTTTTGCTTGCTGTCTATAATCACACCATCCAGATCAAGCAAAATTAATTTAATTTTTGTCTTCACTAATATAATTTTCTTATACGATCATTAGGCATTACATCTATAGCCCTCATCAGATCTTGGTTTACATCAACAGAAAAGCTGGATCCATGAATAACAAATGTGCCCAAATTCATATTATTTTCCAGGGCTCGTAATAATTCTATCCCCTCTATTTTTTCAATTTTTCCTAATTTTAATTTATTATATTTCTTTAATGCTTGTGGCAGGAAAGAAACTATGGACAGATCTCTAAAATATTGAACGTTTTTATTCTTATAATCAAATGGTGCCTTTGCTCTACTAAAATAAATAATTTTACCATTGTCAGAAAAAATTACTTTAACTAAATTTCTACTACTTATATTTTCTTTTACTGGCATGCTAGGAACAACTATGTCGAAATGTTTGTTTCGCCTATGGAATTCAACTACCTTATCAATAGCAAGCGGATCTATTAATGGTTGATCCCCCTGAATATCTACAACTAATTCTATTCTTTTTCTTTTTTTTGCTACTTCATAAATTCTTTCAGTGCCATTTTTATGTTTTTTTGATGTCAAAACTGCTTTGCCACCATTTTTTTTAACAACATCAATTATGCTTTTATGGTCAGTGCACACCAAAACCTCATCTAGTCTTTTTGATAGGTTGGCTCTTTTAAAAGAATGGACTATTATTGGTAGTCCATCTATTTCGAGAAGCGGTTTTTTTTTTAATCTTTTTGAATTAAGTCTTGATGGTATTAAACCTAATATCATTTTAAAATCCTATTTATAATTTTACTCTTTTTCAAGTTTTTTTGATCATATATTAAAATTTCTGATGAATATTTTTTTACAATTTTACCCCAGCTATTGTTAGAAAAATTAATAACTTTTTTTAATGTTTTTTCAATATCATAATAATCTTTTGAGTCACTCCAGAAAATACCTGATTTTGGATATTTTATATAGTGGTCCTTTATTGGAAAGTTTTCGTGAAAAACTGCACACTTTATACCTTTTGAGAAAGCCTCAAATCCAAGTGTTGAATGAGCAAAAACAACCATTTGCTGAACATTAAGTTTTTTATAGGTAGACATTTGATTCACCTGAGGAATATATGTCCATTTTCCTCGTGAAAAATTCTCTCTATAGAAAGTCTCATTTGAAGATCCGCCTCTTGAACATATACTAAGTTTTATTTTATATTTTGAGCAAAATTTATTTAAATGTGCAAAAATTTTTTTATCATGTCCTAATGCACTCTTATAATACGTACCACTTGGTATAAACATCAAAGATTTAATTTTTTTCGATTTTTTTTGATTTTTAATAAAATAATAATTATTTTTCGTATTGCCCAAATGATGAATATTCCCTTTTATAATTTTTGAAATTCTTTTTTTTTCATTTTTGCCAAATAGAAAAATATGATCAGCAATTAAGTGCTTTTTATTATTTTCTTTAATTTTTTTACAACTATGAAAAAATTTATTATCTCTCATTCCATTTTGATCTGAAATATATTTAGCATTTTTATAAAGATATTTTAAAGTATAAAATGCTGGATTATTATCAATTGAAGTATATACAATTTTAGGCGAAACTGTTTCCAAGAAGATTTTTTTATAATTATTTTTAATATTTCTAATACCATATTTTTTGATTGCAATAAGTAATACAAATAAATTAATACTTTCATATCTAGTATCTAGAAATTCTAATTTTTTTTTTTTCAAATAATAATTCCGCAAACCCTAGACTTTCTCTGTCATAAATAAGTATTTCTTTTTGAAGAGGTCTTTTAAAGATGAATTTAATTTTTATTAATTTAATTATAAATGAAAACATTTCTATATTAATTTATTTTTTGATAAATAATAGGATATAACGTTCAATTATTGAACAGTAAAGCTTTATTTAGATCTTTTTACTCTATTTTTTTGATTCTCTAGTGTTTGGATTGTATGACTCAGTAAATGGAAGCGGGACAACCTTGGCCTCTACAGGTTTATTTGAATATTTTTTTGGTAAATGTATTTTATATTTCTTTCCAAAGTTTCCTGTTGGAAAACCATTATTATTTAGGTTCCCTTCAAAAGGAACATAACCCATAGCAATATTTTTTTTCTTTTCTGGATGGTACCATGGGGAAGTAATATAACCGAGGGGTTTACCTCCCCTCTCACTTGATATTAGCCAGAAGTCATTTGCATAATCTTCAATTGGTTTGCCGCCATCTAACTCTAATCCAACAAGTTGTAACTTATATGGCTTTTCACCTTTCTTAAGTTTTTCCTTCATTTCTTCTAAAGCCTCTTTACCAATATAATCTGTCTCTTTAGCCCATTGGCCTTTACCTGATAGTGAAACTTGATAACCTAAATTACATTGAAAAGGATTATGTTGATGATCCATATCTTGTCCCCAGGATAGTATTCCTGCCTGAATTCTTCGGTGATGAGCTGGAGCGATCACCATTAATTTATGTTTTTTTCCTGCTTTTAAAACAGCATTCCACATATCTTCTGCATACAAAGTTGCATTACGGAGATAAATTTCATAACCAGCTTCTCCGGAAAATCCTGATTGAGAAATTACACAGGCTCTACCCCCGACCTTTGCTTCTGCCAAACCATAAAATGGCATGTTATCTAGATCAACTTGATCACCGATTAAATCTTTCATTAACAGTTTTGATTTAGGACCTTGAATCTGAACTGGACATGCATCGATTTCATCGATTTCAACTTTAAATCTTTTGTCAGCATTTACGCCTTGCAAATAAATGCCAATATCCGAGTCTGACAGACTAAACCAAAATTCATCGTCAGCTACTTTCATTAAAACTGGATCATTTAGAACACCTCCTTTGTAATTACAAAGAACAACATAACGACCTCTCATAGTTGAAATTTTTGTTGCATCTCTTGTTATAACGTAATCGGTAAATTTTACTGCATCTGGACCTTTTACTCTAATTTGTCTTTCTACTGCGACGTTCCACATTGTTACATGTTTTTTTATAGCTTGGTATTCGACCATCGCGCCACCTTTTTCTGGTCTAACATAACCTCTTGGATGATATATTCGATTGTAAACTGTTGCTCTCCAACAGCCTGCTTTCATCGATAGATGCCAGTATGGTGATTTTCTTACACGGGTCGAAATTAACATATCTACTTTTGTTGGGCCGCTTTGCCTTAAATTATACGGTACAAGTCTATCTGATTGGTCAACTGATGTTTCGTGTTTTACTTTGTCGTAATTTACTTTTTCAATTTTGTACGAGTTTGGTATTTTCCTAGGCATAATTATTATTTTCTAACCATTTATTTGTTTCTTTTAATCCTCCGAAAGTATAAATGTGAAAATTATTGGTATTATTTTTTACCTTTGTTATTAAATCGTTTGGATCTGAGGGTTTTAACAAGTCAAAAGCTTTTGTTGCATTCGATTTAATGAAATTTAATGAGTTTTTTGCACCAACTATATTTGCAAATTTTATTAAATTACTTAGTTTGAGTGGTCCTGTTATACCCACATGAACTGGCAATTTTTGTTTAGATATAAAGTTATTTATTGGATCTGGATTTAATAACCATTGCGTTACTATATAGTTTGCGAAGGGTTTTTTTTCTTCCATGGCTTTTTCTAAATCAGAATCCGATATATCAGGGGAACCCTCTGGATGTCCAGCAATTCCTATCCTCATTCCATTGAAAAAACCTGTTTCCAATAACTGCAAAGAACAGTGATAGTCACCTATTGGTTTAGAACTTCCACCTATTACTAACACTTGTTTTACGCCAAAATCTTTACACATAGAGACATAGTCTTTTAGTTCAGCACGACTATTAATTGATCTTGCAGGAAAATGGGGCACTGGATTAAACCCGAATTGGACTAGTTCTTTTGCTTTTTTAGCAACCTCTTTGAAATCGTTTCCTGGCAACATTGTAATGTAGACATCCTTTACTTTAGGTAAAATACTCAGGTCTGTTTTCATTGTTATTTCAAGTGAAAAATTCATAGTTTTTAGGATATATCAGGGTACGGTGCTTCATGTCTATGATTTTTAAGCAAATAATAGTGCTACTTTTTTGTCAATCGGAGATCAAAAATATTGATGTTATAAAATAATATGAAAAAAATATTTTTAATTTTTCTGCTATTAACTGTTCAGTTAAAAGCTGAGGGCAAATATACTAATTTTAATCTAAATATTCTTAAGGAAGCCAAAGAAAGTGGAAAAACAATAGTTATAAACTCCTATGAACCCTGGTGCTGGTCTTGCAGGAAACAAGACAAAGTTCTAATGAGTGCCAAAGAAGAGTTTGGAAACGTACTTTTTTTAACTTATCAGCAAGGTAAAAATAAGGATATTGCTGAGGCTTTAAACGTAACTACAAGAACTACTATAGTAGTTTTTAAAGGAAGAAGAGAAATGACTAGAACTGTTGGTCAAACAGGAAAATCAGAAATTTACGCTGCCATAAGAAAAGGAATTTAACTTTGTTGTGGTGGCCTTGGTTTGAATCGCACAAACGACACATACCTTTTCAGGGTACTGCTCTACTACTGAGCTACAAGGCCTAAAACCTAAAGGTAATTCTACCTTTAGTTAAATCGTAAGGTGTCATTTCAACCATTACATTATCACCTGCCAAAACTCTTATTCTATTCTTTCTTAATTTTCCAGCTGTATGTGCTAACACCTCGTGATCATTCTCTAATTTTACTCTAAACATAGCATTTGGCAATAACTCTGTTACCTTGCCTTTAAATTCAATTTTATCCTGCTTTACCAATTTTTACCTTTTCAATCTTATTTTTACAGAATTAGCATGACCATGCAAATTCTCATAGTTTGCTAAATTTATAACTGATGGGCCAAGTCTTTCAATCCCTGATTTAGTAATTTTTATTATAGAATGTCTTTTTACGAAATCAAAAACTGACAAACCCGATGAAAATCTTGCTGTACCAGAGGTTGGAAGAACATGGTTGGGACCTGCAAGATAGTCTCCTATAGCTTCAGGGGAATATTGCCCTAAAAAAATCGAACCTGCATTTTTAATATATTTAAGAAATTTTTCTGGTTTATTTGTACATATTTCAAGATGTTCAGGTGAAATTATATTAACGATATCTGAAATTTCTTTTATATTTTTTGCTAATATAAATAATCCAAAATTTTTAATACTTTTAAGAATAGTTTTTTTCTTAGGCAAAAATTTTGCTTGTAAATTTACAAATTTAATTACTTTTTGGATAATTTCTTTTTCGTTAGTAACTAATATAGACTGTGATGTTTCATCGTGTTCTGCTTGGGCAATTAAATCTGCCGCAACCCACTCAGGATTTGAATTTTTATCTGCGATGACTGTCACCTCTGATGGACCTGCAAACATATCTATTCCCACCTCGCCAAATACTTCCTTCTTGGCTAATGCAACAAATTCATTGCCGGGACCTACAATTTTATCAACTTTAATAACAGTATTTGTTCCATAAGCAAAAGCGCCAATAGCCTGTGCTCCGCCTAATTTATATATTTTTTTAACTTTACATTTTTTAGCTGCATATAATACACCTGGATTAGTATTGCCTTTCAAACTTGGAACTGTCATATAAATTTCATTCACATTAGCTACAATCGCTGGTATGCAATTCATTAAAACAGAGCTGGGATAGCTAGCTTTGCCCCCTGGTACATAAACACCTAATTTATTTATTGGGGAAGTTTTATAGCTTAACTTGTTTTTATATTTATCGTTTTGAGAAAAATTGTTTATTTTTTGTTTCTTATGAAAACTTAATATTCTACTATAGGCAAGGTCAATATCTTTTTTGGTTTTTTTATTTAAAGATTTTAAACTGTTTTTAATTTCAGTTTTAGAAAAAAAAAGGTTATTCTTATTAAGTATTTTCAGATTATTAAACTTTTTTTCATATTGAATAAGTGCTTTATCTCTATTTTTTTTTATATTTTTTAATATTTTTCTCACTAATGAAATTTTATAATTATTATTAGATTTTCTAATATCCAAATAATATGCCAATTGGCTATTAAAATTTTTAGATTTGGTATTTAAACTTTTAGTCATTAAATATGTCGTGCTTTGGTTTAGTTTTTGTTGACCAAGGTTCGCCCTGGTCATCTAAAAAACAGTCAATTACTTCAGCTTTTATTTTTATCAATTTATCACCAGCAAAATGTAAAATTATTTCATAACTTTTATCAGACATTACTTTACTTTCAATTGCTAAAAAATCCAAAAATCGATCTTTTTTTTTTTGATTCAAGTTTTTTACATGTACACTTATGACATTCTCAAATTTGAGCATTGATTGAATTCTTCGATTTTTCCTAAAAACACCCTGCTCTATATCCTCCCACATAAATCTATTAAACTGTATTAAAAACATTCTATTTTTTCTTAAATGAACAATATTTGCTGTCTGTGTTATTGAGTCCTGAAGATGTGCTGAAATTACTTTAAGATCTTCTTGTGAGGTTCCAATTAATTTTAAAAATTTAACAGCCATCTATTAGCGAACTCTATAAATGTTTGCCTTACAACTTCTCAATTTTTTTTCTAATTTTTCGTAACCTCTATCCAAATGGTAAACTCTATTTATCATTGTTTTATCTTTTGCTGTTAATCCGGCCAACACAAGACTAACGGAAGCTCTAAGATCTGTGGCCATAACCTCGGCACCATATAATTCCTCTGGTCCAGTAATATAAGATGTATTGCCAAAAATTTTTATTTTAGCTCCCATTCTGTTGAGTTCAGGAACGTGCATAAATCTGTTTTCAAAAATATTTTCTTTGATTTTTGAAATACCATTTGCCTTTGTCATTAAAACCATTATTTGAGCCTGTAAGTCGGTTGGAAATCCTGGATAAGGTTCTGTTTTTATCGATATTGGTTTTAAATTTTTAGCTCCTGTAACAATTAAATCTTTGTTTTTTATTTTTAAGTTAACACCCATTTTTCTTAAAACTGAAAGTTCTTTTTTTAAAACTTTAGTCTCAATACCAGAAATTTTTAATTTTTTTCCTATAAGTGCACCAAGTATAACAAAAGTACCTGCCTCGATTCTATCAAACATCACATTATGAGTAGCTGCATCTAATTTTTGATTACCACTGATCTTAATCTTTCTTTTTTTTATCCATTCAATTTTGATGCCCATTTTTTTTAAAAAATTTGTTAAATTTTTAATTTCTGGTTCACATGCGCAATTTGATAAAAGGGTTGTACCATTCGCATAACTAGCAGCTATAACTGCATTTTCTGTAGCTCCAACGGATATAGATGGAAATCTAATCTTGTTGCCTTTAAGACCATTCTTTGCCTCAGCTAAAATATATCCATTTTTAATTTTAATTTTTGCACCCAATTTTTTTAATGCATACAAATGAATATCTACTGGCCTAGATCCAATCGCGCATCCACCAGGTAAAGAGACTTTTGCTTTTCTGAATTTTGACAAAAGAGGTCCTAATACGATCACACCAGCCCGCATAGTTTTCAAAAGTTTGTAAGGAGCAATGGTTTTAAATTTTTTATTTTTATTATGAACTAATATTTTTTTTTTTTTTAAATCAAACTTTATATTTGATCCGATATGTTTCAATAATTCGACCATTGTTAAGACATCCTTAACAACCGGAACTCTGTTTATTTCTATTTTTTTATTACTTAATATAGATGCAGCTAAAATCGGCAGAGTAGCATTCTTGGAGCCAGATATTTTTACAGTCCCTTTTAAAATTCTTTTTCCGTTAACAAATAATTTTTCCATCAATTATATTTTTGGAAGTGTTACTCCTTTTTGCCTCATATACTTGCCTTTTCTTTTTGAATATGAAATCTCAGGTTTTTCATTTCCTTTTATAAAAATAAATTGAGCTGCACCTTCGTTAGCATAAATCTTTGCAGGCAAAGGGGTTGTATTTGAAAATTCTAAAGTAACATAACCTTCCCATCCAGGTTCTAATGGTGTCACGTTAACAATTATACCGCATCTTGCATAAGTTGATTTACCCAAGCATATAACCATAACATTCTCTGGAATTTTAAAATATTCTACTGTCCTTGCTAATGCAAAAGAGTTTGGGGGTATAATACATACTTTCGCTTTCTTTGATACAAAACCTTCCTTTTTAAAATTTTTTGGATCTACAGTGGTTGAATTAACATTTGTAAATATTTTAAAATCATTTGATACTCTTGCATCATATCCGTAGGAGGAAAGTCCAAACGAAATATTTTTTTTTCTAACTTGTTTGGAAACAAAAGGACTAATCATCTTTTGTGTCTTGGCCATTTTTTTAATCCACTTATCAGATAGAACGCTCATTTTTTTTTATACCTTCATTCTTAGAAACTTTGTATTTATCCTTAAATTTTTTCCTTTTTTTTAAATTTTTTTTTAAAGCTATATTTTTCTTGAAAAGAGTCATCTCTTTTTTTTCAAGAATTTTCATTTAAATTAATTTTTATCGGGATTAGTTAAATCGTCAAGTGTAATAGGTTTATGAATATCATGCATTTTATCTTCGGGTTCTTTAGCCTTTGATTGAGAATTTTTTCTCGCTCTTCTTTCTTCAAGACGCGCTTTCCTTTTAGCCTCTTTTTTCATCGCTTTCTCGCCACGTGTTGATTTATAATCGTAATGAATACCCATTTTTTCACCATTAAATATGTTTTACTTTGAAGAATTAAAATATGCAAGTATCTCATAAAAAAGTACAAATAAATGCTAATAAAATGATAAATAATTATCATTTTACAACTTTAAGCCCTTATAGTTCATTCGGTAAAGCATTTCCATGGCAAGGAATATGTCGCTGGTTAGACCCAGGTTGTGGGTAATATTAATTTGATTATTTAAAAAAAATTTTTTTAATTACTAAAGCAAAAAGCAAAATCGTTACAAAACCCAAAATTGGTAAGAAAATTTCAGGAGATGTTATTACCTTATAAAAATTTATTTCAACATTTTTATCTATTACTTGCTCAATACCGCTACCTAAAGATACAGTTACAAACATAGATGGCAAACTTCCAATAAAAGTACCTATTGCATAATTTTTTATTCTCATATTAAACAAAACTGGAAGTACATTTTGTATCCCATAAGGTGTGCCTCCACCTCCTACAAATCTAAAAATTGTAAAATAAAATAATTCATTTTTTTTAAAAAATTTTTTAAGACCTGAAAATTTTGGTGCTAATTTTTTTTCCACAATATCCTTAAAAAATAAGTTTGCTAAAAGATAAAGAAGAGATGCACCAATAGTGGTTGATATACTAACCAATAGTATCCCCCACCACTTGCCAAATACAAAACCTGCAAACAATAATATTGGAGATCCAAAGCCAAGTAGAAGTACCCAAATTATCGAAAAAATAAAAAAAAATACAGATAACAAGATAAAATTATTATTTTTATAGTGCAGGATTAAGTTTTTATTTGATCTTATAAATTCGTAGTTAGTTAGATCTCTAATATCAATTGTTGTAAACAAAAAATAAAGTCCTGTTAAAAGTACTATTAAATAAATAGCTCCAATCAATAATTTTATGTTTTTTGAGTTATTGTTCATAGGTTAACTTTTAACTGTACTTATACAAGCTTATTACCTATAAATATCAAAAATTTTAAAGAGAACCAAATAAATCGTATGAAAAGAACTTACCAACCCAGTAAACTAGTCAGAAAAAGAAGACATGGTTTTAGATCAAGAATGGCTACAAGGGGAGGCCGAAAACTTCTTGCAAGAAGAAGGGCAAAAGGACGTAAAAGAATATCTACATAATATTAATAACAAGTAATGAAAAAATTTGAAAGTTTAAAAAAAAATTCACACTTTGAAATGGTACTTAGAAATAGAGTTATAAATAATGATTTATTCTCAATTTATAGAAAGAAAAATTTTATAAAAAATAAAGATAAATATGACAAATTAACTTTGAGTATAGTTATTAGAAAAAAGACAGGTAATGCTGTAAAAAGAAATAGAATTAAAAGAAAAATTAAATCAATAATTCAAAAACTTTTAAAAATTAACTCTGGAATTAATTTAAGCTATACTTATGTTATTTTTGGTAAAGCAAAGGTTTACGATGAGCATACTGAGGAATTATTTAGAAAATTAAAATATTCTTTTAAAAAAATGTAAAGGTAAAGTAATTATGTTTAGTTATATTCTCATAAAATTTATAAAAATTTATAAATATTTAATTTCACCTGTGCTAGGTTCTAATTGTAGATTTTTACCAACCTGTTCTGAATATTTTATAGACTCACTTAAGATTCATGGGGCATTTAAGGGTTCGATGCTTGGCCTTAAAAGAATAATGAAATGTCATCCTATTAAATTTTTAGGAGGAAAATCTGGATTAGATTTTGTTCCTAAAAAAGAAATGATAAAGAAAAAATAAATGGATCTTAGAAACGTAATTTTCGCTATAGCTTTATCTTTTGCCGTTTTGTTCGGTTGGTCTGTAATTTTCGAATCTCCTGAAATTGAAAATCAAAAAAAACAGCAAGCTGTTGAAAATAATCAAACAGTTGAAAACCGAGAGTCGAGTGCGCCAACTGTAAATTTTGAAAGTTCAAAAATAAAAAATATTTCTCGAGATGAGGCAATCGAGTCTGTTAAAAGAATAGAATTTGAAAACGAAAATGTTAGTGGATCAATTTCTTTGAAAGGTGCATTGGTAGACGATATTACTTTTAAAAAATATAATGAAACGCTTAAGTCAGATAAAAAAGTTACATATCTTAATCCTCCAAATGTGGACGGAGGATATTATGTTGAAACAGGTTGGGCAGCGAGCAATCTTAAAAAAATTTCTCTTCCTGATTCTAGTTCTATTTGGACATTAAAAGGAAATAATAAATTATCCCAAAATAATCCTGTGGTTATTGAATGGGAGAATAAATCAGGTTTAATATTTAGAAAAAAAATTGAATTAGATGACAGATTTTTATTTTTAATCACTCAAGAAATTAAAAATAATTCAAATGAAAAAGTTGAGTTGTATCCGTATGCTCAAATTACAAGGAATCAAAACCCTGACGTTACAGATTTTTATATACTTCACGAGGGGTTTATTGGTGTTTTTGATGAGGAACTAAAGGAAGAAAGTTACGATGATATTGAAGATAAAAAAAAACAATATAGCGCCAATGATGGTTGGCTTGGTATAACAGACAAATATTGTCTTACAGCATTAGTTCCTGAAAAAAATCAATCATTTAAGGGGGAATTTATTTTTAAAAATGGATTCAAGGCAAATTACATTCAAGAAGAACCATTAGTAATTCAACCATCTTCATCTAAATCATCAAAGACAAAATTATTTATTGCAGCAAAAGAAGTAAAAGTTATTGATGGATATGCAGCTTCAGAGAATATAAATAAATTTGACCTGACTATTGACTGGGGTTGGTTTTATTTTTTTACTAAGCCACTATTTTTTATAATGAATTATTTGTTCGAACTTACAAAAAACTTTGGAATAGCTATTGTTCTGGTAACAGCAGCAGTAAGATTGCTTTTTTTCCCGCTTGCAAATTACTCATTTAGATCAATGGCTAAGATGAAAATATTACAACCTGAATTATTGAGGTTAAAGGAACTTCATAAGGAAGATAAAGTTAAACTTCAGCAAGAAATGATGGCACTTTACAAAAGAGAAAAAGTAAACCCATTATCTGGATGTCTTCCAATTTTAATTCAAATCCCTTTCTTTTTTGCAATATATAAAATGCTTTTTATTTCTCTTGAGATGAGGCACCAGCCTTTTTTTGGATGGATAAAAGATTTATCAGCACAAGATCCGACCTCTATATTTAATTTTTTTGGTTTGATACCTTGGGATCCTCCATCTTTTCTAATAATTGGAGCATGGCCAATAATGATGGGAGCAACGATGTATTTGCAGCAAAAGCTTAACCCTACTCCTCCAGATCCTATACAAGCTAAAATATTTATGTTCTTCCCTTTATTTTTGACAATTATATTAGCACCATTTCCATCAGGCCTGGTTGTTTACTGGACAATTAATAACATTTTAACGATTGCTCAACAGTGGGTAATTATGAGAACCACAACAGTCAAAACTAAATAAATGTCCAAAGAAAATAGTTTAGAAGAAATTAAAAAGTTTTGGCCAAAAGATGCTCCGGATATAACTAATGTTCCAAAATATGTTAAAAAATACAAAAGGGATTTAATAGTAATTAAATATGGTGGCAATGTTTTAATTGATAGAAATATTTTTAATAATTTTATTCAAGATATAAGTATATTAAATAAGTTAGGTCTATCAATTATTGTTGTACATGGTGGGGGTCCAAGAATAGAAAGAGAATTAAAAAAAGGAAATATTCAAAGTAAATTTATTAATGGGTTAAGAGTTACAGATAAAAATGTCTTAAAAATTGTTGAAAAAGTTCTAATAGATTTTAATAAAGATATTGTTGATTCATTGAACCAGAAAGGATCTAAAGCAGTTTCAGTAAATACAAAAATAAATAATATTATTAGCGTAATTCCTGATAAGCCTGAACTAGGTTATGTGGGGGTGCCACAAGAAATTAATGCAGAAGCAATAAAAAATATAATTCATCAAAACCAAATACCAATTGTTGCTCCATTAGGTTTAGATAAAAATAAACAGACTTATAATATTAATGGAGATACTGCTGCAAGTTCTATAGCGAAAAAATTAAAGTCTAGAAGACTTTTACTAATGACAAATGTTGAGGGAGTTTATGATGATAGAAAAAATTTAATATCAGAGATTAAGCCTTATGATATGGAAAATTTAGTTAACCTAAAAATTGTCCAGGGTGGGATGTTGCCTAAAATAAAAAATTGTATTGAGGCAGTTGAAAACGGAGTAAGAGGTGTGGTAATTCTTGATGGTAGAAAACCAAGGGCTATACTAAAAGAAATTTTTTCTGATCAGGGTGCTGGTACTTTAATTAGAAAATGAAAGATCTATTAAATATAAAGTGTTGGCTATTCGATCTTGATAATACCCTTTACTCGGGTGATACTAAAGTTTTTGACCAAGTCGACAAACGAATGTCTAAATATATTTCAAGTAAACTGAATGTAAGTATTGATGAAGCTAGAAAAATACAAAAAAATTATTTCCACGAGTATAATACTACTTTAAATGGTATGATCAAAAATCATGAGATAGATGCAAAAGAATTTCTAGATTTTGTTCATGATATTGATTTAGAATTTCTAAAAAAAGATGAGGGTTTAGGGGTAGAGCTCAGTAAAATAAAAGACAAAAAAATAATATTCACAAATGGCTCACGTGCTCATGCTGAGAATGTCACTAAAAGAATTGGAATTAATAAGCTTTTTGATGGAATTTTTGATATTGTAGACTCAGATTTTATCCCAAAACCTGCTATCGAAACTTACAAAAGATTA
>MDTG01001948.1_pt1 | contig 21653 bp, 24 predicted proteins | sample 811421 | NCBI WGS metagenome assembly MDTG01 (sample SAMN05326645, study PRJNA326480) | marine metagenome | isolation source: seawater | place: Pacific Ocean: South East | collected 2011 | reverse complement strand
AGTTTCATGTAAATTCTTTGTCCTTCTATAATATCCAAGTCCTGACCAATCTAATAAAATATTTTCAAGCTTAGTTTCGGACAATTTAAAAATATTGGGATACTTGAATATAAATTTATTAAAGTACGGTATCACCGTTTTTACTCCAGTTTGCTGAAGCATAAACTCTGATAAAAAAACATGATAAGGATTAGGTAAATTTCCTGCAACAGGTCTCCAAGGTAATTTTCTACCTTTTTTTTTATACCAATTTATTACAGTATCTGATAGAATTAATTTTGTCATAAACTAACTAATTTTTTTAAAATAATTCAAAGTAAATTATGAAAACATTATCTAATTTAACCTATTCACTAGTTGAAAATTGTCTTAGTAAAAATAATAAAATTGAAGCTAAATTATTAATTAATTGGGGAAAAATAGCAAACGAATATAGTAAAACTACTTACCCAAAAGAAATCAAGTTTGTTAAAAATTTAAAAAATAATGGAACTCTTGTTTTAAATGTTCAAAAAGGATTTGCTACAGAAATCCAAATGAAAATCCCTTTATTATTAAATAAAGTGAATAACTTCTTAGGATACAAAGCCGTTTCAGAAATAAAAATTAAACAAATTATTTTTTAAACTTAGCTTTGTATAACTTAACTAAAAAATGAAACTTTAATTAATTGATCCATAGAAAATAAAAAAATATTATTATATAAAGAAAATATGAATAAAATAATTACTAGAAGATCCTTATTTTTATACTGTGCACTTTTTATTGCTTCTACAAAATTTTCTTTTTCATCGGAAAATAAGTTATTTACTTATAAAATTGGTAATGAAAATGCAAAAATTAATATTAAAGAATATTTCTCTTTAACCTGCGGCCATTGTGCAAATTTTCATCTAAAAACATTTCCAAAAATTAAAAAAGAAATGATAGACTCAGGACTAATTAAATTTGAATTTGTAGATTACCCTTTGGATAGACTTGCAATGTATGCCGTTGCATTAGTAAGGTCTCTTCCTAATGAAAGTTATTTAGATGCAATTAGTATCCTTTTCAAAAATCAAAAAAAATGGGCTTATTCAAATAAACCACTTGATGAACTTCTTGTTATCGCAAAAATGATTGGTATATCAAAACAATCTTTTGATAAAATAATTAAAAATTATGATTTAATGCAAAAGGTATTAGATAAAATGGAAGAAGATAGTAATAAACATGATATTCAATCTACACCAACATTTATTATAAATGATAAATATAAAGTTTCAGGAATGCTTTCGTTTGATGACTTCAAGAAAAAACTTAATAAATTCACCTCTTTAAAAAAATCAAATGGTTAAATAAAACATGAAGTTTTTGTCTGTTAAAATTTTAGGATTTAAATCATTTTTAGAACCAATGGAAATTGATTTAAAAAATGGTTTAACAGGTGTAGTGGGTCCAAATGGATGTGGTAAATCAAATGTTGTAGAGGCTATTAAATGGGTAATGGGAGAAAATTCTGCCAAGCAGATGCGCAGTAGTGAAATGAATAGTGTTATTTTTTCTGGAACGGAGGAAAGACCATCTAGAAATTTTGCAGAAGTTATTATCAAAATTGATAATAGCCAACAAAAAGCACCTTATCCCTTCACAAATTTTCCTGAACTTGAAATCTCTAGAAAAATAGAAAGAGATAAAGGGTCAATTTATAGAGTTAATGATAAGATTGTAAGAGCCAGAGATGTCCAATTGATTTTTGCTGACACTGGGACTGGGTCTCGTTCATCTAGTATAGTTAGCCAAGGTAAAATTTCTGAAATTATTGATTCAAAACCAGAAGTCAGAAGAATTGTGATTGAAGAAGCAGCAAACATTACTGGGCTGCACAGTCGTAAACATGAAGCCGAACTAAAGCTAAATTCTGCCACTGATAATTTAGATCGATTAATGGATATTGAAAACACCCTAAGTGAACAATTGAAAGAATTAAATAAACAAGCAAGGCAAGTTGCAAGATATAGATCAGTTGGGGAAAGGTTAAGAAAATCAGAATCATCTTTGTTTTACTCACAACTAAAATTATTGGAAACTGAACTAAATATTTTTAAAGATAAATTAAAAAACAAAAATAATCTTATATCTGAATTTCAAATCAAAGTGACAAACTATGAAAATAAAAAAATAAAAATATTAGATCAAATTCCAAATTTAAAGAGAATAGATAATGAAAAATTAAACGATCTACAAAACTTAAAGATATCAAAGATAAAATTAGAACAAGAAATAAATTCTATTAATGAAACAAAAAAATCTCTTGCAAACCAGACTAATCAGTTAGAAGACGAAATTAAAAGAGAAAATGAAATAATAATTGACTCAGATAAAACTTCTAAAAATCTTAATAATGATTTGGAGAAATTAAAAGAATCTGGCTTTAATTATTTTTCTAGATATAAAAATGCACAAAGTAACACAAATAAATTAAGAAAAACAATGGAAGAAAATAACGAAAAACTTTCTAAAATAAATTCAAAAATCCATATGATTTCTTCAAATAAAGGAGAGATTGAGAATGAAATAATCGAGATAAATGAAAGTATATCGAAAATTAAAAAACAACTTGTTTTTTTTAAAACAGACAAAGATTCCAAAATCATAAATGAAGGAAAAAAAGACAAAGATAGAATTACTAAAAATTTAGCAAAACTTAAAGTTTCTCACGACAAAAATAAACATCAATTAATAATATTTAATGATTCGTTAGAGAAATTAAATATAAACAAAATACAACTAGATAATGATATAAACAATTTAAAGACTGAAATATCTACTATAAAAAGTTTTTTAATTGATGATGAAGAAAATAGTTTAGAAAGAAAATTAGACTTAACCGAAAATATGGAGTTTCCAATTGCTGCGATTCTAGGTGAAGGTTTATTAGCTCCAATAGTAAAAGATAATCAATCTAAAAAAGAGCATTACTGGATAGAAAAATTTGAACCAAAAAAAACTATAAATAAATTACCCGATCAAATTATTCCATTAACAGAACAGTTTAAAAACATAGAAATTTTGACAAACTCTTTACAAGGTATAGGTTTGGCTAAATCTGAAAAAGAAGCTTACAGCTCGCAAAAAGAATTAACTTTTGGACAATCTATTACAACTTTAAAAGGTGGATTGTGGCGATGGGATGGGTATGTTCAAAAACCAGAGGCAAAAAATAGTTTTGTTAAAAGACTTACTTTAAGAAAACAATTAAATAGCCTTGAAAAAGAACTGAAGAAAAACAATAAGTTATTAGAAGAATTAAATTCGAATATAAAAATTGAAACTAATAAAATAAATGAAATTAAAATATTGCTAAACAAAGAAGAAAATGAAATTTCAAAATATACTATTATAATTAGAGATATAGATTTAAATGTATCTTTATCTCAATCCAGAGTAGAATCATCAAAGTTGCTCATAGATGAATTAAAAAGTACAGAGTTACAAGGTAATAAAAAATTATTAGCTTTAAAGGAACAGGTTAGCTCATTTAAAAAATTACCTTCTCTTCTAGCTGAAGAATTAAAATTAAGAAACTCATTTGAAAATTGTAAAAATGAGTTTGAAACAGCCCTATCATTTGAAAAACAATTGAATACTCAAGAGGAGTATAGAAAAATGAGCCTAGATCAAGCTCTAATACAAATAAAAAACTGGGATGAAAGAAAAACTAACTCAGCATCTAGATTAAAAAACCTTGATAAAAAGCTTCAAATTTTAATTCTTGAAAATAAAAGACTTTTTTCTCTTCCAAAGGTATTATCAGATAAAATAAACATAATAGATTTAAACCTTGGGAAATCTATTGAAGAACAAAAAAAATCAAGTGATAATCTAATAATCAAGGAAAATGAACTAAGAGAAATAGAAAAAAAACAAAAATCAGAAGAAGTTAACTTAGTATCTTTAAGAGAAGAAAAAGTGAGAATTGAATCCGAAATTAGTAATGTTAATACAAATATTAATAACCTTGAAGAAAGAATCAATGAAAAATTAGGAATTGAACTTGAAGAATTGTTAGAAAACACTGGACATAAAGCTGATGATTTTAAAAAAATTGATACAGATTTTATAGAAGTCTTAAAATTAAAGGTTGATAGACTTTTAAGAGAAAGAGAAAATATTGGCGCTGTAAATCTAAGAGTTGAAATTGAAATTGAAGAATTAAATAACAAATTAGATAAAATGAAAGTTGAAAGAGATGATTTGTCTAAGGCAATAGAAAAATTAAAAAGTGGAATATACGAGTTAAATAAAGAGGGACGCGAAAGACTTAAAAATAGTTTTAATCAAGTAAATGAAAAGTTTAAATATTTATTTAACAAATTGTTTCATGGTGGCAATGCTGAACTTCAACTTACAGGAAGTGATGATCCTCTGACTTCAGGACTAGAAATATTTGCTTGTCCACCTGGTAAAAAAATGCAGAATCTTTCACTATTATCTGGGGGAGAGCAAGCACTTACATCAATTTCACTTATCTTTGCAGTTCTTTTATGCAATCCTTCACCACTTTGTATTTTAGATGAAGTTGACGCAGCTTTAGATGATACTAATGTTAGTCTTTTCTGTAGTTTGTTGGAAGAACTTGTAGAGGAAGAAGAAATGAACTTTATCATCGTTACTCATCATAGACTGACAATGGCAAAAATGAATAGACTGTTAGGAGTTACTATGCAAGAAAAAGGTATCAGTAAACTTTTAGCCGTAGATCTAGAAAAGGCAGTGGAAATGAGAGAAGCTAGCTAGTAGAAATTTTTAAGAAATGAATAAAGTAAATCAAAATAAAAATTTAAAAGAAAAAATTGACTTTGCATTGTCAAAAAAAAAATATAGTGATAAAGATAAAAAATTAATTGACAAAAGTTTTTCAAGTGCTTTATCAAGAGTAGCTACTGAATTATTAGCCGGTTTAATCATTGGAGGAGGCTTGGGATTAATTTTCGATAGATGGTTAGATACAAAGCCACTTTTTTTGATCTTGTTTTTTTTGTTAGGTGGAATTGCAGGTATTTATAATTTATGGAGACAATTGAATGGACAAGGATTAAAAGTAGGTTATTTTAATAAAGAAAAGAATAATTAATATGAAATCACCCGTAGAACAATTCACTATAAAAAACATTATTCCTATCGAATTTTTAGGATACGATATTTCATTTACTAATGCCTCCCTTTTTATGGTTTTATCTGTAATAATATCTATCTCTTTTTTATATTTTGGAATAAAAAAATCACAATTAATACCCAATCGATGGCAAAGCAGTGTTGAAATTCTCTATGAATTTGTTGCAAATATGGTTAAAGAAAATGTTGGAAAGGGTGGAAAAAGTTATTTTCCATTCATATTTAGTTTGTTCATGTTCATATTAATGGGTAACTTGTTAGGTATGGTTCCATATAGTTATACGTTTACATCACAAATAATTGTTACAATAACTCTAGCGCTAATTATTTTTGTAGGTGTGACAATAATAGCATTAATTAAACATAAGCTTAAATTTTTTACTTACTTTTTCCCATCTGGTGTTCCTATTGGATTAGCCCCATTGCTGATACCGATAGAAATAATTTCATATTTCATGAGACCTGTAAGTCTTTCAGTTCGTCTTTTTGCAAATATGCTGGCTGGGCATACGATGATGAAAGTTTTTGCTGGATTAATTATAATGATGACTTCAGCTAGTGGTTTTTTAAAAATTGGTGCCACACTACCTCTTATTGCCGTTATAGGTTTAACTGGTTTAGAGTTTTTAGTTGCTGCACTACAAGCATATGTTTTTAGTATTTTAACTTGTATGTATTTGCATGATGCATTACATCTACATTAATAGCTTTATGAAAGGAAAATAAAATGGAAATGGAAGCTGCAAAACTCATAGGTGCTGGTTTAGCCGTTATAGCTCTAGCTGGTGTTGGAGTAGGAATTGGCAATATTTTTGCTGCATTAGTTAACGCGATTGGAAGAAATCCAAGTGCTAAAAATGAAGTGTTTGGAATTGGAATTCTTGGTTTTGCTTTAACAGAAGCAGTAGCTCTATTTGCTTTAGTTATTGCACTGTTATTGTTGTATACATTTTAAGTAAAAAATATTATTTTTTTATTTTTTTCTCGAGGTTTTTTAAATGATTAAAAAGCTTATTTGTTATTTTTTAATTATAGAATTATTATTTTTTAAATCAGTAAATGCTTCAGAAAAAAAGATTGGGCTTCCCCAATTAGATTTTTCAACTTATCCGTCTCTTATTTTTTGGAGTATTATTTCTCTAATAATTCTTTATTTTGTCATGTCATTTATAATTACACCGAGAATTTCAAATATTTTTAATAATAGAGAGCAGAACATTCAAAATAATTTAATGAAAGCAAAGTCTATAAAAGAAGAATCAGACTTAATTATTCAAAAGTTGTTAAATGAACAAGATGAAGCTAGATCGAGTGCAAGGAAATTAATAGATGAAACTATTGATGAAACAAAAATTATCTTAGAAAAAAAAGAAAGTGAAATTTCCAAAAAGTTGAATGATAAAATTAATGAAACAATGTTAAGTCTAGAAAAAGAAAAAAAGATAAAAATAAAAGAATTGTTAGAGAATGTATCTATCATTAGTAAAATGATAATTAAAAAAATTGCCAATATAGAAGTAAATACTAATAAATTAGATGTAATTATTAAAAATTCATCCAATGAAGTTGTAAAGGATAACGAAAATGGAGCTTAGCCAATCTACATGGGTTGCAATAGCATTTGTAATTTTTTTTATATTAATAGGACGAAAGTCCTTTAAAATATTGTCTGATATTTTAGATCAAAGAAAAGAATCAATTAAAGAAGAACTTGAACAAGCTATTCAATTAAGAGAGGAAGCTCAGTCAGAGCTAAATGACAGCATTATAAAACAAAAAGAAATAAATACTGAAATTGAAAAAATTCTCGTTGAAGCAAAAGAAACTGCAAAGAAAATAAAATTAGAAGCTGAAGAGAAAGCAAAAGACATAGTTAAAAGAAAAGAAGAACAGGCAAAAGAAAAAATTAATGCTTCTCAATCTGATACAATTAAAAAAATAAAACAAATCGGTTCTAGGGTAGCTATCCTTGCATCAGAAAATTATATTAAGGAAAATATAGATGATGCTTCCTCAAAAAGAATGTTAGAACAAACAACAAAAGAAATTAATAATAAATTGTAACTTTTTATTGATTTAATCCTAATAACACCTCTCCATTCATAGGTGCATTTACACTCATTTTTGTACTTCTATCAATTATTTTACTCCCTTTTTTAAGAAAAATATTTAGGTTAAGATCATCTCGCTCAAATACATTTTTATTTATATCAGTTGATACCAAGGATAGATTTATTGGTAAACTATCATCAAATTCTATTTGGTTTCTTATTGTTCTAATATTAACTTCCAAATCTATTTTTATTAATGATCTATTTAAAAGACATTTTGTTTTTATTCCTCTAAAACCTACGTATGCAACTATATTATTTTCTGTTTTAACAACTAATTCTTCCGATCCTTTTGGAGAAGAGAGGTTAGGACAATTAGTTTTTCCACCATAAACATAATCGTCAACAACAGATGTACAATTAGTAAAAACAAGTAAAAATAAAAAAATATATATTTTTTTCATTAATAGTCCTAAAATTCATTTATCTTATTGAATATTTTACAATAATATATCAAAAATATAACATGAAAAAACAAAATATAAATTTATATTTAGCTTCTCCAAGAGGATTTTGCGCAGGGGTTGACAGAGCAGTTAAGATTGTGGAAGAAGCAATAAAAAAATTTGGTTCACCGATTTATGTTAGACATGAAATAGTTCATAATAAGGAGGTAGTAAATAATTTATCTAAACTTGGCGCTGTTTTTATTGATGAAGTTTATGAGGCACCAAAAAACTCTATAATTATTTTTTCTGCACATGGAGTCCCAAAATCTGTATTTGCAGAAGCGAAAAATAGAAATATGATTAGTATTGATGCAACATGCCCCCTAGTAACAAAGGTTCATAATGAAACCCATAAGAATTTTACAGAAGGAAGACATATTTTATTAATTGGACATAAACATCATCCAGAAGTGGTTGGAACTATGGGACAAGTTTCAAAAGAATATGTGACTCTTTTAGAAAATGAACAAGATGCAAGAAATGTAGTTGTCAAAGATCCAAGTAATCTTGCATACGCAACACAGACCACATTATCAATTGATGATACTGAAAAAATTTTAAACATTTTAAAAAAAAGGTTTCCAAAAATCAAAGGCCCTAGTTCTAATGATATTTGTTATGCGACAACTAATAGACAGTTAGCAGTAAAATCAATGGCTAAAATATGTGATTGTATATTAGTAATTGGCGCTGAAAACTCTTCTAATTCCAAAAGATTAGTAGAAGTAGCTAAGGTTAATGGTGTAAAAAACTCATTTTTAATTTCTGAAGAACATGATTTTAATGACTTTTTGCTAAAATATGATCCTATTACAAATAAAAATATAGGTCTTACCGCTGGAGCCTCAGCACCGGAAACATTAGTACAAATATTAATTTCAAAATTAAAAAAAGATTTTCAAGTTAATCAAATTGACCATAATGTAATAGAAGAAAACATTTATTTTAATTTACCAAAATTACTTAGATAAATATTAAATTGGCAGTTTATACAAAAATATCATCAAGTTTTTTAATTAAAATATTAAAGGATTTTCAAATTGGTAATTTAATTGACTATTCTGGAATAAAAGAAGGGATAGAGAACACTAATTATTTTTTAAAAACAACTGAAGGTAAATTTATTTTAACTATATTTGAAAAAAGGGTAGAAGATAATGATATACCTTTTTTTATTAAATTAATGAAACATCTCAGTAAGAAACAATTTTTATGTCCTCAACCAATCAAGGACAAAAACAACAAATTCATCCAAAAAATAAATAATAAAAAATTCATTATTGTAACTTTTCTAGAAGGTAGCTGGAAAAAATTACCAAATAATCAAGATTGCTTTTTAGTTGGTAAAACAATTGCTGATCTCCACAAAAAAACTAAAGATTTTAAATTAATTAGAAAAAACTCTTTATCTATTTCTGGATGGAAAAAGTTAATTAACGAAATAAAAAAAAATATTTCTGAAGATAATATAAAAAAAATAGATGAAAACCTTTTAAAAGATATAAATGAATCTTTTTTACGATGTTCTAATAATTGGCCAAATAACCTTACAAAGGGCTTAATTCATGGAGATATTTTTCCAGATAATATATTTTTTAAACAAAAAAAAGTTTCTGGAGTAATTGATTTCTATTTTTCTTGTACTGATATTCTTCTTTATGAAATCGCAATAGCATTAAATGCTTGGTGTTTTAATGAAAATATTGTTTTTGATTTTAAAAAAGCTAAAAATCTAATTCAAGGTTATAGTTCAGAAATTCCATTAAGCAAAAAAGAAATAATATTTTTACCTATATTGGCTGAAGCTGCTGCTCTCCGATTTTTATTAACAAGACTATATGACTGGTTCAATACAACTGATGATGCTATTATAACAAAAAAAAATCCGATAGAATATTTGCATAAATTAAGATTTTTTAGAAATAATTTAATAGTTAGAAATAATGATTTAATAGTTATTTAAATGGAAAATAATATAAAAATATATACCGATGGTTCATGCTCAGGAAATCCAGGGCCTGGAGGATGGGCAGCTGTTATTATTTTTAATAATGATGAATTTATAATTACTGGGTACGAATCAAACACAACTAATAATAGAATGGAGATTGTAGCAGCAATCCAAGGTCTCAAAGAAATTAAATTTAGTTACAAAATAAATTTGTATACAGATTCTAATTATTTAAAAAATGGAATAACAACTTGGATAAAATCATGGAAAAAAAACAACTGGATCAATTCTAACAAAAAACCGGTAGCAAATCAGGACCTTTGGAAAGAGTTAGATAATATTAATAAAAATTTAAAAATTAACTGGGAATGGGTTAAAGCTCATGAAAATAATTTTTATAACAACCTAGCAGATAAACACGCTTTCTCTGCGATGAAGAGCCAAAAAGAAATGAAATTAAAAAATGGTCAAATCATAAATAATTAATAATATTTTCAGCACTTGATATATCATATTTCCCAACCTCTTCTACAAACAAATTTTCAATAATACAGTCATTTATTATCATAGAGAATCTTAACGATCTTATCCCTAGAACTGAACCATAGTCATGATCTAAACCGAGATGTTTTGAAAATGAACAGTCAGTATCTGATATCATTTTAATCTTATCTAAAATATTATTATGTTCTGCCCAAGCCTTCATAACATGAGGATCATTTACTGCAAAACATGCAACTATATCAATTCCTTTGCTTTTTATTTTAGATAGCAAACTTATATAACTTGGGAGGTGCCGGCTAGAGCATGTTGAAGTATAAGCCCCTGGCAACCCAAACAAAACAACTCTTTTATGAGAAAAAAATTCATCAGCATTAAATTCATAAATTTTATCATTCTTAGATCGTAAAACCAAATTTGGAATTTTATCACCTATTTTTATCATATCACCTCTATCAAAATTTTATTTTGCTTTATTTATATAATCAATAATTATTTTCTCATTTAATAATTCAGGTAAGATAATTCCATTATTAAATTTTTTACTATATATCTCATTGTAAGGTATACCATATCTATTTTTTGAAAGTATAAAATTTTCTATATATTTGTCTTTTTTAGTCCAATCCATTTGCAATGTAATAATCTTATGTTCATCAATTAATTTTATAATATTCTTATTATTAAGGACAAACCACTTATTGTACTTACAGGTTATACACCAGTCTGCTGTAATATCTAATAAAACTATTTGTTCGTCATAAACTAATTTTTCTATAAGTTTTGAATTATTTTTAATATCCCAAGTTCTCCAATTTAATGAACTTTGTTTTATATATTCAAATTTAGTTTCATAAAAATTATTGATAAAAATTGAAAAAAACCAAAATCCTGAAAATAAAAATAATACGCCCATTATTTTTTTAAAAGTAAATAACCAATTTCCACTTTTAGGTAAAAATTGTAAAGAATTTGGAAATATAAATATTAAAATTAAAGGAAATGATAAACCTAAAGACATAAATAAAAATATAAATAATATATCTTCGTACCCTCCTGACAAAGCAAACATCACAGCTGTACCAACAAAAGGTGCTGAACACGGTGTGGCAAGGACAGTCATTAGAAAGCCTGAAAAGAAATCTTCATATTTTTTTAATTTAAATTTATTTATTAAGTGAGTGATTTTAGTTGGAAGTTTAATTTCAAAAAAACCCATAAGATTTATTCCAAAAAATATAATAATAATTGTTATAATTAATAAAAAAAATTGATTTTGAAATTGCTCTCCCCACATAAATTGATTTCCCAAAAATTTTAATAAGCTTGTAACTACAAATAAAATTAAAAAGGATATGACAATACCAGAAATTTGATAAAAAACTCTTTTCTTTATAAGAGTTGAATTTAATTCTTTCATTGATAAAAAATTTGCTATCTTTAGAGATAAGATTGGCAATACACATGGCATAAAATTTAAAATTATTCCAGCAATAAATGAGATAATTAAAATATAAAAATAATTGTTTTTATATCCTGTTTTATTTGAAAGAGATATTTCTTGATAAAAATTTAACTCATCACTTAATAATGTAACTTTAAATAATTTTTTAGTAAATTCTTGTTTATATAAATTTTTAATATTTACCAAAGCTATTTTTTCATTATTGATATTTTTAAAAATAGGTTTAGATAAAATTTTCGAGGTATCATCTTCAACAATTAAGTCTAGATTATTAATTTTTATTTTTTCGTTAAAAATAAATTTTATCTTCTCATTGGTAATAAATATGTTTTTAAAAAATAAGTTTTCTTCTTTATTTTTAAATGGAACAAGAGATAAATAATTCATTATTTTTTTTGTATTATTTATAAATTGATTATTGATTAAATCAGAATTTATGAAAATTGTGTCTTTAATTGGAATACAGATTTTTTTACAAATTTGTGCATTAAATTCTAAATAACCTTTAATAATTTCCTGACTATTATTTCTATAGATTTTCAAAGGAAAGACGATCTCCCCTTCATATCCAAAAGTATCAATTCCAAAGAAATTAAATCTTTTAGGTTTTGGAAATAAAAAGTCTACATTATTAATATTGTCAACTTTTTCCCAATTTAATTCTGGGGGTAAACCTGCGTCTCCAGGGTTTTTCCAATATATTTTCCAGCCTGGTTTTAGATTTATTTTCAAACCAGATAATAAGAAATTGTTTTTATTATTTTTTTTTCCAAAAATAAATTCTACATTATAGAATTTTTTTTGATTTGTTTTTAAATTATTCTGAAAATTTAGAGTTTCAGAATTTAAACATATAGATTTAAAAAATAATAAATAAAAAATCAAAATTTTAATTATAAATATTAATTTATTAAAATTTGTTGATTTCATAGATTTTAAATATAATTTGTTGTAATTTTTATTTTTTCATTTTTTTTTTTATGTAGAATAACTTTATGAGCGATAGTTTGTCAGGTCAACTCCTTATAGCAATGCCAGGTCTAAAAGATCCTCGTTTTAAAAAAAGTGTTATTTTAATTTGTGAGTTTTCAAAATCTTCTGTTATGGGATTAATACTTAACAAGGAATTAAATAATTTGAAGCTTAATTATTTACTTAAGAAAATTAATATTTCTAAAATTAATAAATTAAAAAATAACCTTGTATACGATGGTGGACCAGTTCATCAAGGACAAGGTTTTATTTTACACACCAATGATATAACTTATAATACAACTGAAAAAATATTCAATGATGTTTGTATGTCCTCATCTATTGAAATATTGGAGGATTTAGCTTTGAATAAAGGGCCTAAGTCTACTAAAGTTTTTCTTGGATGCTCTGTATGGGATTATGACCAATTCAATAGAGAAATGCTTGAAAATTCTTGGTTAACAATAAATGCTAGTGAAGAACTTATATTCTTTAATGAGTCAAAAGACGATTTATGGAAAAAATGTTTACTTAAACTTGGAATAAAGGTTGAAAATCTTACAACTTCATTTGGGCATGCCTAAATCAAGCTTGAAGCATTAAAATTTTTAAAATCTTTACTTTTTGGACCTAGAATAGATATTACTGGTTTAGGATCTTCTAAAATTCGAGAATACACGTTATTAATTTTTTCAATACTTAAGTCATTAATTGTTTTTATTATTTCATTAGATGAAATTATTCTTTGAAAAGATAATATGCTTCTTATATTTAATTCTAATCTATTCATTGAACTATCTTGACTCATCAAATAACTAGCTTTTAATTGTGATTTTGCTCGTTCAACCTCTTGACTAGTAATTTTATTTTTCAATGTTTTAAATTCTGATATAGATGCTTCTATTAAATTTTGTAAGTCTTTTGGTAAACATCCAGAATAAAATCCTAATACCCCAGTTGAAGAATAATGTGAGCAAAAAGAAAAAATACTATAACATAAACCTTTCTCTTCTCTGATTTTTTGGAATAGTTTTGATGACATCCCTCCACCAAAAATAATAGAAAGTGCTCTTAAAGCAAATCTATCTTTATCTATATAATTAAAGCCTTCTAATCCAAAAACTACATGTGATTGCTCTAGATCTTTTTCCTCTAAAATTTTTCCATTTTTCCATTTATTAAATGGTTTTGTACTTTTTTTACCCAATCTTAAAAATTCAAATTTTTTAATAACTTCTTTTTCAATCTCATCTTGATTAAATTCACCACAAACTCCAACAATCAAATTGGAGGCATTATAATATTTATGAAAAAAATCTGTTAAATCATCTTTATTAAATTTCTTAACTGTACTTTTTGTACCTAAAATTGACTTTCCTAAAGATTGATCTTTAAAAGCTGTCTTAGTAAAATTTTCAAATACTTTGTCATCAGGAGTGTCGTTATATAAACCAATTTCAGATAATATAACACCCCTTTCTCTTTCAATTTCTTCTTTTGGAAAAGTAGAATTTAGTAAGATATCAGAAAGAATATCCAATCCCAAAAGCTTATTTTCAGGCAATAATTTTAGATAATAAGCTGTAGTTTCTTTTCCTGTATATGCGTTTATATCTCCTCCTACATCTTCTATCTCACGCGCAATTTGTGCAGAACTTCTTTTTTTTGTACCTTTAAATGCCATATGTTCAAGCATATGAGCTATTCCAAATTGCTTAGAATTCTCATTTACACTCCCAACGTCTAACCACATCCCCATAGAAAGTGTTTTTGAATGAAATTTATTTGTTAATAATGTAATATTAGATTTTAATTTTTTAATTTTAATAGACATTAGCTTCTCATTTTTTTTAAAATATAATTTTTTATAACTTCAAGATCATTATCAATAACTTCAAAATTTTCTTTAGATTTAACTATTTTTTCTAATTTAATTGGGTTCTTTGGTTTAAAATTTAAACTTTTTAAAATAGTGTCTGGAAACTTTGCAGGATGGGCACAGCCAAGAGTAATTAAAGGTATATCCTTTGATACCAATTTATTTTTTAAAGCTTTTTCTCCTGAGAAAATAGCAACAGCTGTATGTGGATCTAACAAATATTTGTATCTATCATAAGTATTTTTTATTGTATTAATTATATCATTGTCTGAAGCTTTAAATGCAAGAAAGGTTTCTTTTAATCTCAGCATATTATTTTCAGGTACATCATAGTGGTTACTTATATTAAATTTCTTCATTAAGTCTATTAATTTTTTACTGTCCCTATTTAAAATTTCAAAGAGTAATCTCTCAAAATTACTTGAAACCTGAATATCCATACTCGGACTTAATGATGGTATAACATTTTTTCTTTCCATTTTTCCAGTATAAAAAAACCTAGTTAAAATATCATTTTGATTTGAACCACATATTAATTTTTCTATCGGTAAACCCATCTTCATTGCAATCCAACCAGCTAAAATATTTCCAAAATTTCCTGTTGGAACTGAAAATGAAACTTTTTGTTTAGGTGCCCCCAGCTTCAAGGCACCATAAAAATAATATACAATCTGAGGGACTAGTCTTCCCCAATTAATAGAATTTATTGCAGATAAAGAAACCTGATCTCTAAATTTATCATCACTAAATAAATTTTTTACTATATCTTGACACCCATCAAAATCGGTTCTAACTGCTATAGGAATACAACCTTTTTGATTAATTGAAGTCATTTGTTTCCTTTGAACTGAAGAAACTCTGTCATGAGGGAACAATATAAAAATATCTGTATTTTTTTTTCCTCTAAAAGCTTCTAACGCTGCGGATCCTGTATCGCCGCTAGTAGCTCCTAGAATTACTATTTTTCTTTTTGAATTGTTTAAAACTTCACTAAACAACTCTGATAAAAATTGCATTGCATAATCTTTAAATGCAAAAGTAGGCCCATGAAATAGTTCCATCAAATAGAAATTATCCTCTAATTTTATCAAAGGAGCCTTTTCTTTACCGTTAAATTTTTTATAAACTTTTCTACTTATTTTGCCAATTTTTTGTTTTAAATTAGATCCTACAAAAGGTAATATTATTTTTTCAGCTAGCGAGGTGTAATCCAAATCTTGCATTTCTACAAGTTCTTTATAAGAAAATTTTGGCCACTTTTCAGGCATATACAATCCACCATCCCGAGCAAGACCATTCAATAACACATCTTCGAAGGATAAATTACTTTCCATACCTCTTGTGCTTTTATATTTAAGATTTTGAGACATTTTCTTTTTTTCTGAGTACCAATCTACCCTCTGAGACATGATATAAAAAATAAATAATTAATAGAGCTATTGCAAGACTATACCAGGTAATAGCATAGGATAAGTGCTGATTCCTTAAATTAATTTGGGGCTTAACACCGATTGGTAAAACAATCTTTTTACCATCTCTTAAGAGATCAATATAAAAATTAGTTATAAAATTTTGATTGTTAAGTTTTAAATGTCTTTTAATTTCATCAGGTTTTATAGTAATCCAAAAATTTTTTTTTGGATTATTTATAGGGACAAAATATCCTTTTTTTTGTGGGAAACGAACTATACCTTTAATTGTAATTATTTTATTTATCAAACTAAATTTTCTACTATCTGGTAGTTTATATTTTTCTGATACCCAGCCTCTATTCGCAAGTATTATTTGGCCATTTTCCATTAAAAATGGTGTTATTATATGAAAGCCTGCATTTCCTTCATAGGTTTTACCTGTTATCTGAATTTCATTCGTGTTTAAAAATTTACCTTTTGCGATAATTTGTCTAAACTGTATTTCTTTCTCTAAATAATTTTCATGATTTAAGTTAATTATTTTGTTTTCAAATTGATTAAGATAAAAAGAAATAAGATTCTCTTTCCATATCAATCTTTTAATCTGCCAAGTTCCTAAAGAAATAAGTATCAATAAAGACAATACAGTAAAAGCTGTCGGCCATAACAAAGGATTAAAGATAATTTTGGATTTCATTTAAAATTTTCAATAAATAGTATTTAATTAGCTACCCCACCAATAAATACAAATGAAAAGAAACAACCAAACCACGTCAACAAAATGCCAATACCAGGCTGCTGCTTCAAAACCAAAGTGATGATCTGAATTAAAATGTTTATTTAATCCTCTGAAAAAACATACTATTAAAAAAATTGTACCAACTAAAACATGAAAACCATGAAACCCAGTAGCCATATAAAAGGTTGATGCATAAATACCGTCTGTAAATCCAAAAGCTGCATGATCATATTCATAAGCTTGAAGAGCAGTAAAGCTAATTCCTAATAAAATAGTTAAGAAAAGCCCTAACAAAAAGTCTTTTCTATTATTATGTTGTAATGCATGATGGGACCAAGTCACTGTACATCCAGACAATAATAAAATCATAGTATTAATAAGTGGAAGATCAAAAGGATCAAATACTTGAACATCTTCAGGTGGCCAAACACCTGTATCAGGATATAAGCTTGCGTCAAAAAAAGCCCAAAAAAATGCAACAAAAAACATTACCTCTGAAGCTATAAAAAGCATCATACCATATCTCATACCAATTTGAACAATTGGGGAATGATGTCCTTGATATTCAGCCTCTCTAACTACGTCTCTCCACCAAAAAAACATAGTTGCAAAAAGCATTAAAAAGCCAGCAATTAAAATAAATGCACTATATGGATATTCATGCATGTACATAGCAGCTCCTAAAACAAGGGTAAAACCTGAGGCCGATCCAACTGCTGGCCAAGGGCTAGGTTCAACTAAATGATATTGATGATTTTGTTTTCCACTCATTATGTACACTCCAATTTCTAATCACAATCGCAACAATTATTGAATAGATAAAATATGAAATTTAGTTAAGCATTTTTATCTTTAGATTTCAATTTAACTTTAAAAAAAGTATAAGAAAGTATAATTTCCTTTAAGTTTTTAGTATTTTTTTCATCATAAATTTTTGGATCTATATAAAATGCTACTGGCATTTTCATTTCTTCTCCAGGTTTTAGCTCTTGTCTTTCAAAACAAAAACAATCTACTTTCATAAAAACTGCACCAGCTTTTGGAGGGGAAACATTGAAAGATGCTGTGCCAATAGAAGTTTTGTCAGACAAGTTTTTAGCTCTATAGTAAATAATTTTTTGAACACCTGGCTCTACTAAAACTTTATTTTCTGGTGCAACAAATTCCCATTCAAGATCATTAGATATATTTGCATCAAATCTAATTTGAATTTTAGGTAAATTATTTGATGAACCGGGAGCAATACTTGCGCGTTGAACAGTACCTCCATAACCAGTAACTCTACAGAAAAGATCATATAAAGGAACTGAAGCGAAAGACAAAACCAGCATACCTAAAGCCAGTAACAATAGGTAGAAAAAAGAATATTTATTTTTGATATTTAATGATTTATAACTCATTTCCCAATTTTCATTCTTAAAATAGTTATTAAAAAAAATAATATTACAAAAAAAAGAACAATAAATAAGATAGTAAAATTTTTAGTTTTTCTGTTTTTATAGAATAGTTTTATATATTCAGGTTTTAAATTATTTTTCATTCTTTATAAATATAAATACAGTTTTTCTATTAAAATGACTAAAAATAGGCTAAATAGGTAAAAAATTGAAAAAGTAAATAAATTTTGTTCCGAGTTTTTTATACTTCTTAAACATAGCCATGCTCTCCTTAAAAATTCTAGTCCAATAAGAGTAGAAAATGACAAATAAAAAAAATGGTTGAATCCTAAGATATAAGGTAAAAATGAAAACAAAAATAGAATTAAGGAATATATAAATATTTGTTTTCTTGTGTTTTTATCTCCAGAAGTAACAGGTAGCATTGGAATACCTGCCAACAAGTACTCTCTTTTTCTAATTATTGCAAGAGCCCAAAAATGTGGTGGCGTCCATAGAAAAATAATGCCAAACAAAATGAATGGCTCAATGGACAATTGTCCTGTAGCACAAATATAACCAATAACAGGAGGAAAAGCTCCAGAAGCTCCTCCAATAACTATATTTTGGGAAGTATATCTCTTTAAAAATATTGTATAAACAACTGAGTAAAAAATAATTGTAAAACCTAAATAAAACGCAGCTAGCCAATTAATAGATAGACCAATAATTGATACGGATAAAATAGAACCTAATATGCCAAAAACAAGAGCATCCGAAGGCAAAATTTTTCCTAATGGTATTGGTCTATTTTTTGTCCTATCCATGAGTTTATCAATATCACGATCATACCAGTGATTTAATACTCCTGAGGAACCTGCACCTAAAGCAATAGAAAATATTCCAATTAGTGATAACCATGGATTTATATTTAAACTTGTAGAACAATATCCACTCAGATATCCAACAAAAGCGGTGAACACTACTAAAGACATAACTCTAGGTTTCATTAATTCAAAAAAATCTTTTGGTGATGCTAAAACATCTTCAACTAATTTTTCTTTTTGTTGAGATAAAACGTTAGCCATTTTTAAACATCATTTTACTTTAGGTAAATCTGAGAATGTATGAAATTCTGGCGGAGAAGATAAAGTCCACTCCAAGGTTGAACCACCTAATTTAGAATCCCAAGGGTCATTTACCGTCTTTCTTTTTCTAAAAAAAGCTTCAAAAATTAAATAGAAAAAAATAATAGTTGCAAAGGCACTAACGTAAGATCCAATAGATGAAACAAAATTCCATCCCCAAAATGCATCTGGATAATCTACATATCTTCTTGGCATTCCTGCTAATCCAGAAAAATGCATCGGAAAAAAAGTTAAGTTTACGCCAATAAAAGTAAGCCAAAAATGAAGTTTAGCAAGTGTTTCATTATATTCATATCCAGTCATTTTAGAAAACCAGTAAAAAAAGCCAGCGAACAAACCAAAAACAGCTCCTAACGAAAGAACATAATGAAAATGGGCTATGACATAATAAGTATTGTGTAATATAACATCTAAACCAGCATTAGCTAACACTACCCCTGTGACACCTCCTACTGTAAATAAAAATATAAATCCAATAGACCATAACATTGGAACTTTGAATGTGATGGAACCACCCCACATTGTAGCAATCCATGAAAAAATTTTTACTCCTGTAGGAACTGCAATCACCATTGTTGCTGCCGTAAAATAGGCTCTTGTATCAACTGATAATCCTACAGTATACATGTGATGAGCCCAGACTACAAAACCAACAACCCCAATCGCAACCATGGCATAAGCCATTCCTAAATAGCCAAATACAGGTTTTTTTGAAAATGTTGATATAATTTGGCTTACTATTCCAAAAGCTGGAAGTATCATAATATAAACTTCAGGATGACCAAAAAACCAAAATAAATGTAAAAATAAAATTGGATCTCCACCTCCTTCTGGAATAAAAAATGTTGTTCCAAAATTACGATCAGTTAAAAGCATGGTAATAGCACCAGCCAAAACTGGAAGAGATAGAAGTAAAAGAAAAGCAGTAATCAACATCGCCCATACAAATAATGGCATTTTATGCAGAGTCATTCCTGGAGCTCTCATATTAAAGATAGTGGTGATAAAATTAGCAGCACCCAATATAGATGAAGCTCCAGCTAGATGTAGTGAGAAAATAGCTAAATCCATTGCCATTCCTGGAGAACCTGAAGATCCTGATAATGGCGGGTATATTGTCCATCCAACTCCAGCCCCTCCATCAATAACTGCAGACAACAGCAATAGTATAAAACTAGGTGGTAATAACCAAAAAGAAATGTTATTCATTCTAGGAAAAGCCATATCTGGAGCTCCAATCATTATTGGAACAAACCAATTTCCAAACCCCCCAATTAAACCAGGCATAACAACGAAAAAAACCATAATAAGTCCATGAGCTGTTGTAAATACATTCCACATATGTCCATCAGCCATATATTGAACACCTGGATTCATTAACTCCATTCTCATAAAAATAGACATTCCTCCACCAATTATAGCTGCAATAAGTGAAAAAATTATATACATAGTTCCTATATCTTTATGGTTGGTTGAATACAACCATCTCTTTACAAAACCAGAAGGTGCCCCATGCGTAGTCTCATGCATAGAGCTATTTGACAAGGTTGACATTTAGATTTTCTCCTTAACCATTTTACTATTTCTTATCCAACATAACTATTTTACTTTTACTAGTATCAAATTTTGCAAATTTGACTTTTGCTTTTTTTAACCACTGATTAAAATCTTGTTGCTTTACAGCCTTTATAACAATTGGCATATATGAATGATTAACACCACAGATCTGATTGCATTGACCATAATATTTTTTTTCACCTATAGGAATTTCAGTCCAAATTTCATTAACTCTTCCAGCAAACGAGTAAACCTGAAGTGCAAGTGAGGGAACAAAAAAAGAATGCATTACATCATTACCCGTTATTAAAAATTTGATTTTTTTACCTTCAGGAACAATGAGAGGATTATCTACTTCTAATAATCTTTTTTGTTCTCCTTTAATTTCATTATCAGGGATCATATAAGAGTCGAAAGCAACGTTTTCATCTGGAAATTCATAGTTCCAATACCATTGATTTCCAGTGACTTTGATAACCATATCAAATGGTTTATCAGTCTCTTGAAGATATAATAGTTTAAAAGATGGAACTGCAATAACAACTAAGATCAAGACTGGTATAACTGTCCACAAGATTTCAACAACAGTGTTGTGTGAAGTTCTTGTTGGATTTGGATTCCTACTTTCTTTAAATCTTATACATACATAAAAGAGTAATCCTAAAACAAATAAAGAAATTAATATAATAACAATTAATAAAAAGTCATGAAGATCCGTAGCCATTTCAGCAATTATACCAGCAGGATCTTGTAGACCAAATTGCCATGCCTTTGGTTGATTTGCAAATGCAACCTGAGGTATGAATAAAAGCAATGATGAAAAGTAAAAAATAAATTTATTTAACATATATAATTTCTGATTTGTTTCCCTAAATTATTATATAATTTTGTTTTAAACTTTTTTAACAAAAATGCTAGAAAAAATAACATTTTTTT
>MDTG01251222.1_pt1 | contig 21660 bp, 21 predicted proteins | sample 811421 | NCBI WGS metagenome assembly MDTG01 (sample SAMN05326645, study PRJNA326480) | marine metagenome | isolation source: seawater | place: Pacific Ocean: South East | collected 2011 | reverse complement strand
TGGCGGAGAGGGGGGGATTCGAACCCCCGAAGGGCGTAAACCCTTGCTGGTTTTCAAGACCAGTGCATTCAACCACTCTGCCACCTCTCCAGATGCCATGTGACAACCCGAAACTACCCAAGTTCGTCCATATGGCAATGATATTGTACACGAATGCCGGAACCACATTTCCGTAAATTTATTTCCAAATCTGGGATTTTGAGGGGATGCGGTTGTCTAAATAGACAGACAACTCAAGTTTCCCAGACAAGGACGATGGGTTTTTCCAAATGACTATAGTCCAAAGAGACATATCGCTATAGTAATAGTCCATCGGTCAGGGCATAAAGATAACGCCCCCGCTCCACATTCCAGACAAGTTCTGCTAAGGTTTTAGAATGAGAAATTCGTTCAAATTACCGTTGTTACTTATTGTGACAGTTTTAATCATGGGTAATTCACACTCGCTTTTATCCCTTGAGCAAAAAATTAGTAATTTTGAATGGGAAAATCGGTTAGTTCTTTTAATCGCAAAAGCCGAGGATATTAATTTAATACGCGGCGTAGAGTCTTTTTTTGAAGAAAGAGTGTGTCAAAATGAAAATAGAAATTTAGAGTTATACAAGATAATTGGGAATGAAATAACCAAGTATAATGTGCCCAGTAGATATAAAGGAAGGACGGGTATTTGGTTAATTGGTTACGACGGCGGTGATAAGGCGTACTCAAACGACCTTTCTTTACTTGATCAGTTATATGAAATCATAGATAAAATGCCTATTAGGCAGAATGAAATGTTACAACAAAATTCAAGATGTGATTAAGATCTAAAACCCCTCACCTTCCTATGGTATAATTTTATAAATATAAATGTGTTTTATCCACTTGGAGAGAAATATGAACGTTCATGTCGTCGTCAAATTGAAGTCACCCTATGAGGCATGGCACGCATTATTCGTCAATGATGCAGAAAACCGAACTAAGATTTGCGACGAGAGTAAAACCCTCGTGGGCAAGGCGGACAACACCACAGCGCTTGTGACCCTCTTCGATGTCGATATGGAAGCGATGGGAGCAATGATGTCAGATCCTGAGTTTCATAAGATGATTGAAAACCATGTGGAGGAACATATCCCCTTCACACTCTCACCAATCCAACCGCCTGCTTAGTGCTGAGTACGCCTACTGACCTATTTGGTTGGTATAGGCGGGTATCTCTCGGACATTACCCAACAGAAGACCTCGAAAGTAACTTCTCTGGGTCTCATTCATTCAATATGGGGCATTACCACTGAGTTAGGTGTTTAACGGGAGACCAGTTTCCAACTTCCTAAATACAGCATGACGGAGGTATTCAAATGAAAGTACTGAAGGTATTGGAGAGTGCAGAGGTTATAATTGCAGACCTAGAGGTAAACCTTGGTGACGAGAAACACTCTTCACCCACACTCTGTGTTCGTTATGAGGGAAATATCATTCCTCTGAATACACCAGATGCTCGTCCCATCCTTATGGATATGGAGAATGCGATTAAGACTTCTAAATCTTCCAACTAAGGTTTTCTTGAATACTATTCTTCAACCTTAGCACGTCAAAATTCGCAAAAAGACGATAACCCCTTCCCACATAATCATCGAATTCTAATTTATTTTTCACAGGTCCTCCACCAAGAGGAACTCCCGCCGCCAGGGCAACACGTTCGACTCTCTCAACTGCTGATACAAAGTCCTTATGCTCAAAATTACCTGAAATACCCAATGCAGTGGAAAGATCGAATTTAGCAATAAATACTGCGTCCACGCCCTCGACAGCACATATACTTTCTATATTTATTACCGCTTCTTCCGTCTCAATTAATAAAATTGATACGCACCGCCCTTCGTATAACCTTTTGTAATTCATTAAATCAGTAGACCATCGTGAATGTGCAATAAATGGTCCCCAACCTCTCTTGCCGCTGGCCGGGTATTTGAGCATTGAAACGCATTGTTGCGCTTCCTCTTTGTTATGAATGAGCGGAAAAACAATCCCTTCTGCACCCATATCTAGCGCAATCTTTACATATTCTGCCCTCTTCTCTGCCACTCTCACTAAAGGCGCGCAGTCTGTACCTGCGGTCGCCGCTATCATAGAATGCAGTTGATCAGTGGATACTGCGCCATGCTCCTGATCGATTATAATTGCATCAATACCAGTGGAAGCGATTGCCTGTGTGGAGACAGCAGAGGGAATTACGCAGACTTCGAGGAATATTTGTCTGCTATTATCTAACAATCTTTCTTTGAGTTTCATTACCATCCCTTCATCTGTCCACCTTCAACGCTACCGTTGAAGCAAACTAAGTGGAGTTTGAATGAACGTGTCAAACACCGAGATCAAGTTGATAAGTCCTCACCCTGCCAAATACGCAGTTCCAGTGCCAAGACCCCTATACTTTGGACGAACCTGTTTAGTTGCTCGACCTCCACACTCACTGGATTTGAACCTTTGTTCCACGTAGTTCAAATCTGGTTTCCAATTGTCTAACCACTCCTGAGGAACAACCTCACCCCACCGATCACACTCAAGACAGAACAACCCAAGGGTCATGTGATTGTCTCTGAGGTCACTTATCTTGCGGATGATGACAGGTTTCTGATGTGTGACGGTCATCACACCCTACCCCTTAAACCTGAGCGTCAAAGTCTAATCTATAAATGCAATAAGGTATCTCTGGAAAAAGTACCCCCTCAAAATGCATGAAACTTGTATTACAGTGGTTAGACGGAAAATATACGAACCGACATCTGCTGTTAAATTTCGTTCGTACTGTATTTGTATCTAATCAGAGAAAATATCCTTGTAGTGAGCGGCATGCGTAACAAATCACTCGCCTGGATTAAAGGCATAGGTATCGGAGCATTCATATTTTTTCTTGTGAAAGGATTAATCTGGATTGCTGTATTTTATTTTGGTTACCGGTGGATGAATTAGATTTTCTTGCAGTCCACCGCTTTATTAAGATCTGCTCTAATCGGCAGATTTACTCAAGAAACCGTGTGGAGAGAATTTAATGATGGTCAGAACACTAATCGGACTGAAGGTTGCTTCATCCATGTTTGCCATCGGAATGGCAGCAGGTATGGGAATTATGGGGTTATGCAAATACGCTAAAGGCGGAATGGGCGGTAAATCAGAGGCTCACAATTCAGACGATTCGAGCAAGAATGGTGCATCTGAAACTTCATAAACCTCTGAAAATATGGTCTGCAGACACCCACTGATCCTCCACATTTTCGTAAATTTATTTTCAAAACTGGGATTTTGAGGGGATGCGGTTGTCTAAATAGAGGGATAACTCAGGTTTCCCAGACAAGGAAGATTGCTACTCCCAAATGACCATGCGGATAGAAACGGAACAGCATCAGAGTTAGGCATGGTGAGCAGGGATATCATCACGACAAGAACAGTCTACAAATGCAAAAGTTTACAGAGCGTTCTCTCACCAGGTACTAAGATAGATCACAATCATGTCTCTCATACCACTATCAACGATGAATTTTTTAATATCGTGGCCATAAGAAACCACACATGCAATCAGCACCACGCCCAACAGGAAACGTATCAAAACACCCCCCCCAAAAAAAACTAAAAAGGCGTCGCTTACTTGACCGGTAGATCGAACCAGGAAGCCTTCCCGATGTACAGAAGGTTCACTATAGGTGCGACCAACCAAAGGCTTGCAGAAGTCCAGAGGATTGGATTGTTCGGTAGTCCATGTCCGATAAAGTAGGACACGAACATCACCAGAAGCAGAACGTTCAGTATCATTGCAATAATTCTTAAACTCATAATCTCTCTCTGAGGTCACTGATCTCGCGGATCGTGACAGAATTCTTCACTGTATAGAGAAATCGATCATGCCTTTTGCCATACAGTACGAACGCGCACAATATCGACGATGTAGACGGAGATATATCCCCGATGAATTCTAACAAAATATATTCGCCGCGCACCATAGCGGTGCAAGCTGGACACTACACCGACCCTCACACCGGTGCTGTCACGCCACCGGTTCATCCGTCCACCACCTTCGCCCGTGACCATAATTATGAAACGATCTATTCTGCCACCTATAGCCGAGACGGCAATCCCACCTACGATCAGCTGGAAACAGTGTTAGCAACCCTTGACGGGGGTCTGGGCGCGCGTGTGTTTGGCTCCGGCATGGCCGCGATCACGACTTTCCTGCAAACGATACCTGCCGGTGCGCATATTGCGGCGCCACGGATCATGTACCACGGTGCGCAGGATTGGCTGCGGCGGCTTGTGATAGAACGCGGTATGGAGCTGACACTGTTCGACGCCGCCGACCCAATGGCTCTGGCCAAGGCAGTGCGCTCGGGGAAAACGGCGCTGGTGTGGATCGAATCTCCAGTCAATCCAACGTGGGATGTCATCAACGTGGCAGATGCGGCGGATATTGCCCATGCAGCCGGAGCTATCCTCGCTGTTGATGCAACTGTTGCCACACCGGTATTTTTGCGTCCCTTGGAGCTTGGCGCAGACATGGTTTTCCATTCGGCCACAAAATACCTGAACGGTCACAGCGATGTCTTGGCTGGCGTTCTCGTCAGCGCCGCAGACGATGCGCGCTGGGCGGAAATTAGCAGACTGCGCACACTGATGGGCGGCATACTTGGCCCATTCGAGGCCTGGCTCTTATTGCGGGGTATTCGCACCCTCCATTTACGTGTCGAACGCGCCGCCGCCAATGCCCTGACCATCGCTCAACATCTAGAGAACCATCCGAACCTGGACGCAGTGCTGTACCCTGGCCTGACAAGCCATCCCGGCCATGAGACGGCGAAACGGCAAATGAACGGAGGCTTTGGCGCCATGCTATCGATTCTTGTAAGAGGTGGCGCGGAAGAAGCCCGACAAGTCGCGACCGCGACGAATTTATTCATTCCTGCGACCTCGCTTGGTGGCGTTGAAAGTCTGATTGAACATCGTGCAACAGTCGAAGGCCCGGACAGCGCCGTACCGAAGAACCTTTTGCGGATTTCAGTTGGCATCGAGGACGCGTCTGACCTAATCCAAGATTTGGAAGCGGCCTTAGATATGCTCTAGATCAGGCACACGCGTCAGAGCCCACCGCTAATTCTGTTTTTATCCCGGGTAGATTTCGACGCCTTTCTTAAGGAGAAGTTTATCCCTGATGAACTAGGTTCAGGAACTCTGCGGCCCGCCAACCTTGTCACAGTGGAGACTGTTAAGCACTAGCCAATCGATATGAGTGCTCCAAACAACGGCTGGTTTCGTGATGATAGCAATCAATAAACCACTGGCTAGCGAACTAATTATCCCGCGTGGTCACGAACATAGTCGGCGATCGTTCGGATCAAATTGGTCACAGATTCTTGAAAAGTCTTGAATGTTTCCGCCCTCTCAACCCGTTCCTCATTCATGTAAAGTTTGCGATTGATTTCGATTTGAATGCTGTAACGCCCGTGTGCAGGATCACTGTACCGGCGAATTAGCTCAGCGCCTTTGTAAGGATCATTGCAGAGCGCTGTGAAGCCTTCTCGATTCAAATAATCGCTGACAAATTTTGTGAAATTCGGATCCGATGTCTCACCATCGCCATCGCTGATGACAAAATCAGGGCGATCGGATTCACCGTCCTCATCCATCGGATTGCCGCGCGCGCGCATAGAGTGACAATTGACATGATAGACGTGACCGAACTCTTCAAAGGCCGTATCCAGGGCGGCCGCCACCGCCGCGTGATAGGGCCGCCAATATGAGTCGATCCGATGCAAGACTTCAGTCGCCGTTAGCGGGCCTTTGTATAGAGAATCCAATCCGTGCAGACGGGTCCAAACGATGCCTTTTCCGACCGTCGCCTTTTTCGATGGCTGCAATGGCATAGCAAAATCGCCCTGCGCTTCACCGGGTTCAAAGTCTTCGGGGGCCCGGTTCGCGTCGACGAACAGGCGCGGAAACGTTGCTATGATCAACGGCGCACCGTGATCAGGCGCCGCCGCAAAAAGCTCGTCCACAAATGCGTCTTCCGCGCGACGCATGCGAACAAACGGAACGAGCGTGTTGAAACTCTTCGGATAATGGCTGCCGCTGTGTGGGCTGTCAAAAACTAGGGGTATCTGTGACGACCGTGCGGGCAACATCACGACTGGCGGCACCCGACCATTCACCTTCGGAGTTGGGATCATTGGCCGTTCAAATGACAGGCCGACAGTCGACCCGGTGCGATCTCACGAAGGACCGGCACCTCTATTTCGCATCGCTCGGAAGCGTGCGGGCATCGCGGATGAAAATGACATCCTGGCGGCGGGTCCAGTGGTGACGGGATCTCCCCGGATACGGGCTCATACTCGATCCCACGCTGGTCCAGCCTTGGTACCTCGTTCAACAACGCCGTGGTATAGGGGTGGTTCGGTTTGTCGAATAGTTCATCCGTTGGGGCCGTTTCAACGATGCGTCCCAGATACATGATTACGACGCGGTCTGAGATATGTTCGACCACGGAAAGATCATGGCTGATGAACAAATAGGTCAGGTCCAAGTCCTCACGCAGATCCATAAACAAATTAATGACCTGCGCTTGTATGGACACGTCTAAGGCGGCGATAGCCTCGTCGCAGACCAGAAATTCCGGTTGCACTGCAAGTGCCCGGGCAATACCGATCCGCTGCCGCTGACCACCGGAGAATTGGTGCGGGTAGCGTCGAATGTACTCCCGCCCCAAACCAACCCTTTCCATCATGTCCCCGACATATTCGGTGCGCCCTTTCAGATCCGTCATGTCATGAATGACCGGTGCCTCGCCGATGATGTCTTCGACGCGCATACGCGGGTTCAGGGATGCGAAGGGGTCTTGGAAGATCATCTGGATGGCCAACGCCGCAGCCTCCCCCTCTTCCTGGGTCATGGCGGTAAACTCGACGCCCTTAAAGGAAATACCACCCTCCGTGGGCGGAAGAATGCCGGCAATCATTCGACCCAACGTCGATTTTCCGCACCCTGACTCGCCGACCAGACCGACTACCTCACCCTTTTCGATAGTAAACGACACACCGTCAACAGCGTGGACCGTTTCCTCGCGGATGTCAGATCCCAGGCGTTGAGCAATTTTGCCAGCCAGGTCCAGTCGCTTAACGAAGTTCTTGGTAAGGTCCTTGACCTCCAGCATAGCATTCGGCGGGGTCATCATTCGGCGGCCTCCTGAACGTGCGGATGAAAGCACCGGACGTTACGGTCGACCACGGGCTGAGTGATGCCGGGCTCTGCGGCACAGGAAGCATCAGCGCGCGGACAGCGTGCCTGAAAAGCGCAGCCGGTAGGCAGGTTCAAAAGCGACGGGGTCATTCCAGGAATTTGGAACAATCGTTCACCCCTGGTGTTGTGCCCAGGTACCGACCCCAGGAGCCCAACCGTGTAGGGGTGAACCGGGTTGTCGAGCACGTCGTTGATGGCCCCTTGCTCAACAATGCGGCCTGCATACATGACACATATTTTGTCAACCAATCCCGCGACCACAGCCAAGTCGTGCGTGATCCAAATCATTGCAGTTCCGGTCTCCCGGCATAGCTTCTGCGCTTCATAGAGGATTTGCCCTTGAATTGTCACATCAAGGGCCGTCGTCGGCTCGTCGGCGATAATCAAGTCAGGTTTGTTCAAAAGCGCGATCGCGATCGCCACACGCTGGCGCATGCCGCCCGAGAATTGATGCGGGTACGCCTTCAGCCGCTCGTCAGGAGACGGAATCCCCACTTGACCCAACGCATCGCGGGAGCGTTGGCGCGCTTCGACCTTGGACACGGATTTATCATGGGCGAGGACCGTCTCAATCATCTGCGTATCAACCCGGAGTACGGGATTAAGCGTCATCATCGGATCCTGGAAAATCATGGCGATACGATTGCCGCGCAATTTCTGCATCTGCTCGTCGTCAAGACCGACAAGGTCATCGCCATTGAACAGGACCTGACCACCGACCACTTCGCCCGGCGGGTCTACAAGGCCCAGAATGGAAAAGCCAGTGACCGACTTACCCGATCCAGATTCGCCAACAAGGCCCATGATCTCGCCCTTGTCCACGTCAAAACTGACATTGTCCACCGCCTTTGCCACCCCGTCACGGGTGAAGAAATGGGTTTCCAGATTACAAACCGAGAGCGTTGGCGCATCGCCGTTCATCGTTCGAGTCTCGGATTTAGGACATCACGAAGCTGGTCGCCAACCAAGTTGATCGCAACGATGGTGACCAAAAGTGCCACCCCAGGAAAAAAACTGATCCAATATTTACCACTGAGCATATAGTCGAAACCGTTGGCTATCAGGAGACCCAAAGACGGCTCGCTGACCGGAAGGCCGACGCCGAGGAAACTCAGCGTTGCTTCCAGCGAAATGGCGTGCGCCGTTTGCAGGGTGCCGACGACGATCAGCGGCGGCAGGCAATTGGGCAGCATGTGCCGGAACAGAATACGCCGATGCCCGATGGCTAAACACGTCGCGGCCTCAATATATTCCTTGTTGCGCTCCACCAGCGCGGAGCCACGCACGGTGCGCGCATAGTAGGCCCACTGGACGATAATCAGCGCGATTATGATCTTATCAACGCCCTTTCCCAACACAGCGAGCAAGATCAGTGCCACCAAGATAGCGGGAAACGACAGTTGTATATCGACGATACGCATGATGATGTTTTCCGTGCGTCCGCCGAAATAAGCCGCGACCAAACCGACTGCGGCGCCGATAATCATGGCAACGAGGCCGCTCATGACACCCACACTGAGCGATATTCGAAGACCGTAAATCATCGCGCTGACGAGATCGCGGCCTGCGCCATCGGTGCCAAGCCAAAACTTCACGCCGTCCATACTTTCTGCGCCCGGCGGTAATTTGGAATCAAGCACGCTCACTTTCGCCAAATCGTAAGGGTCGGTCGGTGAAATAATCGATGCAAACACCGCGATTAAAATCAAGATAGCCAAAACGATAAATGCCCCGATAGCGACCTTGCTGGCAAAAAAACCGGCGAGAAAACGCTGGAAAGGCGTTTCTACCTTGTTGCTTTTAGCGACGTCAGAAGCCGTCGCTTCCGGGATGGTATGCTCTACGGCGCTCATGCTTTTACATCTTGCAGGCGGACCCGTGGGTCTAGGATCGAATAGAGCACATCCACCACCAGATTGATGATGACGAAGATCAGAACGATGATCATCAAATATGCAACGATAACCGGTCGGTCTAGCCCTTGAATGGAGTCAATGATGAGTTTTCCCATCCCGGGCCAGGCGAATACGGTTTCGGTCACCACCGAAAAAGCGATCAGACCACCAAACTCTAACCCGAGCACAGTCACGACCGGGATCAAAATATTCTTCATCAGGTGGACGAAAATAACACGTGTGGTACTCAAGCCCTTGGCACGGGCAAATTTGATGTAGTCTTGGTGCACCACTTCGCGGGTACCGGCGCGGGCCAAACGAATAACTAAGGATATTTTGAATAACGCGAGATTAAGAGCCGGTAGGAAAAGATGTGAGAGCCCGTCCATTGTCAGGAAACTGAGTGGAATACCACCAACATCGACCGTATCTCCGCGCCCTGTACTGGGCAACCACCCGAGCATCACCGCAAAAACCATGATGAACATCAACCCGACCCAGAAGGTCGGTAGAGAGAAACCGAGTATGGATCCGGCCATTATCACCTTGGATGTTCGAGCCTCGGGTTTTAAGCCCGCAAAAACACCTAAGGGAATACCGATAACGATAGCCATCAATAGTGCGGCAAGGGCAAGTTCAAAAGTGGCCGGCATGCGTTGCACGATGATGCCAAGCGATTCTTCCCCATAGGTGAAGGACTTGCCCAATTCGCCCTGGAACGCCTTGCCGACAAACAGGCCGTATTGCACGTACCACGGCTTATCAAGTCCCATCGCCTTGATCACGCGCTCGCGCTCAGCCTGGTCCGCCTCGTCATTGACCATCATTTCAACGGGGTCGCCGACCAGGTTGACACCGCTGAACACCAGAAACGACATGACGAACACGACAAGCACGCTTTGCATCAAGCGGCGGATAATGAATACAGTCATAGCTGTGGTCGAGCTCTAAAGTCTATGGAAACAGCGTGCAATCGGACGGCGCCATTCGGCGCCGTCCGATCAACACAAGTCCGGACTTAGTTCGGCGAAACGTCGTATCCGACGGTCCGTTCATCCGTCCGGGCCTTATAGCTCAGGCCCTTTTTCGCGGCCCAGGTGTTAACCTGGTAATGCAACGGGATGATGCCCACGTCTTCGCCAACACCAATCTCCGTCGCTTTGGCGAGCAAAGCGGCGCGCTTGGTGTCGTCAACGGTGGCCAACGCTTGATCCAGGATTTTATCCATCTCTGCGTTGGAGTGCAGGCCACGGTTGGACGAGCCCCAACCCTTGGTCTTGTTATAGGTGCCCAACAGCGAACGCAGCGGCGACGATGGCTCGCCCGTTCCGGAACCCCAGCCGACCAACAAGAAGTTGAATTCCTGAGGTTTTTCTGGACCACGGTTTTTACCGCGCTTGAAGAATACGCTCTTCGGCATGGTGTCAGGTGTGGTTTTGACACCGATACGGGTCAGCATCTGAGCAATCGCTTCAACGATTTTGGCATCGTTGATATAGCGGTTGTTAGGGCCATGAAGCGTGACTTGAAAGCCGTTCGGATAACCAGCTTCAGCCAGCAATTTCTTGGCGCCCTTGGGATCGTACTTCTCAACCTTTAGCTTATCGGAGCGGCCGAAAAAGCCTTCCGGCAACAACTGGCCTGCCGGGATGGCAACGCCTTCCATGACGCGCTCGACGATAGCCGTGCGGTTAATGGCCATGGACAGTGCTTTACGCACCCGTACGTCTTTCAGCGGGTTTTTGGTGACCGGCTTGCCGTCGTGGGTTTTGACGTATTGTGGATTGTCGCGGAATTGGTCCACGTGCAGATAGATCACACGGTTGGAAACGCCTTGGCTCAATTGAACCTTTGGCTCTTTTTTGAGACGCGTAATATCCACCGTTGGCACCTGATCGATGAAATCGACATCGCCGGCCAACAGTGCTGCCAAGCGAGACGGAGCGGATTTGATCGGCTTGATAATGATCTTCGCCCAATGCGGTTTTGGGCCGTGGTAACCATCGTAGCGAGCCATTTCTAGAACTTCACCCTTGACCCAGCGGACCAATTTATAAGGGCCGGTACCGTGGGCGGAATTGCCATTGTTGTACTCGCCTTCCCACTTATCCTTTTCATTTGCAGAAACGATGTGGACGTTGGAAAGATCAACTGCCATCAACGGGTAAGGTTTTTTGGAGATGAAGTGTACCGTGTGGCTGTCAATTTTTTTGATAGTTGATGCAGCTTTAGTGTAAAGACCAAAGCTGGAACGTGCGTTCGGATGATTGCCGCCGCGGTGCATGGAGAAAATCACGTCATCGGCATCAAAGTCAGAACCATCGTGAAATTTCACGCCCTTGCGCAGCTTGAATTCCCAGGTCAGTTCGTTCAAAGGTTTCCACGATGTGGCTAAACCAGGTAACAGGTTTTGCTTATGATCTTGTTCAATCAGACGCGAGAAAAAATGCTGCGCGATCTGGTTGTTGGGACCCAGATTGTGGAAGTGCGGGTCAATTGACGTCGGTTCCGTGCCGAGCCCAATGGTCAAAGTTTGAGCCTGAACCGAGGGCGCCAGCGAAATTGCCGCTACCGCCACCGCATAGGCAAGTGTCTTTCTCATATACATGTGGAATTTCCTCCCGGTGTTGGTGGTCTCAAGCGCCGACAATTCCGGTTGATTTTTGGTTTTCCGACGCTAGGTACAAATGGTGCATCAACCAAACACGCCCGACAAACAAAAAAACTTCGGCTCTATGGCTTTAGGCTATTTAAAGAGCGCAAATCGGTGGTCAATCAATTCAACGCCATCCTCGCCTCCAGGTCATTACTACGCCTGCTGAGCGCCCAGTCCGACATGTCACGTTTGGTTGGCGGCGGGAGAAAAATACCGACGCCATGTGAGCAAGATAAAGTCCTCAAGCCATTTGATTTCCATTTCCACCTCAAATCTGAATGATGCAAGATGAGTAAGATGCTTTCCGGAACCAACATTGGACATCCCTCCGGACCCCCACGCAAAATTATTCGCCGCAAGTGACCATATAGGAGCCCAGAACATGCCCTCCCCAACCACCCTCGAACAGATTGCCATGTGGGCTGCAACGACGCCGCCGAAATGGCCAGCCACTTCGGTTGCGCCGGCCATTCACGCTATCGCAGATACCGTTGCCTGCATGGTTTCCGGGGCCACCGACGCTGCTGCTGAAGGTGTACGGACGACTATTCATGCATGGCCGACCGCAGACGGTGGTGCGACAATCCTCGGCAGTGGCAACCGTACGCCCGCCCCGTTCGCGGCATTTGCCAACGGCACGGCGGCTCACGCCCAGGATTTTGATGACAACTTCCTGGCCGCCCTGACCCACGCCTCAGCTGTTCTGGTTCCGGCTCTGTTAGCGCTTGGCGAGGAGACGGGGGCCAATGGCACTGACATTATCGATAGCTACCTCGTAGGATTGGAATGCCACGCCGCGGTCGGGCGCGGCGTCAACCGCTCCCATTATCTTAAGGGCTTCCATGCCACCGCCACGGTTGGATGCATTGGCACAGCTGCTGCCTGCGCGCGTCTGTTAAAGCTGGATGTGGCACGGATGGTTCACGCTATGAGCCTCGGCACCTCCATGGCCGCCGGGCTGAAAGGCCAATTCGGATCCCATGCAAAACCATTCCAGGCTGGCATGGCTGCCCAGAACGGCGTATTGGCCGCGTGCTTTGCCCGCGATGGAGTTGAGGGTCGAACTGAGGTATTGGACAACGACTACGGTTTCCTTAAACTTTTTGGTGGCGATGCGCCTCCGGGTTGGGATTTCGAAGCTTTCCCGATCGGAAATCCGCACGTAATCGAGGCTGTCGGCCTAGCGCCTAAGATCCACCCTTGCTGTGGCTCCACACATAAAAGCCTCGACAACCTTCTGGACCTAAAAGCACTTCACGACTTCCAGCCGGAAGATGTGGAGAGTATGCACACCTACGTCAATACGTCGAACGTCCGGAACCTTTGCTTCGATGACCCGCAGAACGAGATGGAGGCCCGGTTCTCCATGCAGTATTGCATGGCCGTCGCACTCAAGAGCGGTTTTCTGAGCCTGCAGGACTTCGCGACCGACGCCGTGCACCGACCGGAAATCCGTGCACTGATCCCGCTGACTACCATGGATTCGACGCCGCCAGAGGCTGAGCTCAACCCAGACGGCGATTATCCTCACGAACTTACCGTGACGCTTAAGTCCGGTGGCCTTCTCAAAACCACGCGTACGTCCGCCAAAGGCACGATCGGCGATCCGCTGAACGATGACGAACGCCGACGCAAGTTCGACGACTGCTGCGTGCCAATCCTAGGCGAGGCGAACGCGGCTGCTCTTTATGCCGCCTGTGAAAACTTCAGCAGTTGCCGAGATATTGGCGGGTTCATGTCGAATATGCTCGATGCTGACGCGGGGCACGCCCACGTCGCGTAAAACGCATTCTGCTGCGCTAATAACCAATTGCGAAACGCCGCCACCTGCGGCAACTTCGCCTTCCGTTTGAAATAGACAAAATAATAAGCATTTGCCGGACGGCCCCATTGCGAGCCGGACAGCAGCATTGTGCGATTGGGGCGTTTTTCAGGGCTTGCATGATCTGTTATGAAAAAGCGGTGAGTATTAGGATCACCGCCTCTGAATTTCTGACACTCGGTGCAGGAGCCACACAACCATGAACGCCGCCTCCTACCCTATTGAAATAGAACCCGTGGACATCTCCGCTTACAAGAGGGGCAACACGGGTGTCCCCTATGTAACAACCTTAGACAGTGGAACGCCCGGCCCCCACGTAATGGTCATGGCCTTAACCCACGGCAATGAACTATGCGGCGCCATCACACTGGATTACCTGCTTCGCCATGAAATCCGCCCGACACAAGGTAAGTTGACCTTTGGTTTCCACAATACTGCAGCATATCTGACCTTCGATCCTAACGACCCGATTGCATCGCGATTTGTTGATGAAGACTTGAACAGGGTCTGGGGTGTAGACGTTCTGGGTGGTGATCGCGAAACTGCAGAAACACGCCGCGCCCGAGAAATGCGCCCTGTAATTGATACGGTTGACCTACTGTTGGACATCCACTCCATGACCAATGATTCGCCGGCATTAACACTATGCGGGGCGCACGCAAAGGGACGAGACTTGGCCATGAGCCTAAAAGCACCCGCTTACGTCGTTGCCGATTTCGGGCATGCCGCAGGCACACGACTTCGCGACTATGGCAGGTTCGGTGATCCGGCTTCACCACAGAACGCGCTTTTGGTCGAGGCTGGGCAGCATTGGCGCGCCGATGCGGTTACGGTTTCGATGGACGTTACATTGCGTTTCCTTCGTCATACAGGCGTAATTTCAGAAGATACCTTTCAGATTCATATCCATTCAGATGGAGCCGACCTTACTAACCAGCAATACATTAAAGTTTCCGGACCACATACCATCGAGAGCGATGTCTTCACCTGGGCTGACGACTATACGGGGATGGAATTGATCGAGAAAGCTGGCACCGTCATCGGCCGGGACGGCAATCGCGACGTGGTCACGCCTTACGACAATTGCGTACTAATTATGCCGAACAAGCTGAAGACCAAAGGCCATTCGGCCGTCCGTTTCGGACAGCTGATGTCCTAAGCCACCACCGGCCTAGCTACATTAGCCAGGTCCCCCAGGATGGGATAAACTGTTGCGATGGAAATCCAGATTATCTTCGACACCGTTTGCCCATGGTGTTACATCGGGAAACGGCGCATGGAGCAGGCCTTGACCCTGCGACCGCATGTCGATGTTGATCTGGTTTGGCGGCCATTTCTGCTAAACAGGGAGATCCCTGCCAACGGTATTGACCGTACCGCTTATCTCATTCGCAAGTTCGGATCCGAAGCACGGGTTCGGCGCGTCTATGGCGCTATTGCGCAGGCCGGTGAGTCTGTGGATATAGATTTCGCCTTTGATAGTATTGACCGTACGCCCAACTCCGTCGACAGCCATCGATTGATCCGCTACGCGACCCGAAACGATGCAGACCCGCGCATCGTCGAAAGGCTGTTCTTCGAGTACTTCATCGAAGGTTTGGATATCGGTCGCCAAGACGTCCTCCAGGGGATTGGGGCACGCGCTGGATTAAACGGTGACGAGGTTGGCGCTTACTTGAGCAGCGAAGAAGATATCGACTATGTCTATGACGAGAACACCCGGGCCCACCGTATGGGCATCAACAGCGTACCGGCATTTGTCTTCAACGAAAAGATGGTCATCTCCGGTGCGCAGGAGCCTCGGGTCTTGGCACGAATGATCGATGCAGCAATCGCCACTGCAGACGCGGCTTGAAGGAGGACCCGATGTCCAGCCCTCTCCACCAGCTAACCATGACCTATTCTCCAGAGCAGGACCGGGTCATGTTGCGACTTGGCACCAAGAAAAACACTGAATACCAGCTGTGGATGACGCGCCGTTTCGTCCGGATTATGTGGCGCGCGCTTATCAAGATCATGGAGAGTGATCCCAATTTGGCCAAGGACCAGGTACCGCAGGATAAGGCAACCAGGGACAGCTCGGCGAAGGATCAGGCAACAAAGGACGAGGTTCCGAAAGAACAGATACCTAACGAACAGGCACCCGAGGTGAAAGACGCTATCATGGCGATGCAACATCAAGAATCCGTCCAGAGCAGCGATTTCTCCCAGAAACACGCCAAAGGCAACGTGAACCTTATGGCAAACACGGGCGCCTTGTTAGTAATCGGCGGTCAGGTCAAACCGGTGAACGAAGATCGGACACGCATTAATCTTAAGACCGACAAGGGCACCGGCATTGAATTCTTTCTTAACAAGAAGCTCTTACATGCGCTATGTCATATGATAATAAAATCAGCTCATAGGGCCCAATGGGATCTTGATCTTACCGTGGGCGACCCCAACGTCATGGTGCCGTCGGATGCCAGCCAAATCCACTGACTTAGCAATCAAGCGCAGTCACGGACGCTGATCCTAACTGCCACTGATGGCGCTGATACGGCGTTGAGCGTGGCAATGTTACCTAGATGGGGTGGATCAGATATTCAGTATATCGCCTTGACGTCTGCGGCCTGTTGGCCAGTTAGGATATGTTAGAGGGCAACGATCTAAAATTCATCACGCTGTTACCTGAAATCTAGAGAGAGATTCTCGGTTAAGCTATTGGACGAGTTGTAGAATTGGGGCACCCAGCTTGATGGGGCAGCAACCGATAGTGATATGCTTACTTTGCGCGGCTGGTGCCAGGGGCAAGAGATACAGGTTGGGTTTCGGCAATGCTGTCGGCACCATCCGGCCAACGATTTAGCTCAAGCAGTGGCGACCTTCGCTAACTCGCCAATTAGGTAGCGGACGCCGTCAAGCCGGTCCTCCGGCGTATTCCATTGCCGCATGTAAACCAGCTTATGATCAGGGCGTAGTTTCGCCGTACCGGCTTGCTGGGAAAAAAATTCAACGAGGCCCGCAGGATTAGTGAAGTCGTCGTTGCGGAAGCCGACCACCGCGCCTTTGGGCCCCGCATCGACCTGCTCCACGCCGGCTTCCTTGCATCGACCTTTTAAGGTGACCACCTGCAGCAGGTTCTCGACCTCCTCCGGTAGGGTGCCGAAGCGATCGATCAGTTCGGCGGCAAAGATATCGATTTCCTCGCGCGTCGTCAGATAGGCGAGCCGGCGGTACAAGCCCATTCGAACGCTGAGGTCCACGACATAGGTGTCCGGAATGAGGACCGGCAATCCTACATTGATCTGCGGACTCCACTCAGAATCAGAGGCGGTATCGCCTTCTAGGCTGCGCGCTTCCGCAACCGCTTCTTCCAACATTTGTTGATAGAGTTCGGCGCCAACCTCGCGGATGTGGCCGGACTGCTCCTCGCCTAGGAGGTTTCCGGCGCCCCGGATATCAAGATCATGGCTCGCCAACGAAAACCCAGCACCTAGGCTATCCAACGTTTGCATGACTTCCAGCCGCCGTTCCGCTGGCTTGGTTAGACGTTGGCGAGGCGGCAGCGTCAGGTAGGCATACGCCCGAATCTTCGATCGCCCAACACGACCGCGAAGCTGATACAACTGGCCAAGACCGAACATGTCCGCGCGATGTATTATGATGGTGTTGACACTCGGCATGTCGAGGCCTGACTCGATGATATTGGTCGATAACAACACATCGAAGTTTCCGTCATCAAAGGCGGCAATGGCTCCTTCCAGGTCCTTGGTCGCCATGCGCCCGTGCGCGACACCAAAGCTCAGTTCAGGGACCAGTTCACTCAAGCTTTCCTCCAATTGGGGAATATTGGCGACGCGCGGACAGACGTAATAGCTCTGGCCGCCCCGATATTTCTCACGCAGCAGAGCCTCACGGACAACCATCGGGTCAAAGGGCAAAACGAACGTACGCACAGCCAATCGGTCCACAGGTGGCGTCGCAATCAAACTCATTTCGCGAATGCCAGTTAACGCCAATTGCAAAGTTCGTGGAATCGGCGTCGCGGTTAGGGTCAGCACATGTACGTCGGAGCGCAATCGCTTCAGACGTTCCTTATGAGCGACGCCGAAGTGTTGTTCCTCATCTATGATTAAGAGGCCCAACTCGCGGAACCGAACATCCTTGGCCAAAAGCGCATGCGTGCCAATGACAATATCGACGCTGCCGTCTTTCAAGCCCTCCTTCACCGCGTTTATGTGTCCGGTCGAGACCAGGCGCGAGACCTGTTCAATACGCATCGGGAAACCAGAAAAGCGCTGAGCGAAGTTTTGGAAATGCTGGCGACAAAGAAGCGTCGTCGGGACTACGATAGCCACCTGTTTTCCGTCATAGGCCGCGGCGAATGCAGCACGCAGAGCCACTTCGGTCTTGCCAAAGCCTACATCGCCGCAGATCAATCGGTCTGCTGGGTGGCCGCTGCCCAGGTCATCCAAGACACTTGCGATGGCACGGGCTTGATCATCCGTTTCAGTAAATGGGAAACGGGCGCAAAATTCCTCATAGATTCCAGCCGGCACAGGGATCTTCGGGCTGGTTTTCAGAGATCGGGCGGCGGCGACAGCGATCAACTCATCCGCCATCTCTCGGATCCGTTCCTTCAGCTTCGCCTTTCGGGCCTGCCAATTTGCGCCACCCAACCTGTCCAATTGCAGACCGGCGCCTTCGGAGCCATAGCGCGTCAACATCTCGATATTCTCAACCGGAAGAAAGAGCTTATCGTCGCCTGCATACAATAGCCGCAAACAGTCGTGCGGAGCACCGCCGACCTCGATCTTCACGAGGCCGTCGAACTTCGCAACGCCGTGATCCATGTGAACCACCAGGTCACCCTCACTGAGGCTGGTCGTCTCGGTGAGGAAGTTTTCTGCCTTCAGACGACGCCGCGCCGGCCTGTTCAACCTATCGCCCAGAATATCTTGTTCTGTGATGATAGCGATATCGGGAAAAACCAAGCCACTCTCCAAAGGCAGGAGCGCCAAGCCGATACTGGTGGCCGGCAATGCCTGGAACGCCGGCCAATCTGAAACGAAGACTATGGGTTCTACTCCGTGCTCAGCCAATAAAGTGGTTAATCGGTCCGCCGATCCTTCCGTATGCGCTGTTATCAATACGCGGCGCCCGGCTGCCACGTGGGCGCCCAGTCGTTCACCAACGGCATCAAAGACATTGGCATTGGGATCTACCCGCACATCGGCAAACCCCTCACCGGGCTTGCCACCAAAATCCATGGCGCTTTCGGCCTGCGCGGGCTGGCTATAAGGCGAAAGCTGAAGGGTCGGCTGCATCGCCAGGGCCGCGCGCCAAGCCTTTTTATCGAAGTAGAGACGTTCCGGGGGAGCCGGTCGATAGGGAGCGCCCTCACCCACTTGCTCGCCCGGCATGTCGCGGCGTGCCAGGAAATACTCCATGATCAAGTCGAACCGTGCTTCCGCCGCTTCGTTGTGCTGATGATCCAACACCACGGTTGCATTGGGTAAATAATCGAACAGGCTCTCTAGCCTGTCGAAAAACAATGCCTGCCAATGTTCCATACCCGTATGGCGTTGTCCCTCCGACACCGCAGCATAAAGCGGGTCATCATCGCCACCGACGCCAAACGCAACACGGTACCCCGAACGGAACCGCGAGATAGTGTCCTCGTTGAGGACAACTTCGCCCACGGCACTGACGGTAACAGATGTGGGTGCGGTCCCTTCCGATTTAATCGTACGTTGCGACATGGGGTCGAAGGTCCGGATGGCCTCCAACTCGTCACCGAAGAAATCCAGGCGAACGGGTTGCGCCGCACCAGAGGGAAAGATGTCAATAATATCGCCGCGCACAGCAAACTCGCCCATTTCACGGACGGTCTCAGCTCTGTGATATCCGTTCACCAACAGGGTGGCCTTCAGATCAGCAAGCTCAATGCGACCGCCCACCTCCAGCCGTCGTATCGTATCCGCCAGCTTTTCGCGTGGCATGACGCGCTGAAGGGCCGCAGAAACCGTGGTAAGGATAACCGTCCCGCGAGTTCGGCTCCCGTCCAGCAACGCTCTCAATGCCGCCAGGCGTGCACCGATTATTTCTGGTCGTGGCGACACCCGATCGTAGGGAAGGCAATCCCAGGCCGGTAGCGTTAAGCACCGCACTTCAGGGGCAATGAACCTCATCACCGCACACGCACGCTCCATAGCCACGTCATCGCGCGCCACAAACACAACATCGGCATCAAGATTAGCCAGTTCCGCCAGAACACCAGCCTCCGCACCAATGGGAACGCCAGACAAAGTTGTGTGAGCTGATACCTTGTCAATCAAAGATCTAAGACTTCCCACATCAACGGTGCCCAAGGGTGGTGGCGCGGGACCAGTCATGAATTATTGTGCCCTATTGAAGGCGATAAGCGCCGCCATGAATGCATTGTCCAAGTGTGCGGGTAGCGGCTCCCGATCCGTTATCCAGTTGTAGATATCGTTGTCACTCTCGAGCAATAACGCCTCAAAGGCGTCGAGATCAGAATCGGAGAGCGAGTCCATAACCGCAACAGCATAACGACCGAGTAGGAAATCGTTTTCTTTAATGCCGCAGTGCTGGCTCTGGAACAGGAGTTTCTTGCGTCGGGGGTCCATGAGGTGGAGATGGCTTTGCCTGAGGTTGTACGCGGACTAGGATATAAGTACTTACAGGCCTTTTGTCAGCACCCAAACCATGCGTCCACAAATTCTATACGCCATGTTTCGACCCATCACTGCGCTGAGAGGCGTCGGCCCGCGGATTGGCGCGCTGATTGAGAGACGGACAGGTCCAAGCCTTGTGCAGCTCCTCTGGCACCTCCCGTCGGGGCTCATCGATAGACGCCATGCGCCAAAAATTACCGACGCGTTGGCTGGTACGGTCGCGACGATTACCGTACGCGTCGATCAGCATCGCAAACCGCCAAACAGGCGAATGCCCTATAAGGTTCTATGTTCTGATGAAACGGGCACTCTATGTCTCGTGTACTTCCACGCTCATGAGGACTACTTGCGTAAGACTTTGCCAGAAGGCGAAACCCGGGTGGTCAGCGGCCAGATTGAGGCCTTCGGTGCCGAAATACAGATGTCGCACCCCGACCATGTCGTGCAGGAGGCTGACATCGCGTCAATCATGACCATTGAACCCCTATATCCCCTGACAACAGGGCTCACCATGAAAGTTCTCAGCCGGGCCATTGCCGATACCCTGAAAGACGTGCCGGAGCTACCCGAATGGGTGGATGCGGCCTATGTCGCCAAACAGAAATGGCCGTCATGGCGCGACGCAGTATTGGCCGCACACGCACCGCAAAGGGTTACTGAATTAGAACCGTCAGCCCTGGCCCGATGCCGGCTTGCCTACGACGAATTGCTCAGCAACCAGATTGCCCTTGCGATCATTCGCAAACATATGCGCCGGGCCAAGGGTAGACCGTTGCGGGGAACCGGAGCGCTGGTGCAGCGGGTTACCAAGACCCTGCCTTTCGATCTAACCAATGGACAAAAAACCGCGATCGGCGAAATCCGCAATGATCTGGCATCGAACACTCGTATGCTACGCCTCCTCCAGGGGGACGTCGGCAGCGGTAAGACACTGGTCGCTTTCATGGCGATGCTGACGACCGTCGAAGCCGGTGCTCAGGCGGTTCTCATGGCGCCAACGGAAATCCTAGCCCGCCAACACTTGGCCACAGTCACGCCGCTAGCCAAGGCCGCCGGCTTACAGGTCGCGATACTGACTGGGCGGGAACGCGGAAAAAATAGGGCCGGCGCTCTTGAAGCCTTGGCGAAAGGACGTGCCAATATCGCTGTCGGCACGCACGCCTTGTTCCAAGACGAAGTGAAATACAGTAACCTCGCGCTCGCCGTTATCGATGAACAACATCGCTTCGGCGTCCATCAGCGCCTGTCACTAGCCGCCAAAGGAACCGCCGTAGACACCCTGGTAATGACGGCAACGCCCATTCCCCGAACCCTAATGTTGACGGCCTACGGCGACATGGACACCTC
>MDTG01226824.1_pt1 | contig 21661 bp, 24 predicted proteins | sample 811421 | NCBI WGS metagenome assembly MDTG01 (sample SAMN05326645, study PRJNA326480) | marine metagenome | isolation source: seawater | place: Pacific Ocean: South East | collected 2011 | reverse complement strand
TTGTATTATCTTGGAAAAGATGGGAACGTATGGCGCTCTCAAATGGCTCGAGCCGGCAAGGGTGGTGGAAATGCTGAGAAGGTTTCCGATGCTGGTGTAACCCGAGAATCAGGGTACCTTTACTTTATTGACAAAAATGGCAATGTGGCCCGTTCGCCAATGGCAAGGGGCCGGAAATAGTTCTTCACGAATTATTGAAAAAAGGCCCTTTTCAAAGGGCCTTTTTTTTTTATTTTTATTTTTAATAAGATTATTAAATTAAAGTGCTTTATAGATCTAAAATATCCGAGGTTAAAATAATTTTAAAAAAATGTATATGAAAAAACAATTGATTTATGTAATTATTGTAATAACGGCTAGTTATTCTTTGCTAAGCGGCAGGCAGTTATTTGGAGAGCGAAAGTCAAAGTCAAAATCGCGCGCCATTTCTTCTTCTGCTTCAGCTGCAGGAGATCAAGACGAACCGTTCATTGAACAATCCGTTCCTACAGTAAGATCTAGAAAAAATATAGAATCTGTTATTCCTGTAAAAAGAATACCTCAGGGTTGGATTTTCAGGGGTGAGTTGCTTGCTCCATGGGAAGCCAATCTTCCAGCGGTTCTTTCTGTAATACCGGACACTACTCTAGAAGTAATTTATCAAGATGACTCACGTACAACAAATGACGGTATTGTTATTCCTATTAAAAGAGCATCAGTTGAATTTCAATATTCATCTAGATTGACTGTTGAACAAATCATTTTGGAGTTTACCAACGTTGACTTCATTTACAGTACAACCAATAATAACGATTCGCATTATTTATTATCCGCTATAACCAAAAAGGTCGGGCTAAAGGATACCGGATTTCCGCAATTAACCGCTGATGATATAATTAAACATAAGGTTTTGATGGAATATGGTACGCCAAAAGAATTTGATGGAGTTTGGCATATTTATCAAGAGCCTTTATCTACATTTAGGGCCCGGGAATTAGATGAAAGAAATTTAAAAGTTGAAATGATAAGCACTAACGTCGAAAAGAGAATCAATAAAGCTGTCGAAGATATGTATTCCAAACAAGGTATAGAGTATAAGAAACGTCTAATGATTCAGGGTATTGATTTATAACTATTCTGGTATATATAGCAATGTTTAGAAAAAGGTCTTTCATAGGCCTTTTTTTATTTCTTCCATTTCTTTATGATTCAATACTAGTTGGATTTGGAAATAATTTAATTATTTCCTCCATCCAATTTACTGGGAACAAAAAAACACAGGATTATATAATTGAACGTGAGATTCAGCATCCTATACAATCACTATTTGATAGTACTCTAGCAAATAGGGATCTAGATAGATTAGAAAATTTGAGTCTATTTAGCGAAGTGGAGTGGAAAATTATTCCAATTGAGGATAGTACTGCAATTCTGCAATATTTTATTACTGAGTCATTACAAAAGTTGCCTCCTTTTGCTCTACCAGTATATGATGAAGAACAAGGTTGGTCTATTGTAGGAGCACTGGTTTTTACCAATTTTAGGGGTCGCAATCAATTCCTTTCGTTGGGAGGAAGTTTTGGTGGGGAAGATTCTTATGGTATGACCTTTCAGGACCCTTGGATTTTTGGAAATCATGTCTCTTTTGAAATGACAATAGAAAACCAGAAGTTTCCCCATTTGTTTCTTGAAAGAGAATCACAAGTGAAAAATTTTCAAATAAAATTTGGACGCTGGTTCGGAGAAAAAATAAAGATGACCATCGGGAATAGCTTTGTTCAAAAGCGATATTTAGGTGATGTAGATACCTTATCCTATAACTTTATTTCTCCTGAATTTTCCTTTTCTTACGATTCCAGGGATATATTTTGGAATCCAAGCTCAGGGAAGGAATTCAACCACAATTTTTTATCTGAACTCGATCATAAATCAAAATCAAAATCATCTCTTGTTTGGCGACAATCGTATAGTTCCTATTATAAATTAAACTCATCGATAAAAAGTTTAATTTTTGCTATAAATCTGACAATAAATAAAAGATGGGGATATAGAAATATTGTGTTTTTAAATTATTTTGGAGGTTCTAGGTCAATACGGGGTTGGGCTATACCTAACACAAGTTCCCATTCACCACTCAAGGAGTCCTTTCGTTATGGTCATGATTATATCCAATTTTCTTCAGAACTGCGAAAAGAAATTATACCCAAGTTTGCAACAAGATTTGATATTGAGACTGGTTTGATTATCGTTAGTTTCTTTGATATTGGAGTTATTTCCGATAAAATCAAAAGTTTTGGCAAGGAAGGGACAATGGCAGGAGCGGGTTTAGGGATAAGAGTCCCAATCCCAATATTTGAGGTTATTAGACTAGATTTGGGATGGGGATATAGAAAGGGTTCTTGGGGTAAACCGGGTTTACATTTTTGGTTTGGGCAAAAGTTTTAATAATATATTTCCACTTTAATCAAACTTAGGTTTTTCTATCATTCAGTGGGTTTATTTTAGGAGCTAAAATTCCCCCAGATATAATTGTTTTTAGTCCATCTTCGACGGACATACCTGATGGTAGGGTATCCTTCTTTGGGATGATGAGAAAAAAACCAGATGTCGGATTTGGAGTTGTGGGCACAAATAAGTGGTAGTAAGAAGTATCATTACTGTCCTTAGACTCACCGGAAATAAAAGCCATAGTCCAAACCCCGGGGCGTGGGTATTCTAGATATACAGCTCCTTCAAAGGCATCCATAGAGTTCTTCGAAATCGTATCTGTCAGTTGTTTCAGCGTAGAATAGATAGTGCTAACTAAAGGAACGCGTTTGAGAATAGTTTCACCAATTGATATAATTTTTTTTCCAAGAAAATTAGTTGTTAATGCTCCTAATAAATAGATCAATATCAAAGTAATTAGAATACCAATTCCGGGGATATCCAGATTGAGATATTTTTTCGCAAGTGGAGATGATAACTGATCAAACGTTACATAAAGAAAACGCACGAAGTAAAATGTTAGCATCAAAGGAACCAAGGTTGCAAGGCCCGCAAGTGTTGTTGATCTAATATTATTTAACATTTTCTTCAAATTATAAAACTCCCTCATGGTTTAATAGCATTTTTTTTAAGTTATGCCCACCAGCATAATCTCCAATTCGACCATTACTCATAATCACTCGGTGGCATGGAATTAATAGTGGGATGGGGTTTTTTGCATTTGCAGATCCTGCTGCACGCGCTGATCTAGGATGTCCAACTTTTGTAGCAAGCTCTTTATAGGAAATGGTTTCCCCATATTTTATTTTTGATACTTGATATAATATTTTATTATAAAATTCTGGTAACCGTAAGTCTATCTCTACATTAAATGAATCTCGTTGTTTATTGAAATACTGATTTATTTGCAAAAGAGCATCTTTAAAGAAACGAGATCTATCGATATTTGGTGTTGGTTGTGAGGTTCTGATGCTTTTATTGTTTGGGAGTAATAATTTAGTAATTTTTTTATGGTTTGATAAAAGGCCAAAAACGCCCATTTCTGTTTCTATACGAGCAAATTCAGTCAACTGATCTAATTAGCCTCATATGATTAATTATTTTTTTCTTTGGAATGAGATGAGGCCATTTTTACAATTATTGGACTTGCAATAAAAATACTGGAATATGTTCCTACAATTACACCGACAATCATTGCAAATGCGAAAGTATGAATAACCTCACCGCCCAACAAAAATAAAACTAAAACAACAAAAAAAGTTGTCAGAGAGGTGATTATTGTTCGGCTAAGAGAATTATTTATGCTTTTATTTACAATCTTTTTCATTGATTCCTGTTTCATAATTTTGACATTCTCTCTCACCCTGTCAAAAATAACAATTGTATCATTTAGGGAGTAACCTACAATTGTAAGAAAAGCCGCAAGAACTGCAAGCGATACTTCATAATCTAATAATGAAAAAATGCCCAGAGTAATCAAAACGTCATGAGTGAGAGCTGCGATTGAGCCGATAGCATATTTCCACTCAAAACGAAAGGAGACGTAAATAAGAATAAGACCTAGCGCACTAATTATAGCCATTAAAGCGTCTCCACTTAGTTCTGCTCCAATTTTTGGACCAACCTTTTCAATTGAGAGAATGAAATTATCACGATCGCCTATCGACATATCTGGGAATAGTTCTGCCATTTTTTCAACAAATTTAGTCAAAAATTTTTCAGGTTCATTTTCAATATTTGGTAAACGAACAGCTACGCTTTGTTTGTCTCCAAAGTGCTTTATCTCTGCTTGGCTGAAATCGTAAGATCTTCCATCAATATTTATTGAAGACAAACCAGTTCTTACTTCATTTATATCCATAGGTTTCGCATAGCGTACCGCAATCAGGGTTCCTCCTTTAAAGTCGATACTCAATTTTGGTCCACCTTTTACAATCATAGAACCTAAGCCAGCTATAATTAGTAATGCAGAAGCCAGAGCCCCAATATTGGCAATACCCATAAAATCTATTTTTGTGTCTTTTATAATTCTCATTTTTTAAATGCTGAGAGTTAAGGATCCTTTGCGAGAAGTGATAGTGTTGAAAATAGTTCTTGTCACATAAACTGCTGTAAACATGCTTATTATTATTCCCCAGAAAAGAACTGTTGCAAATCCCTTAATGGGCCCTGTTCCGAACTGATAAAGAACAAGAGCGGCAATAACAGTTGTCACATTGGCATCGATTATTGTAGTCAAGGCTCGATCATAGCCTGATTGTATGGCAGCTTTGGGTGTTTTCCCTTTTCTTAACTCTTCTCTGATACGTTCGAAAATAATTACATTTGCATCAATACTCATTCCAACGGTCAAAATAAGTCCAGCTATTCCTGGTAAAGTCAGAGTTGCTTCCAATGATGCAAGAACAGCCAAAATAAGGAGTATGTTCCAAACTAGAGCAAAATCTGCGATTGATCCACTCATCTTGTAATAGACTACCATAAAAATTAGAACAACAATAAGTCCAATGATTACAGCGTTTGTTCCTTTCTCAATTGAGTCAGCTCCTAAACTTGGCCCTACAATACGTTCTTCAATGATGTTGACTGGGGCAGGTAATGCTCCTGCACGTAGAATAATTGCAATATCTTTAGCTTCGTTGATTCCATTAAATCCCTCTATTTGAGTACGGCCACTAGGTATCTTTTCTCTAATTGATGGAGCCATATGTACTTTTTTATCTAGCACAATTGAAATTCTTTCACCAACGTTTGCCCCAGTTACTCTTGACCAAGTTCGCGCACCATCACTATTCATTGTTAGAGAAACAACCGGTTGTCCAGCAGAACCCCCACCAAGGGTCCCTAGGTCAGCACGGGCTTCTTCTACTACTCCGCCAGTTAACTCCGGTGACTTTTCTAAAAAGTATAGTCTGTAATATTTGTCTTGAGACAAATCCCCATCAAGAGTGGTTGCGTCATTACTAAAAAGAAACTGACCATTTGCATCATTCAATTTTGATATTACTTCCGGTCTCTCAAGTAATTTTCGAACTGCATATGCATTTTTTTCCTTCACTCCCAGATCTCCTGAAAAAATCGTAAGTAAACTAGTTAGTGGGCTATCAGTAAAAATATTTTCCGATGTATTTCCTGTGTCAGAAGGGCTTTTATCTGTTTCCCCAAAAAGTTCACTAACTGTTGTGCTACCATCTTTTTGGACTTCTGCTAGTTCACTAGTCTTATTTTCAGTGGTCTTTGTGGTTGTCGTATCTTCTGATAAGTTTAAAACTTCATCGGCTGATGTACTATTTTGTAAGACTTTATCTAATTGTGTGAGTATTTCATTCGTAGAGTTAGGATTTTTCACAAGGTAAAATTCTAATAGTGCAGTACTCTGAAGTAAGGCCCGAGCTCTTTCTGAATCCTGGATTCCAGCTATTTCAACAACAATTCGGTGCTTGCCTTGTTTTTGAATTGTTGGCTCAGACACACCAAATTGGTCAATCCGATTCTGAAGAATTTCCAGAACTCTATTTATTGCATCATCCGCTTGTTCGCTTAATCCATCAAAAATTTCATTTTGTGATGCTCCATATTGATGATAATAACGCGCTAGTTTCAAGTTGCTTATTTTAGAATTTCTTTTAAATTCGTCGAAGAAATCTATTTCTGATGAAGAGGACTTTTCCTTGGAAGTTTGAATTACTTCCATGAGTTGGTCGTCCCGGATATCTGCTAGATTACTAATAAGTGTTGGGATATCAGCTTCAAGAACCATATACATGCCACCTCTTAGATCAAGTCCTTGACGAATGATACGAGATTCGATTTGATATAATTCGCCCGAAGTTCGCAGTTCCTCTTTTTCAGGCTCTGTCATTTTTTGGTATTTATAAGTGGGTAATAGAGAATAGATAGCCCAGGTCAGTATAACACCGATTACAAAATATCTGGGAGTTAAATTACTATTCATGAGCAAAATCCATCTTTTCTTTTGATATATAGGTTAATTCAATATACCGTTTAAAATCTAAGCGTAGCAAAACAATAGGACAATAAATTTCACCGCACTACAAAAATCGATTTTACAAAAGTATTTTTCTTTAAGCTAATATTTTAATTTCAGTATTTGTGTAAATTTGAAAAGAAATATTCATCTTGGTGTTAATAATATTCAAATTCAAAGGTATAGATTTATTAAATCTTTAAATTTTTATTATTTGTGGGAAAAGTTTTAGCATTTACAAATCAGAAAGGTGGTGTGGGTAAGACCACATCAGCTGTGAACGTTGCATTAAGTTTAGCGGTTAGCGAAATTAAAACACTGTTGATAGACATGGACCCTCAGTCTAATGCCTCGACTGGTCTTTCAGATTTGTACGAAAAAAATAAAGGTGATGTATATGATGTTCTCATAAAGGGAACCTCAATTAAAACAGCAATTACAAAAACTAAATTTTCCGCATTAGATATACTAACTTCGACTAATGAATTGGTAGGTGCAGAAATAGAACTAGTCAGTATAATGGCCAGAGAGTTCCAATTACAGTCTGAAATAAGGAAAATCAAAAAACTTTATGATGTAATTATTATTGATTGTCCTCCATCATTAGGGCTTTTGACTATAAATGCATTTACATCATCAGATAGTTTAATAATTCCGATTCAATGTGAGTACTATGCACTTGAAGGCCTTGGGCAATTATTGAATACAATACGTTTGGTTCAAAATCATTTGAATAAAAAGTTAGAAATAGGTGGCGTTATAATGACAATGTACGATGGTAGGTTAAAGCTATCAAAACAAGTAGTAAAAGAAATTCAAGGATACTTTAAGGATAAATTGTTTAAAACCCTGATACATCGTAACGTTCGCCTAAGCGAAGCACCAAGTTTTGGTAAACCTGCGCTACTTTATGATGCTAATTCAACTGGAGCAAAAAATTACATGGATCTAACTGAGGAGATTTTACAGCGTGTCAGTAGATAGACTTGGCCGAGGTTTAGAAGCTTTAATTCGACCAGCAGAGGAAAGGAAAAAAGTTGCTAAAACAAAAAAATCAAAAAAGACACCTGGTGCAAACAAGATCTCAATAAATCAGATAAAACCCAATCCAAATCAGCCAAGACAATATTTTGACGATGCCGCTTTAGATGACTTAGCAAAGTCCATTAAACAGAAAGGTTTCATTACACCAATTACTGTTTGCTCGATCGGTGCAGATTATCAACTTGTTGCAGGTGAGAGAAGATGGAGAGCGGCAAAGAAGCTTAGAAAAAGAACGATTCCAGCATATATTGTAACAATAAAAAATGACGCTGAAATGATGGAGATGGCTTTAATTGAGAATATACAAAGACAAGATTTAAATCCACTCGAAGAGTCTGAAGCCTATGCGATACTAAGTAGTAAGTATGGATTATCTCATGACAAGATCGCAGAATCATTAGGGAGAAAACGTGTTACAATTACAAATTCTTTAAGATTACTAAAACTTCCTCCCGAAATACGGAAAAGTATTAGAACTGGTCAAATCTCAGGAGGTCATGGTAGAGCGATTCTTCAAGCTAAAACAACCAATATGATGGTTAAAGTTTGGCGCAAAATAATCGCTGACTCATTGAGTGTGAGATCAGCGGAGGTATTAGTAAAATCCTTTTCTAAGCCGAAAAAGATTAAAAAGAAAATAAAAATAAATCAAAATTTGATTGCTATAGAAAACTTATTTATTGAAAAGTTCGGTACAAAAGTAAAAGTAAAGCCTGCTGCAAAGGGCGGACTTATACAAATAAATTATTATTCTAAAAATGACCTAGACAGAATTATAGAAATTATTGAATCCTTTACATAATTAATTTTGAAAGCACAAAAATATACAATTATGGTAATTCCGGATGATGAGTCCGGATCAAAAACTTATTATTTATCAAAAAAGTTACTTTACGTAGGATTATACTCCGTTTTTACAATTATTATAACAGCAGGATTGTTTTTTTACTACTTCATACCAAAAGTTAACGATTATGTTGATATAAAAAGACAGTTTGATCAGTTTGCATCTGAGAGGATTAGGGTGCTGGAATTAACAAGAGATTTGGAAAGATTAAAGCAGATGGATCAATTGGTAAGAAGCTCTCTTGGTAATAAATTTGATATCGAGGATAGACCAGTTATTCATGACAGTTTAACTGGTTCAGTTTTTGATGATAACTATCAATTGTCTTACATGGATAATATACCATCTGTTGCCCCATTGCAGGGTTTTGTTACGCAAAGATCTAACAAGCAATCCTTATTTTTACATAAGGGTCATCATGGTGTTGATATTATCTCAAAAGAGGGTGACCCAATCCTTGCCGCTGCTTCGGGGGTTGCTGTATTTTCAGGCTGGACATATGAATTTGGTAATTTGATAATTTTGTATCACGGAGACGATTATTTCACGCACTATGGACACAACTTACAAAACTTAATTCAACCTCGGCAATTGATCACGCGTGGTGAAGTTATAGGTTTAGTTGGAAGTACTGGGATATCATCAGGACCACATCTTCACTTTGAAGTTTGGAAAGAATTTATGCCTGTGGATCCTTTAATCTACTTCCCAGAGTATAGATCTTCAGATTTAACTTCAGATAATGGAAAAGATTAAATTTCAAAACGTACATACGATGGTAGGCTCGGATGCAAGAGTCAACGGTCCGATACGGTTAACAGAGGGTATAATTATTTATGGAGAGGTCATTGGTGATGTCGAAACAAAGGGGCCTGTCCGTATTGCTCAAAATGGGTCTGTAGTTGGTAATATCACGGGTAGTGACATCAGAGTCGGCGGAAATGTAAAAGGTAATATAATTTCTGATGGTCAAGTAATTTTAGGGAAAAAATGTTCCCTTAGGGGTGATATTGTATACAGGAAATTATCAATTGAGGATGGTGCTCAATTTGAAGGGAAATGTGATCTCGTCCATGCTGGAGAAGCACCTGAGAGTCTTTAGTTAATGAATAATCTTACAAAATGGTAAGGTACTAGAATCCAAAAGAATTTTCAATATCTTCAAAAAATAATTTTACAATCTGGGCCTGCGGCTTCTGCATCTTATTTCCTTATATCTTCAATCACTGTTTTCTCAATTTTAGGTTGGGCTATTGACAAAAAATTTGATACGAGGCCATATGGTATTATCGGGTGCCTTTTTCTAGGTTTGATGGTTGGCTTTTACAATTTAGCAAAAACAATCTGGATCGATCGCAAGTGAATTTTTTTATACACGCTATTCCCATTAAGTGAAGATGACTTGTTTTTCTAACTTGATCTTTTATTGTCTCCTTTCACCATTAATTTTTTATTTGATCGGTATTGTATCTGAAGGATTTCAACTAACTTATTACCTAAGCTGATTTAACAGAAAAACTATATTGTTTTTAAAAAAATATTTCCTGAGGTAATTGTGAAGGTATATTGTTTTAGTTGCTACATATTTTTACTTTCTGCAAACTTTATCCTTTTATAGCGATTCTATTTTTATGTATTTTTCCAGGCTATTTCTTGGGTTCATACATGATTGAAGCAAATATTTAAAATGACTTATGAACTAAAATAAGTTTCTCGAAAGATAAATTTTCATAAACAAAATATGATTTTAGCTGCAATTTCTTCAAAATCTGGTAGCGTAATGGAAAACGTGGGTAGTAACATCATTCACCATGTATCCAATTCTGACATTTCACACCCAATAATAAAATTACCAGTTATTCTTGGAGTAGATTTTTCTGTAACTAAGCACGTTCTGATGCTTTGGATTGTGACTGTGATTTTATGTTTTAGCATTATAATTCCAATCCGAATATTTCTATCTAAAAACACAATGACACCTAAAGGTTGGGTAAATGCAATTGAATTGGTTGTCCAATTCATCAGAGATTCAATTGTCAGGCCAAATATTGGTGAAAAATGGACTTCTTTTTACACGCCAGTTCTATTAACATTCTTCTTTTTTATTTTATTTACAAACACCATCGGTATGATACCGATTTTTGATACGATTGGCCTTGTAAACCGATTTGTTCTAGGTATCTCTGCATCTGATAGTCACAATGTAATTAATGGAATGTTGCATGGCGGTGTTACAGCTACCGGAAATTTCAATGTTACAGGAGCCTTAGCAGTAATTACATTTTTTTTAATAATTATCGCAGGAACAAAAGCTCACGGATTTTTGAATCATTGGAAAAATCTTGTTCCTAGTGGGCTTGCGTGGCCTGTTTACATCATTTTGATACCAATCGAATTTATAGGAATGCTAGTAAAACCTTTTGCCCTCACTATGCGCCTCGCAGCGAACATGACAGGCGGGCATATTGCATTATTAGCCCTATTATCTTTAATGGCTATATTTGGAGAGATGTTTCAGAGTGCCCTTGCGGGTATTGCCGTAGCATTTATATCTGTGCCAATGGCTGTGGCAGTATCGGGTTTAGAAATTATAGTAATTTTGGTTCAAGCCTATGTTTTCACATTGCTTTCAGCGGTGTTTGTAGGTATGGCCATTAATGTACATCATTAAACAAACAAAAAAGGAAATAAAAATGGAAGCAACTGCATTAGTCCCGTTAGGTATGGGTTTAATAGTTGTCGGAGCAGGTATGGGTATAGGTCGTTTTGCCGCTGCCGCCGCAGAGAGTATTGCTCGACAACCAGAAGCAGCTGATAAAATCACAGCTGCCGTTAATCTACCACTTTTTCTATTAGAGGGTGTTGCTATTTTAGCAGAGGTATTTACATTCTTGATGCTCATTCTTTGATAATTAAAATGTTGAGTCAATATAAAGGTCTTCCTTTAGCAGATAGCATAAACGATCCAGTTGTAAATGTTAGTAGCTCAGGAAATACTAATCCACTGGTTTTATTAGATCCAGGACTTTTTATTTGGACAATAATTACCTTTATTGTCCTTTTAATTGTATTGGGAAAATTTGCTTGGCAGCCCTTGCTCAAGGCGCTTGATGATAGAGAAGGTAAGATTCGAAACTCCTTAGATAATGCCGATAAAGCAAGAAAAGAGCTGGAGCAAATTAATGCTGAGTCTGAAGCAATGATTGCCAAAGCGCGCTCAGAGGCCCAGGAAATTAGAGTCGAAGCGAAAAACGCTGCTGAGAAACTAAAGTCTGAGATTAAGTTGCAGGCAGAAAATGATGCAAAAAAACTTCATGAAAATGCTCAAAAGCAAATAAAAGTTGATAAAGAAAAGGTAGTCAGTGAAATAAAAAAAGAGGTTGTTGCACTTACAATATCAATTTCTGAAAAGATGATAAAGCGCAACTTAACGACAGATGATAATAAACTATTTATCGAAGACTCGCTGGAAAACTTGAGAGAATATGAAGCATAATCATTCAAGTAAGAATCTTGCTGAGGCATTATATTTGGTTGCTGAAAAAAATGAAGTTCAAGAAAATGTGTACCTTGCTCTGAGAAATATACAGCGATTTGTAGATAAAAGTGCCCAGTTTCGCGCTTTTTTACAATCAAAAAAATTTGGAAGTGATAAAAAGGTAGAAATTATAAACAATGTAATGGGTGTAAACACCCACCCCATTGCTACTGAATTGGTCTCATACTTAAGTGGAAGCCAAGCAACTAGACAACTCAAAGACATCTGCAAGATCTTTACTAAAAAATATAAAGCTGTAAGGAGCGTTGTTTTGGTGGAGGCAACTTTTTGTGAGTCGCCTGCAAAATCTGATATTGATCAACTAAAATCATCGTTAGATAAAATTTTAGGCACAACCGCTGAACTTTCAATCAATATTGATAGCTCCATAATTGGTGGTGTCAAACTACGTATAGGAAATATTTTTGTGGATGGTTCTGTCGAAAACCAATTGCAGAATTTGCAAACAAATCTTTTGCGAACATAACATGTTAGGAAACTATGGAAATTAAAACTGATCAATTAACAAAATTACTTCGTGAACAAATTGATAAATTCGAAGGCTCCTTTAATGTATCTGAAGTTGGCGAAGTGATTGAAATTGGAGATGGCGTTGCGCGTATATCGGGCCTTGAAAATGTGATGAGCTCAGAGCTTGTAGAACTTCCAAATGATATTTTTGGTATGGCTCTTAATCTTGAGGAAGACAATGTTGGAATAGTGTTATTTGGAGATTCTCGCTTAGTTAAAGAAGGTGATCTAGCAAAACGAACAGGGAAAGTAGTAGAAGTACCCGTTGGGGATTCAATGCTTAGTAGAGTGGTGAACCCACTAGGACAAGCTATCGATGGGCGAGGAGAAATTGACACTTCCAAAACTCTACCAATAGAGAGAAAAGCCCTAGGTGTGATGGCTCGTAGTCCAGTTAAACAACCACTTCAAACTGGAATCAAGGCTATTGACAGCATGATACCCATAGGTCGAGGTCAACGCGAATTGATAATTGGAGACCGACAAACCGGGAAGACAGCTGTTGCAATTGATACAATTATAAATCAAAAAGATACACATAATACCGATAGCCCTGTCTATTGTATTTACGTTGCTATTGGGCAAAAAGCATCAACCGTAGCAGCATTAGTTAAAGAACTTGCAAATAATGGAGCTATGGATTACACTACCGTTGTTGCAGCGAATGCTTCTGACCCAGCTCCCATGCAATATATCGCGCCTTATGCTGGTGCTGCAATGGGTGAGTATTTCAGAGACAATGGTAAGCATGCACTTATAGTTTATGACGATCTGTCAAAACAGGCTGTTGCATACAGACAAATGTCTCTTGTTTTAAGACGTCCACCTGGTAGAGAAGCTTTTCCAGGGGATGTATTTTATCTGCACAGCAGGCTTCTCGAAAGGTCATCAAAACTTTCTGAATCCTTGGGAGGAGGGTCATTGACGGCGTTACCAATTATCGAAACTCAAGAGGGGGATGTTTCCGCTTACATCCCAACAAATGTGATTTCTATCACTGATGGTCAAATTTTTCTTGAGACAAATTTATTTAATTCAGGTGTGAGACCAGCTATAAATGTTGGCCTATCTGTTTCTCGTGTAGGTGGAAATGCTCAAATAAAAGCAATGAAATCAATTGCAGGTACTCTTCGCTTAGATTTAGCGAACTACAGAGAAATGGAGGCTTTTGCAAAATTTGGTTCCGATCTAGACAAAGCAACCATTGCCCAGTTGACACGCGGTGAGAGGATGGTGGAAATATTAAAACAAAATCAATACGTACCGATGAACATAGATAAACAGGTGGCTATTATTTATGCTGGTTCAAAAGGCTATTTAGATGATTTAGAAATTGAAAAAGTATTAGAATTCGAGTCTGGATTATTTGAATATCTTGATGCAAATGCATCATCAGCTTTATCATCTATCACAATGGAAGGCTTGATATCTGATGAGACAGAAAAATTATTAGATAAAGCTATTAATGATTATAAGCAGGCATATATTACTGAGTAGACTATGGCGAATCTGAAAGATATTCGTGACCGAATCAAATCTGTCAAAAGTATACAGAAGGTTACAAAGGCCATGAAAATGGTTGCAGCTGCCAAAATGCGAAAAGCTCAAGAACGGATGGAGCAAGCTAGGCCTTACAGTAATTCCTTATCTGAAATTATTGAACACTTATTACCAGATATTGACGGTGAAAATCATCCTTTGCTAGATACAAGAGATGTAAAAAGAAAGGCATATTTAATTGTTTCAGCTGACCGTGGATTAGCAGGTGCCTTCAATGCGAATGTTTTAAAAGTGGCCCAAAAAGAAATTGATGATTTTGGTAAAGATAATGTAGACCTTTTTTGTGTTGGAAAAAAAGCAAGAGATTATTTTCGTCGAAGAGAATATAATTTGATAGAAGATCATGTTGAATTTTGGGCAGATATGGAATTTGAGCATGCAATGATGATCAGTAGAAGTCTAATTTCACATTTTAACAGTTTTCAGGTTGACGAGATTCATGTTGTATATAACTATTTTGTGAATATTACCCAACAAGAAATTAAATCCGAAACGTTACTTCCTCTTGTTTATGACCCTTCAAAAAATAAACGATCAGACAGACTTTATGAACCATCAAAAGAGCAAATCGTTAACACTCTGGTCCCAAGACATTTTAATGTTCAGGTTTGGAAATATTTATTAGAGTCTTATGCAAGTGAACAAGCTGCGAGGATGCTATCAATGGAAAATGCGACTTCTAATGCGCAAGATATGATAAAAGATCTTACTTTACAATTTAATAAAGCAAGGCAGGCTGCAATTACAACAGAGATGTTAGAAATTGTTGGTGGAGCTGAAGCTTTAGGTTAAACAAAAAGGACATTATTTTATGTCAAATATTGGAAGAATTTCCCAAGTAATGGGAGCAGTAGTTGATGTGGTGTTTGATGGTGATCGCCTACCAAATATTAACAATGCATTAAAAGTAGATAGAGGAAGTGATGGAACCCTTGTTCTTGAGGTAGCGCAACATTTGGGTGATTCAGTTGTTCGAACAATCGCGATGGATACTACAGATGGATTGATTCGAGGACAGGAAGTGAAGGATTCTGGGGAGCCCATCAGTGTGCCTGTTGGAGAGCAAACGTTAGGTCGTTTATTCGATGTACTAGGAAATACAATTGATGAAAAAGGAGCATGTGAAACTGAGAAAAGAAATCCGATTCACCGTTCAGCACCCAATCATGAAGATCTTGCAACATCCACAGAAGCTTTAGTTACCGGTATCAAGGTTGTTGATTTGATGGAGCCATATACAAGAGGGGGCAAAACAGGATTGTTTGGAGGAGCTGGTGTTGGGAAAACAGTATTAATTCAAGAATTAATTCGTAATATTGCAACTGAGCATGGTGGTTATTCGGTTTTTGCTGGAGTTGGTGAGCGAACCAGAGAAGGGAACGATCTTTATAATGAAATGACTGAATCGGGTGTCATTGACAAGACAACCATGGTCTTCGGGCAGATGAATGAGCCACCAGGAGCTCGCCTAAGAGTTGCGCTTAGCGGTCTAGCAATGGCTGAATTTTTTCGTGACGATGAGGGACGTGATGTATTATTATTTATTGATAATATTTTTCGTTTTACTCAAGCGGGATCTGAAGTGTCAGCACTATTAGGTCGGATGCCATCCGCTGTTGGTTATCAACCGACCCTTTCAACAGAGATGGGTGACCTTCAAGAAAGAATTACATCCACAAAAAAGGGCTCCATAACTTCCGTTCAAGCTGTTTATGTACCTGCTGATGATCTCACTGATCCTGCGCCGGCAACTGCCTTTGCTCATCTTGATGCTATCAGTGTCCTCGAAAGAAAAATTGCAGATTTAGGTATTTATCCTGCGGTAGATCCGTTAGCATCTACTTCGCGTATATTAGATCCTCGAATAATAGGCGAACGTCATTACGATGTGGCCAGGAAAGTTCAATCTGTACTCCAACAATACAAAGAATTGCAGGATATAATTGCAATATTAGGTATGGATGAATTGTCTGATGATGATAAGCTAATCGTCTCCAGGGCGCGTAAAATCCAAAAATTCATGTCACAACCTTTTTTTGTAGCAGAGCAATTCACCGGCATGCCAGGACGTTATGTAAGCCTTGAGGATACTGTGTCAGGTTTTGAGGCTATTTTGAATGGTGACGGTGACGATTTTACTGAAAATGCTTTTTCGTTTGTAGGTACAATTGATGAGGTAGAAGAAAAGCATAAGAAAACTAAAATTTGATGTCTGCATTTAATCTAGAAATTGTAACTCCAATTCGTGATCTTGTTTTAGGCGAAGTGATTTATGCCCGTTGTCCTGGTTTTGATGGTGCTTTTGGTATAATGTCAAATCATCGGGAGGGAATAATTGCTTTAAATATTGGCGAAATTAAGGTTAGAAAAGATGATCGTGATCACTATTACGCTTCCGGGAAAGGATTTGCAGAAATTTTTGATAATAAAGTAAAGTTATTGGTTGAATCCATAGAAAAGTCATCTGAAATTGATGTAAAAAGAGCAAAAAGTTCATTGGAAAGAGCGAAGTCGAGAAAATCTGAAAATGATCCTCAGCTAAATTTAGCAAGGTTGGATGCTTCTTTGACTAGAGCCTTAAATAGGCTTACCATTTCAAATAGATAATAACCAAGCCTAGGGATTTTTTCAAAATTACACTTTGCCTGGTAGTGGGTATTTCTACTATTCTTGAAACAAATTATGTACAAAAGAACACATACTTGCGGGGAATTACGATCTGATAATATTGGCGATGAGATATCATTAAATGGTTGGGCTAATAAAATAAGATTCCATGGGAAACTAATTTTTATCGACTTACGTGATCGCTATGGAATAACACAAGTTGTTTTCAATGCTGATCTTTTAAAAGAAAATTTTGGTTCTGTTAAAAAGTTCTCAATGGAAGATGTTATCTCATTACAAGGAACTGTAACTCCTAGGCAACAATCTGCAATAAATAAAAACTTACCAACTGGTGAAATCGAGGTATCAGTAACGAATTACATAGTGCTAAATGAATCTGCACCTTTGCCTTTTGTATTAACTGATCGAGGTAAAGCAGAAGAAAATTTAAGATTAAAATACCGTTATCTTGAACTTAGAATAGATGATCTACAAAATAACATTTTTATCCGGCATCAAGCATATCAAAATATTAGGAGTTTCTTATCCAAAGAAAAATTTTTAGAGATTGAAACCCCAGTGCTAATGAAATCTACACCCGAAGGTGCAAGAGATTATCTTGTTCCTAGTAGGGTACATCCAGGAAAGTTTTATGCCTTGCCTCAGTCCCCCCAGATTTACAAACAGATCCTAATGATTGCGGGATATGATCGTTATTTTCAAGTCGTAAAATGTTTTCGAGATGAAGACCTAAGATCAGATCGCCAACCAGAATTTACTCAAATAGATATTGAAATGTCATTTATTGATGAGGAAGATATTTTCTCAAAGATGGAGCATCTAATATGTCAATTATTCAAAAAATTACGAAATACACATATCCCATCACCATTCCAAAGACTAACTCATTCTGACGCCATTGATATTTATGGCTCTGATAAGCCCGATCTTCGTTATGATTTGAAACTTTTTAATTTAAAAGAATTCACTGATGAGTCCAACTTTAATGCATTCAAATCTGCAGAGACAGTAAAAGGGATTGTAGTCCGAGGTGGCGCAAAATACTCAAGAAAAGATATTGATAACTTTACTAGTTACGTTAAAAAGTATGAGGCAAAAGGGCTGGCTTGGATGAAGAGTATAAATGGGAAACTTGATGGCGGCATATCAAAGTTTTTTTCTCAAGAAATACAATTGAAGATTATAAAAAAACTTGAAATTATAGATGATGATATCCTTTTTATGATTGGTGATAAATACTCAACAGTAACTACAGCACTAGGATCGCTGAGAAGGCAAATAGCAAAACTTGAAAAACTTGCAGGTCAAAACAGTTTTATACCAGTGTGGATAACAGATTTTCCGATGTTTGAGTACGATAGTGATTCCAAAAGATTCGTATCAATGCATCATCCATTTACTGCCCCAAAAGATCAACATGTCGCAGAGCTTGAAAATGATCCATCCAGTGTTCTAAGTAGGGGCTATGACCTTACAATGAATGGGTATGAAATCGCTGGTGGTTCATTAAGAATTCACGATCCAAAAATTCAAGAAAAAATTTTTAAAATACTGGGTTTGAATCACAAAGAGGCAGAGGAAAAATTTGGGTTTTTGATTGAAGCACTTAGTTATGGTGCACCTCCTCATGGTGGAATCGCATTTGGATTTGACAGACTAGTAATGCTTTTAGCAGGGACTGAAAATATAAGAGACGTAATTGCCTTCCCTAAGACAACTTCGGCCACTTCTTTAATGGATGGCAGCCCAAGTCCCGTAGCAAGCTCTCAACTTAAAGAGCTAGGCATCAAAAATAATTTTTAGTACTGATCTTTTTATATTTCATCCATCATACTGAAACTAAAATATTATATATTTGATACTTTCTTTATTAGTTCCAAAAAAAATACTGATGTAAAACCAACAGCGCTAAACAACATAAGCATCACTAAAATTTGATATTTTACAGCTATATGAGGTGGAACTCCTGATAAAATTTGTCCAGTCATCATTCCGGGCAGAGAGACAAGCCCGACTGCGAATAAGGAATTAATTATTGGGATTAATGATGCTTTTAAAGCGATACCTTTTGCGTCTTCAAAATTTAATCCTCTGTCTGTCTCTGCAATTAATCTTTCAGCTGCTAGGCTTACTCCGTTCATAGAGCTCGCAAAAATCATTCCTCCCAGAGGGATGAGGTTTTGCGGAGAAAACCATGGATCAACCTCAAGAACTATCTGAGTTACTAAAAGTAATATTAATCCACCACCGAAAAATATAGATAAAAATGCAAATTTTAAAAAATAGGGTCTCTTCTTTGGAACTGTTCTTAGAGATATCCAGCTTGCAATTGATACCATTATTAGTAAGATCAGCAAAATATAATTGTAATTATCATTAGAAAAGATGTACGACAAAACATATCCTATCAAAAGTAATTGTCCAAGCATTCTAGTTAAAGCATAAATTATATTTCTCCAATCATGAGACCAGTAATAAAATATGCCAACAATAATAAATGGTGGTACAAACATTATCATTAAGTTTTCTAAAGGAATAATACTAATCGGTTCATTCATCACTTTATTTTGTCTGTGAGAAGAAATTTAAAATAATTTTTTTACTTGTTTTATGGCATTATCAACACATGTATCAGTTGTTTGCTGAAGATCCAATCCACTATACCAATATGCATTTGACCAAACTAAATTTCCAGAATTTTGATCAAGCATTTCAAACATAATGCCTACTCGACTCCTTGTATATTCTATTCTTTTTCCTTGGTTAATGGTTCCTGCGTGTGTTGTAGTGGTTGAGCTCGCAGAAGAATTAGCATTTTTTTTGTTTGCATTTGCATCGGCAGACTGATCTATTGTTGTTTTAGTATAACCTTTATCCTCATATCTGAAGGGAACAACTATTAACTCTGAATCTGTGAAGTCTGTTATTATACAGGAAAGTTCAAGCGTTTGATTTCCATTTCCGACATTGACAATTAGAATGCCATTCTCATCTTCTTTAACATCGAACCCATATTTAAGAAAACTATGAGCAATATTTCGTTGAATTATTAATCCTGACCCTGATGTTTTATTATGATCTTTTATCGTATCTATTGTGATTTTTTCAACATTTTTAAAATTATAACTAGATTTAATAGCTGGATTTGACCAGCATCCGGCCGTGTAATAAGAAATGATAAAAAGTAAAACTTTTTTTATCATTCCTTTGTCAAACTGTCAATGTGGATTTTCGCCTCTTGAGTCAATAGCTTATCATTGGAATATTTCAGACACTGTTTCCAAGCGTGGATTGCATTATCAGATTCATTTAGTGCTTCATGTAACATTGCTTTTAAACGATATACCTCAGGATTTTTCTGATCTATCTCTTTTGCTTTGGCAACATGAAATAGTGCCTCTCTATATAAACCTGCCCTCATTGCTAATGATGCTTTAATTAGTGGATCATTTGGGGAAGAAAAGAGGGAGCTAAAAAGTAATACTAGTGAAATATATTTCATGACTTTATTTTTTCTTTGTTTAAATTGTCAATAGCTTTCAAAACATCTCGCCTGCTTATTTGTCCAACTAAAGATCCATTTTTTAGTACAGGAAACCTTCGAAATCGAAGATCAATAAATTTTTGAGCAACATCAGATAGACTATCATAAAGATCTACAGTTACTAATTCGATGGACATATAATCCCTAACATATCCGCTAGGGTTATTGTAGTAAGAAGATTTAAACAACGTATCGAGGCAATCCTTTTCTGAGAGCATTCCAATAAGTTTTCCTTCTTGGTCAACTACGGGTGCTCCAGAAATTTTTTTGTCTAAAAAAGTATGTATTGCAGTGCCAACAAGCGTATCAGGATAAAAAATGACCAATTCAGTGGCCATAACATCTTCTAACGTATATCTAATTTTCATGAAAGGATCCGTAGTTTGTTCTTAAATATAGTCTGCGAATACTTAACAAACCAATAATTGTATAATTCTAATTGCTATTAGAGAAGCATATAAGTTACAAGCAACCCTCCTTATTCAAATAGCGCTGCTTCGTTCTCAATTAAATATTTAGCGTATTTTTGATAAAATATATTTTCAGGAAAGGAAATAGGATAATCATAAGGATCTTTGTTGATCACTTCTATTAATTGTTTGTGAAAAAACTCACGATTACCTTTTTTCTGATGGTAAAATTCAGCCATCTGCACCGAGTTTCCAAAATAATCTGGATGGTTGGAAATTGCTTGATTAAAATATTGTTCTGATTTTGAAATATCAACTCCAGGCAATCTTGTATATAACCTTCCAAAAAAACGAGAAGTGCCGCCATAGTAATAATCGGGATTTAAGGAATTGATTCTATGCATAATCACCTCTAATAATTCTCGATTGTTAATTCTTTCAATTACTGGTCTTGAAAATAAATAGTAAGAGTGATTTGTTGCCCACCAATAAAGCCCTGGAATCAAGTTTTCTGGAGCATCAGCTATACTAGAATACAATTTAGAGGTAGTATCACCTTTTGATAAGCTATATATTGATTTAAAGTCAGGATGTGATAATGTAGCTTTTTTTGAAATTTTTGAGCCAATGTAAAATAGACTATCTCTTAAGTTCAGATTTAAATTAGTATTTAGCGCCCTTGTGAATAGGATTCTACTGTACAAAACTGCAGTTTGATAATCATTAGGGCGCTTTGCATGCGCGAGTCCTATAAAATGACTAGCACGATCTAAGGATAATGAGTCCTCTCTTTTTTCCCAATTTAACTGTCCTTGCTCAATTAGATAATCAACATTCTTTTTAATTGCACTGGTTTTGATTTTGGATCCAGAGCATGACAAAAAAAATTGGGTGATGAATAAGATAAAATATATTTTCCTTAAGTGCTTGGTATTCAATTTGAATATTTCCATAGTTGAATAGGTAAATTACCGACCTTAAAATTACATTTAACTTTAAAAAATGGAAAAGATTCTTAAACTAAAAACTTCCGATACTGTTGCTCTTTTAGGAGTTGGTGATTCAAATTTAAAGCTAATTGAAAACGCCTACCTCGTAAAACTAG
>MDTG01376335.1_pt1 | contig 21664 bp, 28 predicted proteins | sample 811421 | NCBI WGS metagenome assembly MDTG01 (sample SAMN05326645, study PRJNA326480) | marine metagenome | isolation source: seawater | place: Pacific Ocean: South East | collected 2011 | reverse complement strand
GCCTCCTCCGCCAATGCCCGAGCCTGAGCCAATGCCCGAGCCTGAGCCAATGCCAGAGCCTGAGCCAATGCCAGAGCCTGAGCCAATGCCAGAGCCTGAGCCTGAGTCCACAGAAACGCCTCCCGGCGCCCCTCCTCTTCCCGAAGGTGGGCTTCCAGAGGGCTGGACTATGGAGCAGTGGGCTCACTACGGTCAGAGGTGGATAGACCAGAATAAGTAGCCTATTTCTCTTTGACAACGACTGGAAATCATGTGCGAGTCCTTATGACCCCCCCTAAGGTGGCCCAGTCCCCGAATTCCGGAGCGTGAGTGCAGATGTACAGTGGACAACAACCGATTTTCATCCTAAAGGAAGGCACAGAGAGAACTAGCGGCAAGTCCGCACAGAGCAACAACATAGCAGCTGCAAAGGCCGTTGCCGATGCGGTCCGCTCAACTCTTGGGCCCAAGGGAATGGACAAGATGCTAGTCGACAGCATGGGCGATGTAGTAATCACAAATGACGGTGCGACGATCCTCAAGGAGATGGACATAGAGCACCCGGCCGCTAAGATGATCATCGAGATCGCCAAGACTCAAGAGCAGCATTGCTACGATGGAACCACCAGTGCTGTTGTAATTGCCGGAGAGCTACTCAAGAGGAGCGAAGACCTAATCGAGCAGAATGTACACCCAACGGTAATTTGCGAGGGCTTCAGACTCGCTGCAGAGAAAGCCTCCGATTTGATAGATTCCCACGCACTACAAGTCGACAAGGATATCCTGAAGGAGGTCGCCAAGACCGCGCTCACTGGAAAGAGCGCAGGGGCAGTAAAGGAATTCCTCGCAGACATCAGTGTTGACGCGGTAATGGCCGTGGCCCAGACGGGAGCCGATCAGACAGTCGTGGACGTGGATGACATCAAGATCCAGAAGAAGCAGGGCGGCTCCATCAGGGACAGTACCCTAGTCGATGGAATAGTCCTCGATAAGGAGAGGGTCCACAGCGGTATGCCGCGATCCGTATCCGGGGCCAAGATAGCCCTAGTCAATTCGGCAATAGAGGTCAAGAAGACCGAGGTCGATGCGAAGATACAGATCACGGACCCGAACATGCTCTCTCAGTTCCTGGATGAAGAGGAGCAGTACCTGAAGTCACTAGTCCAGAAGTTCGAGGAGGTCGGCGCCACTGCGGTAATTTGCCAGAAAGGGATTGACGACCTAGCTCAGCACTACATGGCCAAATCTGGTATATTCGCAATTAGGAGGGCCAAGAAGAGCGACATGGAGGCTCTCTCCAAGGCAACCGGGGGGAGGATAGTTACCAACATAGACGACCTTTCTTCCGATGACCTAGGTTCTGCGTCGAACGTGGAGGAGAGAAAAATCGGGGATTCAGATATGGTCTTCATCGAGGGCTGCCCAGAGGCCAAAAGCGTCTCAGTTTTGATTCGAGGAGGTACTGAGCATGTGGTCGACGAAATCAAGCGTGCTTTCGACGATGCAGTTGGCGTTGTCGCAGTGGCTCATGAGGACGGAGCGGTCCTGACAGGCGGCGGCTCGGTACTCGCGGCCATAAGCAGGGATCTACGATCATACGCGGAGGGAATCGGAGGCCGAGAGCAGATGGCCATAGAGGCATTCGCAGGTGCGCTTGAGGTGATACCCAGGACGCTTTCAGAGAATGCTGGACTAGATCCAGTTAACACCATTATTGACCTAAGGAAGGCACACTCAGAGGGCAAGTCCAACTTTGGAGTGAATGTGTACGAGGGAGGAGTTGCCGATATGTCGAAATCAAAGGTTCTTGAGCCAAGTAGGGTCGTTGAACAGGCCATTCAGAGCGCTTCTGAGACTGCCGTAATGATACTCAGAATCGATGACGTGATTTCCAGTAGGGGCGTTTCCCCAGAAGGTTCCGCGGACTTCGATGGACTAGAAATGTGATCGATTCAGTCAAAAGAATCCGCCTTCGATTAACTATTTGCACAGTATGACAGACACACATATTCAATAATCGGCATCCGCTGGAAACATTACCCAGCATTAGTCTGAGTAGGCGATAACATGTCTGAAGGACTTCCTCTTCTGATTCTATACGGGTCTCAGTCGGGCAATGCAGAGGACTTGGCTTCCAAGGCAGCGAAACAGAGTAACCAACTCGGCCTTTCACCCGTAGTCAAAGGAATGGATGAGATTCAACTATCGGAATTACCCGGATTTCAGCGTGTATTGATTTACTGCAGTACATGGGGCGAAGGGGAGCAGCCCGACAACGCGGAGGACCTATGGCAGACCGCCTCCGCAGATGGCGCCCCCTCGATGGCAGGATGCCACTTTGCCGTTTGCGCTCTCGGAGATACATCTTACGAATTCTTCTGCGAGTCGGGGAAAGAGTGGGACGGATGGTTCGAGAAGCAAGGCGCTACAAGATTAGTCACGCGTCTCGATTGTGATGTCGATTATGACAAGCCTGCAGCCGAGTTCACCACCGAGGCACTTTCACACTTTGCCGCCGTAGGTGCAGATGGCGTCTACATCGAAGCAAATGTCGGTAGTGCCACCAACGACTCTTCCACTGATGTGCCCCAGTCAATAGAAGAATCATCCGAGAGTCCTGAAGAGGTCGAGTTAGTTGGGGCGGGAGTCGAGGAGTTGCTAGTATCGGGAGACCGGTCATTGGACATATTATTCGGCTCTCAATCCGGAAATTCGGAGGCCTTAGCTGCCAAGATAGCTAAGCAGGCCAAGTCCTATGGGTTGGAAGGAACAGTACACGATATGGACGGTTTTGATTTCAATACCCTAGCTGCTAAGAAGAGGGTAATTATCGTCTGTTCAACATGGGGAGAGGGAGAGCAGCCAGACAATGCCGAGGACCTCTGGCAGTTTGCTAACTCTGATGCCGCCTCAAGGCTGGAGGGCGTCCACTTCGCAGTCTGCGCTCTCGGAGATACCAGTTACGAGTTCTTCTGCGAGTCGGGGAAAGAATGGGACGGGCTATTCGAGAAGCTCGGAGCTACCAGGATAGTAGAACGATTAGATTGTGACGTCGACTACGACTCGCCGGCCGCCGAGTGGACCCTGCAGGTTCTACCCAATCTTGCCGCCGTGGACAGCACTGGACTGTTTCATGAGGATATGGTTGATTCGATCAATCAGTTCGCCAGTGGTACTTCCGGGGCCGAGGGAGAAGACGGATTCACCGTCCCATCAATCGAAACTGAGTCTATACAGGTGGAGGTTTCAGTATTCCGTTACGACCCACAGACATCTTCAACCGGGACTGATACGTGGGCATGTGTTTTCCCCGGAGAAGCTTCCGTTCTTGAGGTTCTGAGGACCATCAAGTCCACTCACGACGGCTCACTAACATTCAGGGATGGGACTTGCGACGACCCCTCCACAGTCCTATCTGTAAATGGGCGACTGATTCTTCCCGGACGAGTTAGAATAGATTCAATCACGAGCACCAGGGACGATTCCTTCAAGATCAAGATCGACCCCATTCCCGGCTCAGAGGTAATACGGGATCTCGTAGTCGATCACTGGGCCCTAGAGAGAAAGAGGGAGTCATCCGATCCATGGATGGTGGCTTCAACCAGAGAGGGTTTCCAAACTTCGCAGGGAGTGATGGGTACAATGAAGCCAGCCGTTGCAACTAGGCTTCATTCACTAACTGACTATGACAGCGCCCCTCTACTTCATGCCAGCTCCGACGCAGTCCCATATGCAAATGGATTCTTAGGCCCAGCTGTGATAGCAAGCTCTTGGGCAAGAAGATGCGACCCTCGGACAGCCCCAGAGAAAAAAGAAAAGATTGAGGGTATCATCGGTTCCAAAAATGGAATCAAGGCGGAAACCGATCTAGCGCCGATTTCTAGGAGGGAAGGCTACTCTCCAGCAATCTCCGAGGGACTCTTGGAGGCTCGAACAAGGGCCTTAGAGAATGACTCATTCAATGGCCTACATGGGAAGCATGTATGGTGGTACTGCTGGACAATCAAGAGCAGTGGTAAGGTCAACGACACGGTGCTATACAGGCAAGTCCTCGGACCTATTGGCCTCCTAGGCAACCTTTTCTCAGGCGTTACTGCAAGGATGGTCCTCGGCTTCACTAGGACGGGAGGAAGCATCCTCAATGATTTCCTGGGAATGGTTGCGCCACCTGCAGGTATCGGAAAGATGCCCAGGCAGTTCAATTCATCAGTCGACGACCATCACCAAGTCGTCGCTATATTCAACGAGATGGACGGTAGGTTCTGATGGCATTGAAGTATGCATATCACCCAGGGAATGTCGCTCACAGTGGCTCACCCGAGGTAGCTGAGACGATGACGCCTATAGCGCGGACACTCGGCTTGACCCTTACTCCCTTGGAGGGCGCTACGTCATGCGGGGCCGGCATCATCCGTCAAGCGAACAGGAAGCTGCAGATAACCCTGAACGCCCGCACCTTCGCAATGGCGGAGTCCTTGGGGCTGGAAATTCTCACTCCTTGTGCCGCCACTGCCGGAAATCTCCAGGAAGACCTAGACTCACTGAGGAATGACCCACTGCTTATGCAGGAGGTCAATGACATACTTTCGAGGACATGCGGCATGACATTCTCGGGCGATACCGAGGTGAATCATCTTCTCCACGTATTGGTGGACGAGATAGGCCTTGACAAGGTCGAGAAATTGGCAATTAACTCACTCAATATGAGGGTGGCCGGATATTACAGCCCCTACATCCAGAGGAAGGGTGCTTGCGGCGAAGACGACGTCCACGATCCAGAATATATGGAGAGGCTGATCTTTGCTATCGGTGGCACACCAGTGGACTGGGAGGGCAGAACTACCAGCGTAGGGACGCCCGGATTACTCTCTGAAGAAGGAACGGTGTTGAGGCAGGCCGCGGCCGTACTTTCCGAAGCAAAGGAGGAGGGCGCGCAGCTGGTGGTCAGCGCATGTAACCTGTCACACTCGGTACTAGATATCTACCAAGGCAAGGCAGGAAGGTCTTCGGGACTTAGTACCAACATCCCCGTCATACATTTGACCGAGATGCTCTCCTTTGCAATGGGCCATCACAATACCAGGTTCGCCCAACTCAGGACAAGAGTCGCGGTAATCGGCGATTAATTTAGAAATCTTCCAGACCAGATTGTCCGCGAGGCCTGAATGTACTGGGGTCCAGGGGTCCCGAACTAACCGCCTCTCCTCCTGGTAAATCAGTCCTGTCTTCATCGATCATCTCAGGGCGATTTCTCTCCCTCTCGGAGATAACGAAATCAGAGGCCAGAATTTTGCTTTCTCCGAGAATCGTGAATGAATCTAGATTGGATAAATCCGAATGATGGTCCCGAGGGAGGCTCCTTCTTACTCGATGGACAGCTCTCTGCATCCCCTTCTCCTTCCTCTTTGCAGCTGCCATCGAGCCTTCGTCACGAGTGTCTTCAGCGATAAGGACAACTACCTCTCCAAGCCTTCTACGGCCTGTCCGCCCTCTCCTCTGGATTGTCCTAATCTCGCTTGAGACTGGCTCATAGAATATCACCAAATCAGCTGCAGGAATATCCAATCCCTCTTCTCCTATTGACGTGGCAAGTAAGACATTTGACTCTCCCGACCTGAAACTGTCCAGTCTCTCAACCTGCCTCTTCGGGGATAGCCCCTCCCTCCCCCCTCTGCTGGATTGTCCAACGAACTGAACCGATCTAACCCCCTCTAATCCTTCAAGGGCCTCGTCGAGTGATGAGATTGTATCCCTGTAACTAGCGAAAACAATCACTCTAGATCCCTGCTCCCTCCTTATCCTCTCTCTCACTAGCCTCCTTACGGCCCCCATCTTAGAATGCGATTCGTCCATTTCGGAGATTGACTTCCTCAACTCCCTGATTCGAGGGTCCCGTAGAAATGCGAGAACCGACTTTTTGGTACCGTCCTCACCCTTCTCCATCCTGTCCAGGAATTCCCTAGAAGCCGAAATACCCTGGCTAAGCAGGCAGTTGATTAGGTGATGCAATCTCATTGCCATGGCAATTTGCGACATCGATTTGTATGCACTGGACTCTCCCCGGGAGATTGCAACCTGCGACCTATCCATGGCGTTCGAGAGTCCGGAATAACTTATCGCGCCCGTCATTACATACCTCCCTAGCCGTCTCTGTTGATCCACAATCCCAGTTTGCCACAACTTGAGGGGCTCTGCCAGATTTCTGATTTCTTGTGGGACTCTGACTGTAACTTCATCCACTTCCAAGTCAGAGAGGTACTCGCTCAGCATTGGCTCTTCGGAACCCCTAATGTGGATCCTCCCTGCTCCCATTCTAGAGCAAACCTCTCTGACGTCCTCAGACCTAAATCCCGGACTAGCTGTTGCCCCCAGCACAAGTGGCTCTTCACGCATTGACAAATACATATCAGAAACCTCTGCCATCGCATGGCTCCCTGAACAATGATGAACCTCGTCTAAAACTAACAAACAACATTCTGCAAGATCTAGAATCCCCCTATCCACATCATTACGTACTACTTGGGGAGTTGCCACCACCAATTTCGACGAGCCCCACATCCCCTCCCTCTTCGATGGAGGGTCCCTTCCGGTAATCGAAATTGGCACACCTCCATCTTGAAACTCAATTACTTCCACTATCCCCCTAAGGTGCTGCTGGACCAATGCTACAGTAGGGGCTATCATCAGAGCCCAACCTCCATTTCGATTCAGTGACTCAACTATTGTCATCCAGGCGACTGCGGTTTTACCTGCCGCGGTCGGTAAGACCAGCATCATCGAACTAGATAGGGCTTCATCGACCGCTTCAAGCTGGTAAGCACGAGCCTCAATCGCGCCCTTCGAGAGCATCGGATGGCACACAGTTGGTCGCACGGATATAGTAACTCAAATTCAGGGTTGAAAATTGTTTCACTAGATAATTCCTAGATTCCCACCCCTAAGGGGTGTACCGAACCCATCCCGATTCGTTCATATAGGGTATGTTAGTCGCAAGGCCGCTCACTACGTGAGGTACCAGACACCTGTAGGCTCTGCAAAAGCATCCTCGGAACCGGCTGACCACTCGGAAAGCCGGCGTGGTGTCACGGTGCCTCCCTGACGTATTGGGCCCGGTAAAGGCCGTTTACGGCCTTAATCGGTGATACAAGGAGGACAAGAAATGGCCGACAAGAGTAGACCCCGCCGTGGTAGCATGGGCTTTAGCCCACGCAAGAGGGCACTCAGAAAATACGGTAGGATACAGGCATGGCCCGAGACCTCCGACTCGGACATAAGGGTACTCGGATTCGCAGGATGGAAGGCTGGAATGACCCATGTCCTTCTCAGAGATACGAATAGCAACTCTACATCAGCAGGTCAGGAAGTTCGAAAGGCAGTCACGGTAGTGGAGTCGCCTCCAATGAAGGTTCTAGCAGTCAGGGGGTACAGGATGACCCCCTATGGAATGCAAACCGCCGGAGAGGTTTGGGCGGACATGAGCGAATCAGGTCCCGACGGACTCATGCCAAGGTTCGCAAACCAGACTCGCGGAGAGAGGGATGCAGAACAGGGCAGGAAGCCAGCAATGAGGGGCGGCAGGATACCCAACAGATCGGGGTCCCCGGACGAAGCAATGGACGCTCTCAGGCAGTCCGATTTGTGCGATGTAAGACTTATTGTCGCTACTCAGCCATCACTTGTGAAGAGCGTTCCCGGAAAGACTCCTGAGATTATGGAAGTCGGACTAACGGGTGGCGATAACGACTCAAAGATGGAGTGGGCCACTGAAAGGCTTGGAAGAGAGATCACCGTCGAGGATGTTTGGCAGGCAGGTCAGGATGTCGACGTTGTAGGGATAACAAAGGGCAAGGGTTGGCAGGGCGCTGTCAAGAGATGGGGCGTGAAACTCCTTAGTCACAAGAACAGCAAGCGCCGACGCCAGGCCGGAAACTTGGGTGACTTCGGTACTGGCTATGTGAGGAAGACAGTCCCCCAGGCAGGGCAGATGGGCTACCATCAGCGTACCGAGCTAAACAAGAGGATCCTGAGGATTTCCAACCCGGAGGAGTCAGACATAACTCCCGCTGGTGGTTTCCTTCACTACGGGGAAGTAACCAACCCGTACATTCTGATACAGGGAAGCCTCCCGGGGCCGGCGAAGCGAATGCTTAGGTTCAGAGACCCAATCCGCCCCAGAGGCGAACTCTCAGAAGTCGTACTTACCTACGTCAGTACATCGAGCAAGCAAGGAGTGTGATTTCATGAAGGCAAAGGCGTACAACTTGGTAAACTCCGTAGAGCAGGAGGAGATGGATGCAGGACTTCTGGCAGAGTCGTTCAGTGTTGAAGCCAAGCTAGGTAAGGCAGTCAAGCTGCCTGATGTTTTCTCTTCAAACATTAGAGAGGACCTAATACGCTCTGCAGTACATTCCTCAAGAGCCAACAGGCGTCAGCCATATGGGCACAGGGAGCACGATGGAAAGAAAGCGCCTCAGCCCGGGATGAAGCACTCCGTAGAATGGTGGGGCAAGGGACGTGGTGTTTCGAGAATTATGAGAAAGACCGGTCAGAAAACCGGTGCTCAGAACCCACACACAAGGGGAGGACGACGCGCACACGGTCCGATGGTTGACAAGGACTGGTCTCAGAAATTAAACTCAAAGCAAAGATCAGTTGCCAGGGACTCAGCAATCGCTGCAACAGCGAATCCAGAGATGGTCGCCTCCAGAGGGCACAGATTCGACGAAGATGTGAGCTTCCCAATTATTGTGGACGGATACTCAGAATCTAGAGATGGCTCCACCGAGAAGTATGATATTGAGTCCATACCCCTACAGTATTCCACACGAAAGTTCGTCGCCATGATGGAAGGCATTGGTCTCGGCGAAGACTTGAGGAGGGCCAAGGATGGCCGTTCTGTGAGAGCTGGAAAGGGCAAGATGAGAGGGCGAAGGAGAAGGACCCCAAAGTCCGTGCTTCTTGTTGTTGCTCAGAGAGACGGACTTCATAGAGCCGCAGGCAACGTTCCAGGAGTAGATGTGGTCGTCGCTAAAGACCTCTGTGCCGAGGATTTAGCCCCGGGAGGGGACCCTGGTAGGCTAACGGTCTGGACTAAGTCCGCTATAGAGGCAATGAGGTGAAAATTATGGTAGACCCGTTTGAAATAATCATCATGCCATGGATCACCGAGAAGACCCTGGAAGCCAGGAGAGTGGCTGATCCAGACATCGGATACGTCCAGAATAACAACAGGATAGAGTTCATCGTCCACAGGGAAGCGACAAAGAGGCAGATCAAGCAAGCGGTCGAGGAACTATTCGAAGTTAAGGTGGCCAAAGTAAATACTAGAATTACCATTACAGGTAAGCATGCCTCGGTGAGGCTTGCCGAGGGCTATGATGCAGAGGAGGCAGCACTCAAGCTGGGTGCTTTCTGATGAGGTGATAATATGGGTAAGAGGACACGTTCACAGCGCCGAGGTTCAAGTCCAAAGAACCGAGTTTCAAGCCACAGGTTCCCTGCGGCCAACAGACTGCCTCGCGTGAGCGAGGAGATAGGCGAAATCGTAGATCTCGTTCACAGTCCAGCCCATACGGCACCACTGGCAAAGATCAGGTTCGAAGATGGAACAGAAGGCCACATAGCAGCCCCAGAGGGAATTTCAATAGGCCAACCCATCTCCTTTGGGAGTAACGTTTCCCTCAAGCCCGGGAATGTAACAAGCCTGAGTGGAATCCCAGAGGGTACACCAGTCTGCAATGTGGAGGCCCGTCCAGGAGACGGAGGAAAATTCGCACGCTCAGGAGGCAACTCAGCAATAGTGGAGAGCCGTACTGGGGACAGGGTTAGAATCCGTTTGCCAAGCGGCAGAGTCAAGGAACTTCCAGCGAACTGCAGGGCGACCATAGGAGTCCTCAGCGGCCACGGTAGGACCGAGAAACCACTGATGAGGGCCGGTGCAGCTCATCACAGAGCAAAATCCCGTGGAAAGATGTACCCAACGGTTTCTGGTGTGGCAATGAATCCAGTGGACCACCCCCATGGCGGTGGAAACCATCAAGCTGTTCACGGGCCAAACTCTGTCAGCAGGAATACTCCGCCAGGTAAGAAGGTAGGAAACATAGCTCCTCGAAGAACCGGTAGGGGCAGAGTACGCCAACAGGAGGTCGAGTGAAATGGCACGCAGGTCAAAGAAGTCATTCCGTTCACCAAAGCTTGCCCGAAGGCAGGCCCGTAAGAGGAGATCCAAGATCAGCGAACGCAGGAAGAAGGAGTTCCTGTGGAGGGGATACACCCTCGACCAACTGCTCGAGATGCCACTTATGCCTCCCGAGGACGACTATGAGGCGATCAGTATCGCTTCATTGATGCCATCGAGGGCCAAGAGATCAATCGTTAGGATGTACGAGGGCCTTAACCCCGAATGCGAGAAACTTCTCGAGAAGATACGCTCAAACAAGAAAGGAAAGACTGTCAGGACACATTGCAGAAGTCTATACATTCTTCCAGAGATGGTTGGAACCACTGTGGGCGTGCATAATGGAAGGGACTTCGTCAACATCGAGATAGTCCCCGAGATGATAGGGCACGCTTTGGGGGAATTCGCAATCACAAGAAGGTCGGTAACCCATACCGGCCCAGGAGTAGGGGCAACAAGATCCTCTACGCACGTGGCATTGAAGTGAGGTGAGAAAAAATGAGCAGGAGATCCGGTACTTCGCAGAGCGGTTACACGCAACTTCTCGAAGGTTCTAACCTCGTAACTGCCAGAGCAGTGAATATCGATGTTCACCACAAGCACTGTTACCACATCGCAAAGGCACTCAGGGGAATGAATGCCGCTGCTGCGATAACATACCTCGAGGACGTAATCGACAAGAAGAGGGCAGTCCCCTATACTCGTAGATCCAGGAGAGGTCGTGGCGGGAATACTATGGCCGGCCATAGAAAGGGGAAAATGGGTCCCGGCAAGTACCCAAACAAGGCCTCCAAGGAATTCATCAAGCTAATCAACAGTGCAATGGAAAATGCCAGGCAGAGATTCGATACCATAGACCCAGAGGATATGACGATCACCCATCTCGCCGCTCATCGCGGCCAAATTCAGAGGCACTGGAGACCCAGGGCCCAGGGAAGAGCCACTCCAAAGAATCACTACCAAGTTAATCTTGAGATTTTCTTGGAGTTCTTCGGCGAAGAAGACGAGGAGGATGATTTCTGATGTCACAGAATACAGTTCGAACCTTCATCCACAGGAACGTTGAGAGGCAATTGGTCCGTGAGTATCTCCTGAGGGAGACCGAAAGGGCCGGATTCGGGGGTCTGCAGTTCCAGAGGACTCCGGAGGGCACCAAGGTAACATTGCATGCGGAGCAGGTCGGCAGGGTAATCGGCCGGAAAGGGAAGGTAATCAGGGAGCTCGAAACACGACTAAAGGAGGATTTCAAACTCCAAGAGCCCAAGCTCGAGGTCGAAGAGATAACAGAGCCCAGGCTCAATGCTCAAGTTATGGCTAGCAGAATGGCTAGTTCACTGGAAAGAGGCTGGTTCTTCAGGCGTGCAGGACACAGCACGGCACAGAGCATCATGGATGCTGGCGCCAGGGGATGCCTAGTTATTCTAAGTGGAAAAATAACTGGCGCTAGGCACAGGGTCGAGAAGTTCCAGCAGGGGCACATCAAGTTCTGTGGAGAGACCGCCCTACAATTCATGGATGTTGGCTACTCGGTAGCCGTGAAGAAGCTAGGAACCGTTGGCTGCACTGTGAGAATCATGAGGCCGGGAGTGAGGCTCCCGCATGAGGTTATGATCAAGGATAGGCACGAGTCAGGCCTCCCTCCGCTGGAGGAAGTTGCATACATCATTGCAGAAGAGGACGTAGACTCAGAGGAGCCAATCCAAGAAGAAGCTCCCGATGCAGAGGGCGTTATAGACTCCGCCATAGAAAAGATGGCCGAGATAGAAATCGACGAGTCAAAGGAGGAAGAGTGAATGACGCACGTTAGCCCAAGGGACATCGAAACGATGAATCCTGAGCAACGAGTGAGGACCCTCGAAGAGCTCCGGGACGAACTATTGCAACTAAGGGCACAACAGGCCCTTGGGGGTTCACTCTCAAACTCAGGATCATACAAGCAGACTAGGAGGAGCATAGCTAGGCTGCTGACTAAGATCAATCAGGAAACCAAGGGGGACGAGTAAATATCTGGTATGTGCAATACATGTGGGCTCCCTCAGGAGCTCTGCATATGCCAGGAAATCGCTAAGGAGCAGCAAAAAGCGGTAATTTCGGTCGTTAGAAGGAGGTATGGAAAGATGGTTACTATTGTTGAGGGGATAGACGATTCAGCCATCGATCTAGGAAAGCTCGCCAAGACACTCAAGGGGGCATGCGCTAGTGGCGGCACCGTAAAGGATCGAACGATAGAGCTACAGGGAGATCACAAGAAGAAAGCTGCGAGAGTTCTCGAGCAGAATGGATACAGGGTGGAGGTACGATAAATGTCTGATATCATCAATCTGCCTTGGCTCTCACATGAGATTTCAATTACCGACTCTAGCGACCCGGGACTCATCGGCATATCTGGCAAGGTCATCAATGAGACACGCAGAACAATCGAAGTAAGGACCCGATCCAGTGAGATCATCATCCCCAAGGATATCGTCACATTCACAATCAACTCAGAACGGGAGATTGTCGGTTCAAGCGTAACCCAACGTCCCGAGGACAGAATAGGAAGGAGGTACCACTAATGTCAGAAATAAGAGATATCGGCGTCGACGTAGCCAAACCCTCGGGTGAATGGGATGGAGACGAGAATTGCCCATTCTATGGCAGCCTCAGGCTACGTGGCCAGATTATTGAGGGCAAGGTCCGCTCCAATGGAATGTTAGCTTCAGTGGTTGTAGAGAGGGAGATTACTCGTTACATGAAGAAGTATGAGAGGTACGAGAAGCGTACTCGCACTTATGCAGCCCACCTGCCATCATGCATTGATGGAGTGGAGATCGGCGACAGCGTCCGCATAATGGAGTGCAGGCCCCTGTCCAAGACCGTCAAGTTCTGCGTGATTGAGAAGGGGGTGAATCAGTGAAGGGAATTCCAGGTAGGGTAACCAAGGCATTGCCTACGCATGCCAAGATGGAGTGTGCTGACAACACCGGTGCCAAGACAGTACAGCTAATCACCGTCCTAAAGAAGGGAGGCGTAGCTCGCAGATATCCAGCAGCTGGCGTAGGAGATATGGCAAAGGTCACTGTAAAGAGAGGAACTCCCGAGACTAGAAGGCAGATTTTCAATGCGGTCGTGATCAGACAAGCAAGACCCTTCAGGCGCGTGGACGGTACATGGGTCCAATTTGAGGACAATGCATGCGTACTAACAAACGAAAGAGGCGAAGTCCAGGGTTCTGATATCAAGGGACCAGTCAGCCGTGAAGCCGCCGAGAGGTGGCCAAGAATAGCAGCTACAGCAAAGCAGATTGTGTGAGGTGGAAATATGACGAGAAGCAGCAAACCAGGAAAGCAGCGCGTCGGACAGAGGGACGCGTCAATGCATGTCCGCAGGAAGAGAATGCGCGCCCGACTTATCTCAGAAGATCCAGAGCTCCAGTCCATACGCAGAGTCACGATAAGGGTCGGGGACGAAGTCGAAGTCATAAGAGGAGACTTCGGTCACCCCAACAGCGTCAAGTCAGACACTCGTGGGAAGAGGCTCGGACAATCCAGAGGCAGAGCAGGGGTTTCCGGAAAGATAGCGAAGGTCGACACCAATAGTGGCATGATTTTCGTTGACGGCGTCACTATCTCTACTTCCGATGGGAAGGAAGAAGCACTTCCAATCCACCCTTCCAACGTCATCGTTACCAAATTGTTCGAGGGAGATACACTCAGGCTCAAGAGGCTTCTTGAGAGGACTGGAGGTGAGATGGAATGAGTAGCAGCCACATGAAGAGGCTCACAATGCCCAGAAGCTGGCCTCTGCCAAGAAAATCCACAATCTGGATCCAGAAACCAAATCCATGCGGTCACACACTGGAGCATTGCATGCCTCTGGGGGTGGTCCTCAGAGATGTACTAGGTGTCGCACAGACTCGTCGCGAAGCCAAGAGGATCGTGCACTCGAAGCTGGTTAAGGTTGATGGAAATCTAGAATCAGATTCTGGAAGGGGAGTTGGCCTAATGGACGTTCTAACCGTTGGGGATGACAACTATCGATGCATCCTCGACACAAATGGTAAGCTAAGATACAGGCCAATACCGAAAAAGAGCGCCTCCACGAAGACCTGCAGAGTCACTGGAAGATCCACCATTAAGGGAGGAAAGACGCAAGTGCATCTCCATGATGGCAGGAACCTTCTGTTTGACGAATCACCGGATTACAAGACAGGAGACTCCCTGGTAATTTCACTGCCTGATCAGGACATAAAAGCACATCACAAGTTCGAGGAGGGCTCTATTGCCTACCTCACAGGTGGAAGCCACATAGGCGAGACTGCTATAGTCCGTGGTCACGAGATCAAGAGGTCATCCAAAGCAAACGAAGTCAAATTCGACGATTTTGGAACTATTTCCGACTATGTTTTCGTAATTGGGGACAAATCTGACATCCCATTGGAGGACGAATCATGAGTCAGTCCGCTAATCCAATGGTTTCCCCTAGGGTGACAAAGGTGACAGTTAACATCGGCGTTGGCGAGGGCGGTCAGAGGCTACAACTAGCTGAGCAGGCCCTAGAGATGGTCACGGGGATGACTCCTGTCAGAACTCTGGCAACCAGCACCAACAGGGATCTCGGGACAAGGAAGGGCTCCCCGATTGGATGCAAAGTCACGATAAGGGACCAGGAGTCTATCGGGGCATTCTTGAAGGATGCGTTCTGGGTCCGTCAGCACACCATCCCAACTTACAACTTCGACTTATCAGGAAACCTCTCCTTCGGAATAACTGACTACACTGACTTCCCTGGTCAGAAGTACGATCCTGACATCGGTATTTACGGAATGGACGTAAATGTCGTATTGGAAAGGCCCGGGCACAGAGTTTCCCGCAGAAGGAGACATGCCAGGAAGGTCTCCGTCAGCCATAGGGTTGGCCCAGATGAGTCTCGAGCATGGTTTGCTGAGCATTACAAACTCAAGATAGTCGGTTACGGGGAGGAGGAGTAGTCATGGCAAAGGATCACGGAGAGAGGATTGGACGCTCGGTGGGCTGCAGACGATGCGGCCGAAAGAGAGGCATGATCCGACGTCATGGCCTCAGGCTTTGCCGCCAGTGCTTTAGAGACACTGCCCCAGATATAGGATTCAAGAAGTACTCATGAGGTGAAAAATATGCAATTCGATCCACTAAGCGACGCCTTTACGCGAATATTCAATGCGGAGCAGGCGGGACACTACGAGGTCTCAGTAAGCCCAGCTAGTAAGTTACTTGGCAGTATGCTCAACATCATGCAGAAGTCAGGCTATGTCGGGGAATTTGAGAAAATCAACGATGGAAGAGCAGGATCCTACAGGATAGAGCTTATCGGCGCCATAAACCGATGCGGAGTGATAAAACCAAGGCACTCGGTTAGGCGTTCAGATTTCGACAAGTGGGAGTCGAGGTATCTTCCTGCAAGGGACTTCGGTCTACTGATAGTAACTACAAATCAAGGAATTATGGATCACTATGATGCCAAGAAGGAGCGTGTCGGAGGACGCCTTCTCGCATACATTTTCTAGGAGTTGAAAGAATGCCGAAGTTAGATCACGTTTCCCATGGGATAGGACTTGCAGAAGGTTCTAGCGCAAGCATAGCCGATAGCGTGGTCACAGTATCTAATGATGGCAAGTCATTGAGTAGGGAGTTCAGGCACCCCAAGGTAACTGTCAGGGAGGCCGACTCCGGTCTCGAAGTATTTTGCGACCTCCCAAGAAGGAAAGACAAGGCTATCGCTGGAACCTGGGCTGCTCACCTAAGGAACATGGTTAAGGGCGTAGAGGAAGGATTCGAATACAAACTTAGGGCCGTTTACAGTCACTTCCCGATGACTCTCAAAGTGGAGGGCAATAAGATGACAATAAGCAATCTCTTCGGAGAGAAGGTCCCGAGGGTCGCCAAGTTGCCTTGGTCTCCATCTGAGGTCGAAGTCAAGGTCGAAAATAAGACCGAGGTGACCGTGAAAGGATCCGATCGAGAAAAGGTAGGTCAGACTGCTGCTAACATCGAGAGGGCCTGCAAGATAAGGAACAGGGACAGAAGGGTATTCCAGGATGGAATTTACATTACATCGAAGGGGGCATAGAGATGAGTGACGAATTTGAGAACATGACTGTCGCCCAACTGAAGGACGTTCTGAGAGAAAGAGGACTTCCAGTTTCAGGAAAGAAGGCTGAGCTAGTAGCTCGCCTGATGGAAGAATCGGAAAGCCCCACTGTAGAAGATCAATCAATAGTTGAGGAGGATGACTACGTAGATGAATTCGATGACGAAGATGACTTCTTCGAGGACGATGATGACTGGGATGATCTGCATACTGCACGCCAGAAGCCCGTTCTAGACGAAGAAACATCGGATGCACTGAAGTTCAGGGCCTCGCAGAAGAAGCAGCAACCAGCATTCCGCCGACAGGAGTGGTACAGGTACCGAAGACTGGCAAGGTCCAGCTGGAGAAAACCAAAGGGAATGCACTCAAGCATGAGGCTCAACAGGAAGTATCGACCTCCTATGGCCCGTGTCGGGTACAGGAAGATAGCTTCTGCCAGAGACCTACATCCTTCTGGCTTCCAAGAAGTTCTAGTTCACAAGACATCCGACCTTGAAGGGCTTGACCCAGAGAGGCAAGCTATCAGGATAGGCGCTTCGGTCGGTAACAGGAAGAGACTCAACATTCACGACAGAGCCAATGATCTCGGACTCAGGGTCTTGAATAGAAGGCGAATAGAGAGAAGAGGTGACCTCTGATGATTATCACAAACCAGCGAAGAATGGCCGCGGCCATATTTTCTCAGAAAGAGGGGAGGGCAGTCGGAGTCCATAGGATTTGGATTGACCCTGATTACCTAGATGAGGTCGTTTCAGCTGTCCAGAAGGACGACGTTAGGAGACTAATCGAAGAAGGTCTGATCAAGGCACGCCCAATCAAGGGCACCAGCAGGGTGAGAGCTAAGAAGGCTGCCGAACAGAGGTCCAAGGGACGAAGAAAAGGACAGGGCTCTAGAAAGGGAAGTGCAAATGCAAGGACTCCCAAGAAAGGTAGATGGATGCAATTAATTAGGTCACAGAGAAGGGAACTCAAGGACATGAGGGAGGTTGGTGAACTCACTTCCTCGCAGTACAGGTACTACTATCGAAAGGCGAAGGGCGGTTCCTACAGGTCGATTTCTCACATGCGTACAAACATGGAGACGGATGGAGTCGATATCGGAGGCGATGAATGATGGCATATGGCAAGAGTCAGAGGCTCAGGATGAAACGCCGACGCAACGGGCAGACAGACTATCGTCGAAGGATGAAGCTCCTGAGGGGCGGCGCCCCAAGGGCTGTCGTCAGAGTTTCCAATACCCAGGTGACCTGCCAATTGGTCGAGTTCGGCACCGATGGCGACCGAATACTATCTTCGGTCACAGGAAAGACACTAGTCGACTTATATTCATGGCCCACTGACAAGTCCAGGAAAACGGTTCCTGCTTGCTATCTGGCTGGATATGCCATGGCAAAGGCCGCTACCTCCTCCGGGTATGACGAAGCCGTTCTGGACATTGGTCTGGCGGCCTCCTCGCCGGGAAGCAGGGTCTTCTCCGCTCTGAAAGGCATGGTGGACGCAGGCCTATCCATTCCCCATGGGGACTCAGTCTTGCCAGATGATGAGAGGATCAGTGGCATGCATATCGACGACTCCACAGCATCTGCAGTTGAGGCTACTAAGAAAGCGATAGAGGGGGCATACAAATGACCGATGATAGCACAGATGGAAATCCCGAACAGGAAATGCCCGTCTTGGCACCAGGGCTGGCAAAGGCCCTAGCACCGGTCGAGGAGACACATTCAGAGGTCCGCGGCAGGAAGCGCGGTGGCCCAGACCCTCTCGCAGCACTAAGGGCTTGGCAACCACGCACTAGATTGGGCAGAATGGTAATGTCTGGACAGATCCTAACCTATGAGGAAGCCCTAGCCTCAGGATTGCCAATAAGAGAGGTCGAGATAGTAGACGCTCTTCTCCCGGACATCACAGATGACGTTCTAGCAGTGAACATGATTCAGAGAATGACAGACTCCGGCCGAAGGGTCCGATTCAACGTTCTGTGCGCCGTAGGCAACGGCGACGGGTACGTCGGACTGTCTGTTTGCAAGGGTAAAGAGGTTGCAAGCACCATCCGTAAGGCGATAGACAAGGCGAAACTGAACATTATCCCGGTGATGAGGGGCAACGGGTCATGGGAGTCTTCGGAAGGGCCTGGAACAAGTGTCCCATTCATGGTCACCGGAAGGTCCGGCTCAACCAAAATTACTCTGATGCCAGCACCCGCTGGAAAGGGACTCGTGATTGGAGACTATGGAAGGAGAGTCCTGAACCTAGCAGGAGTGACCGATGTTTGGTCAAGGTCATCCGGGCAGACCAGGACAACAATTAACTTCGCCAAGGCCACATTCAATGCCCTTATCGAACTAAACAAGACAAGACTCACCGAAGCCGATCACCGAAGGTTGAACATCATTAGAGGGAGGGAGCTTAGTTGACATTTCTAGTAATTAGAGCGCGGAGTGACCGGGGCGTCACAAGGAAAATCAGGGACACTATGTCCATGCTGAACCTAACTCGAGTCAACCACGCCACAATTGTGATGGATAACCCATCCTACAGGGGAATGCTCCAGAAGTCGAAAGACTATGTCACATGGGGCGAGGTTGATGAGGAAACCATTGCCAAGCTAATAGGGGAGAGGGGAAGGATGTCAGGAGACAAGCCCGTAACCGATGCCTCGATCAAGGCTGGAAGTGATTTCAAGGGAATCAAGGACTTCTCTAAGGCATTGGCCTCAGGTGAGGCTTCCATGGGAGATGTCGATGGCCTGAAGCCAATTTTCAGACTCCATCCTCCAAGAGGGAGTAAGGGCTGGGGCGGAATCAAGCGCGCATATGTCGTAGGCGGGGCTCTCGGTTTCAGAGGAGACGCAATCGGCGAACTGGCCGACAGAATGATGTGAGGTGTGAAGAATGGTATCACGAACTAACAAGTTCCGCGGAAGGAGTCGCTATCATGGCAGAGGAAAGAAGGCCGGTAGAGGCGCAGGAAAGAGGGGCGGCCGGGGCAATGCCGGAATAGGCAAGCACAAGGTAATGTTCCGAAACAAGTACATGCCCGGACATTGGGGGATGCACGGTTTTAATCGCCATCCGGGACTAAGGAAAGTGAACGTTTCTATCAACGTTAGCGAAGTCGGCGAGTTGGCCGATGGCGATTCGATCAACCTCACTGAGATGGGTTACGACAAGCTCCTTGGAAAGGGCTCAATCAGTCGTGCAATAAACATCACAGTATCAGAAGCTAGCGCTGGCGCCGTGAAAAAGATCGAAGAAGCTGGCGGCACCGTTTCTACCGACGACGATGACGAGTTCGGAGAGTGGGAGGAAGAGTGAATACTCTGACGGGGCGATACGATGGTTGAGAGGACTCCCAGCGCTATCGGCCTCTTTGCAATGGTGTCTGTCTACTGGGGCGGGCTCTTCTACTGGCTTAGGGGCGATCTTCTCGACGGTGCAGAAGACGAACAGATGCGTGCAATCAGGATGCTCCTGGTATCCTTCCCATATGTGGGATTCGTGATATGGGGGACAATGTCCGACCTTCCCGAGAATATCAGGGAAATGCCATACGTAGGACGGGCCTTCAAACCGTTGACCTGGCTCATTTTCGTGATACTTCTCGCATATTGGGGGTGGATTGACCCAGCAACAGTAGGATTCCTGTTGGTAGGTGTGGCTCTGCTCGGTTTCGGTGCTGGCCTGGCAATTGCCTGCCTGCTTTATTCCGGCTCAGAGTCCAGTAGGCTATACGCCCTTTCCCGACTAGTCGACGTCTATCCTAGCATCACAAAGCCTGACGGCCACGTAAGATTCAATCAGAAGCTGTGGACGACAACACTGGTTCTGATAATTTACTTCATGATGACCAACGTCATGATCTACGGTCTTTCAGACTCAACTTTGGACATATTCTCTTCCTTCAGGTCGATAATGGCCGGAGCCTCTGGTTCCATAATGCACTTGGGAATAGGTCCGATAGTAACCGGCTCAATTATCATGCAACTGTTTGCTGGTGCGAAGATCATCCAACTCGACTTACAGGACTCGGCAGACAAGCAACTCTACCAGGGGATCCAGAAGCTTCTGGTTCTCTTCATGATCCCTGTCGAGTCAATTCCCCAGGTTTACGGATTCCTAGACCCTCATGAGACTCTAATCTACGACTATGGAATAGGCTGGGCAAACGTCATCATTGTTGCCCAGCTCTTCATTGGATCGTACTTGGTATTCCTGCTTGATGAGCTAGTCAGTAAGTGGGGAATAGGCTCCGGAATCTCACTCTTCATCGCCGCAGGCGTCGCCCAGTCCACATTCGTGGGTACGCTATCTCCCCTGCCAGTAGTGCAAGGTACTCCCTTGTCCTTCGACAATCCTCCATCAGGAACATTGCCCATGATTTTCTACACACTGAGGACTGCAACCAACTCCCAGTTGGTTTCACAGAATGGATTTGAGCTGATGTTACTCAATCACGCCAATCCAATAGCGGCTCTGATTTCTTCTGTCATAGTGTTCCTTGTCGTTGCCTATGCAGAGTCAAGTAAGCTAGAGCTCCCCCTAACTCACGGGAAGGTCAGAGGTCACAGAGGGCAATATCCGATTAGGCTAGTCTACGCAAGTAACATCCCAGTGATCCTCATGGCCGCCCTGCTGGCTAACATCAATATGTTCACCCTTCTGTTCTGGAGCCATCCGACGCTTTCCACAGTCCCGATTCTAGGTAGGAATGGTGCGATGAGCAAGGCACACTGGTTCGGATCATATGAGGTCGGAGCTACTACTCCTTCAGACGGCTTCGCTTGGTACTCGTCAATGGTAAATGGCGTAGGCGATTGGCTGATGCCTCTTCTGAACCAGACGGGCGATGCCTATGGCCATAGCCTAGGCCAGATCATGCTCCACGTCTTCACATACGTGTTTGTCATGACTGCGGGCTCTACCGTGTTCGCTAAGTTCTGGATCGAGACCACCAATATGGGTGCCAAGGACGTGGCCAAGCAGATAGAGAGGACGGGGATGCAGATTCCTGGATTTAGGAAGAACCCCGTTGTCCTTGAGAGGATCTTGGAGAGATACATTCCACCTGTCACTCTGTTCTCAGGTGCCTTCGTCGGACTTCTGGCGGCAGGGGCGGACCTGTTGGGAACTGTGGGGAACGCCACAGGCACCGGACTTCTACTCGCAGTGGGAATCATCCTTCGAACATATGAGCAAATTCAGAAGGAGCAGGCAATGGAGATGCACCCGGTGCTGAGAGAATTCTTCGGAGCCGAGTAATAGGCATAATCGACACACTGAGAGCCAACGCCAACATATGGCCACTCGTCATGTTGAAATACCGAATGTCGGTCGCCGGGATGCTGCGTTGAGCTGGCGTTGGAGATTGAGCACATAGTGCCATGACGTCTTCCTTCAGGTT
>MDTG01284531.1_pt1 | contig 21667 bp, 17 predicted proteins | sample 811421 | NCBI WGS metagenome assembly MDTG01 (sample SAMN05326645, study PRJNA326480) | marine metagenome | isolation source: seawater | place: Pacific Ocean: South East | collected 2011 | reverse complement strand
GTTCGACCCCTGTACCACCCACCAAAAGCTTAAAATATTTTTCGGACCGGTAGTTCAGCTGGTTAGAATGCCGGCCTGTCACGCCGGAGGTCGCGGGTTCGAGTCCCGTCCGGTCCGCCATTTAAATATCTTTTACTATAGAATATATATTTGATATCCCTTTTTTTTGATAGCACATAATACTTCATGGCTTTTTATTGGTATTATGATTACTCATCACAGGATATTATTCATGACACCATTTAAGCGTATCGCAATCGTTGCTAACGTGGATCTTTCTGAAATAATTGATCCCTTAAATCGCCTGTGCTCTTTTTTAGAAAAAGAGGGCTACTTAGTTTTTTTAGAAGCAAAAACATCGCAATTAGTCTCAAGTAAAGATATACCAATCTTTGATCATTTACAGAAAAATTTAAATTTAGATTTAATAATTGTTGTTGGTGGAGATGGCAGTATGCTGAGTGTAGGTCGAAGTGCAGCTAAACTAAATATACCAATCTTGGGGGTAAATAGGGGAAGACTTGGTTTTTTAACAGATATCTTACCAGACGATATGGAAAAGCAATTACATCGTGTTTTAAGCGGTGATTATATTATTTCAAATCGTTTTTTATTAGAGGCATCTTTCTTTAAAGATGAAAAAAAAATTAGCTCAGGAGAAGCAATTAATGATTTAGTTTTGCATCCCGGTAGCTCTGTAAGAATGATTGAATTTGAGTTATATATAGATGAGCAATTCGTATATAGCCAGCGATCTGACGGTTTAATAATATCAACACCAACTGGATCTACTGCATATGCGCTATCTGGGGGTGGACCAATACTTAATCCTGATTTAGATGCCATAGTTTTGGTTCCAATGAATGCACATACCTTATCAAGCAGGCCGATAGTAGTTGGCAGTAATAGCAATATAAAGATTCAGCTTTCTCCCCGAAATGAACTAACCTCAACGGTTACATGTGATGGTCAAATTGATTTACCCCATCGACCTGGTGATATAATAAATATCCAGAAAACAAATAATCCATTAAAATTAATTCATCAGGATGATAATAGCTTTTATGCAACCTGCCGAACAAAACTTGGCTGGGGTAGCCATCATGGTTTCAGCAATAGAAATAGATAATTGCTTTTATAAGTTATTGGTATATATTTAAAAATGATAGATCTTGACCAGCTTAGTCTCAGAAACCAGCTAAAATATGCTCCTGTTGCTTGTCTTTTCCTTGTTTTTAGTTTTATTGGTGCTGGTATTGTTAAATGGATACCATCACTTATTCACCATTTAACTATACAAGACTATCTTTATGTTGGTAGAAGCAATCCTATTGATTTAATTAGTAACTCTATAAGCAATGGTGAGATATGGCGACTAATTACACCTATTTTTTTGCATTTTGGTATCTTCCACCTCGTTTTTAACGCACTTCTTTTTTGGGTTTTAGGAAAAAAAATTGAATATATATTCGGTAGCTTAAGATTTTTAATTTATGCAACTTTTATAGCAATTATATCGAATATTAGCCAGTACTGGTTTGGGGGATCTTCTTTGTTTGGAGGCTTATCAGGATTAGTTTATGGTCTACTAGGCTTTATTTGGATTTTCAATAAATTTTCAAAAAAATCTATTATTTTTTTACCACAAGGTCTTTTGGGTTTTATGTTAGTTTGGTTATTTTTTGGCATTAGTGGGATTGTAAAGTTCATAGTAGACATAAATATAGCAAATACGGCTCATATTGTAGGACTAATAAGTGGTATGATATTGGGATATTTAAAAAGTTTTCGTACATATAAATGACAACAGACAACTACTAACTAAATTATTATGTTTTTTAAGGTTTATTATGGAATTTCAGCAATTACTTAATTCAGTCACACCAGAAATTTATAAAAAAATTAAGACTGCTGTTGAGATTGGTAAATGGGCTAATGGCATAAAACTTACAAAAGATCAGATTGAAAATAGCATACAAATTTTGATAGCCTACGATGCCGCTAATAAAGCTCAGGGTGACAGAGTAGGTTATGTTCCAGTAAAAAAAGAAAAAGATGCGTGTGACTTAGAAGCAAATATTAAAGATATTGAACAAACTATCAAGTGGAAGAATTAAAATTTCATTTAACTAATCTCCCTATAAATATAAATTTAAGGTCTGATTCCAATGAATAAAAAAACTTCATCAACAGAAGTTACTTACCTGGATAATTACAGGCCACCCGATTTTTATATTCATAAAACAAATCTTTCTATTGACATCACAGAAGAACGAGTAAAAGTTTACTCTATATTATCTATAGGAAGAAATAGCTCAAATCAGTCAGAGAAAAAAAATTTAAAACTTTTTGGTCAAGAGCTTAGCTTACAGAAAGTTATACTAAATGGCTCTAACTTGTCTGTAGATAAGTATGCCGTTGACGATGAGAGTCTAACTATTTTTTCTGTTCCAGACGAATTTATACTTGAAATAGAAGTTATTATTTTCCCAAAGAAAAATACCTCATTAGAGGGTTTGTATAAGTCTAGGACAATATATTGTACTCAATGTGAAGCAGAAGGATTCCGTCGGATCACTTATTATCTTGATAGACCAGATGTAATGTCTGAGTTTACGACTACTATTTATGCAGACAAGCTTATTTGTCCTGTACTCCTGTCTAATGGAAACTTAATAGACTCGGGAGATTGCCCAAATAGCTCAGATAAAACAGATAAATATTCGGATGATGAAAGACATTGGGCAACTTGGCATGACCCTTTTCCAAAACCATGTTATCTCTTTGCCATGGTTGCAGGTAATTTAACTGTTATCAAAGATAATTTTTTTACTTATTCAGGTAAGCAAATAGATATTCGTCTTTTCGTAGAACCCAAAGACATAGATAAGTGCAGACATGCTATTGATTCATTAAAAAATGCTATGCAATGGGACGAAAAAGTTTATGGAAGAGAATATGATTTAAGCCTATACATGATAGTGGCGGTTGATGACTTTAATATGGGGGCAATGGAAAATAAAGGATTGAATATTTTCAATACATCTTGTGTTTTAGCCCATCCAAATATAACAACAGATGCAGGATATAAAAGAGTAGAAGGTGTTGTAGCACACGAATATTTTCATAACTGGTCAGGAAATAGAGTAACTTGCAGAGATTGGTTTCAATTGAGTTTAAAAGAAGGCTTTACTGTTTACAGGGATTCTGAATTCTCCGCAGACATGGGATCATCTGCAGTTAAGCGTATCGAGGATGTTAATTTTCTTCGCTCAATACAGTTTTCTGAGGACTCAGGGCCAACAGCACACCCTGTTCAACCTAAATCATACTTAGAAATATCAAACTTTTATACAGTAACTATTTACGAAAAGGGCGCTGAAATTGTTAGAATGATAAATACATTGATAGGACCAGAGCTATTTCGTAAAGGATCAGATCTTTATTTTTCAAAGTATGATGGTCAAGCAGCAACTATTGACGATTTTATTTCTACAATGGCTGAGGTCAGCGGACGCAGCCTCAAACAATTTATGTTATGGTATAAAAAATCTGGTACTCCATTATTGAATGTAAGCGGTGACTATGATGAGATCAATCATTCTTACAAGTTGACTTTTGAGCAGGTGCCTGCCAAAACAATCAACAAATCCATTACACCTATCACTAAAGATGCTTTCGAATACTTTCATATTCCAGTCAAAGTTGGCTTGATATCAAATAAAGGTGCTGTACCTTTAAATTCAAACAATGACGATTCTGTACTAATTGAGTTAACGAAAAAAAAGGAAACCTTCACTTTTAATAATATAGATAAATGTCCTGTCCCGTCATTACTCCAGGATTTTTCTGCACCAGTTAGGCTTGATTTTCCTTACTCTGAGGATGATTTGGTTTTACTAATAATACACGATCCAGATGGATTTAGTTCTTGGAATGCATGTCAGCAGCTGGCTGTTTCTACTATGAAGAAAATGCAACTCGAGTATATAACTAGAAAAAAATTAGCACTAAAGCCACATCTCTATGAAGCATTTTTTGCTGTTATCAATAGGTCATTCAAAGATAAAGCGATGCAGGCCCTTCTATTAACTTTACCTTCAGAACAAATAATGGCTGAGATATCAAAAGAGATTGATGTAGACGCAATACATATGGTTAGAACTTTTATTTTAAGTGAATTGGGAACAAAATTGAACAGCTATTGGGTTAAGATATACGAGTCAAACTTAACATCAAAGAAATATACATTTAATGCAGCTGAGGTGGCTCGGCGTAGTATTAAGAATTTAGCATTAGGATATTTAGTTGCGGCTGAATCTAAAGATTCTCTAGATTTAGTTGTTAATCAAATTATTAGATCTAACAACATGACTGATAGACTTGCAGCACTTAATATTTTGGTAAATGACACTAGAAATGCTTCTATTGGTCTGACGCAAAAATATTTAGATGAATTTTACCAAGAGTATAAGGATGAACCCTTAGTTTTAAATCAATGGTTTCAAATGCAAGCCACATGTTCTTTGCCTGGCGGTTTAAATCGAGTCAAGAAGCTAATGAAACATCCTGCATTTGATTTAAGCAATCCCAACAAGGTAAGATCGCTCATCGGCGTTTTTTGTAATAATAATCCAACAAATTTCCATTCTGATGAAGGAGGTGGATATAAGTTTTTAGTTGATCAAATATCAACCTTAGACAAATTAAATCCACAAATTGCAGCAAGGTTAGTTGCTCCTTTGACTAAATGGCGAAAATTCCCAAAAACTCGAGGAAACCGTATGAGAGAGGAGCTCAATAGGTTAGTGTCAATAGATAATCTTTCAAGAGACACTTATGAGATCGTATCTAAAAGCTTAAATTGAGCTATATTTTATTTTTCTCTGTGCTCCTTATCATTGTGGTTATTAAAAATGAAAAAATTTTTTGCGACCTGCCCAAAAGGGTTAGAAGAAATTTTAGCTGAAGAGCTAATGTTTCTTGGTGCAAAAAAAACTAGCCTTACTATTGCAGGTGTATTTGCGGAGGGTGATGCTAGCTTCATCTACAAGTCTTGCCTATGGTCACGAATAGCCAATAGGATACTATTGCCGTTAGCCAAATTCTATGTAGCCTCAGATAATGATCTCTATCAAGGTATAAAAAATATCACATGGGAGAAACACTTAACTCCTCGTGAAACAATAGCTGTTGATTTTTCGGGTTCCAATGATGCAATACGTCATACACAATTTGGTGCACAAAAAGTTAAGGATGGTATTGTTGACAAATTACAAGAACAATTTTTAGATAGGCCTAACGTCGATCTTAAATTACCTGATGTGCGTATTAATGTTCGATTATCAAATAATCAAGCTAATGTTAGCCTTGATATGTCTGGAGATAGTCTTCACAAACGTGGATATAGAAAAGCTATGGTAGCGGCCCCATTGAAGGAGAATCTAGCTGCTGCAATACTTTTTCGCGCAAACTGGCTCGATATATCGATACGAGGTGGTACATTAATTGATCCTATGTGTGGCAGCGGCACTATTTTAATTGAAGCTGCGCTAATTGCTGCAGATATTGCTCCAAACCTAAATCGTAAAAAATTTGGGTTTCATGGATGGATGCAATATGACATTAATTTATGGGAAAAGATTAGAAGAGACGCGCTTGATAGACGTGCTATTGGACTCGCAAAAGAGTTTTCTGAGATAAGAGGTTACGATAAAGATATAAAAGCAGTAAAGGCGGCTCAAGAAAACATTATATCAGCTGGTCTTGATAAACATATTCGTGTAATAGCAAAGCCGCTCTCAGTTTTTAAGGTGCCAACCCACAAAAGAATAGAGCCAGGTTTAGTGATTTGCAATCCTCCCTATGGAGAGAGATGGGGTGATGTTGAAGCATTGAAGCCCCTGTATAAAAATCTTGGAGAAAATCTCAAAAAGGAGTGTCCAGGATGGTATTTTGCTGTAATGTCAGGAAATAGAGAATTGTCTAGTGAGTTAAGACTTCGCGCAGAGAAAAAATATCAGCTGTTTAATGGAGCCATTCCTAGCCAACTGATCTTATATAAATTAAAGAATATAGCTGATAGCCCTACATTAAAATCCCTTAAGGATTTTAAGCATCAAGAAAAAGACTTGATATCTAAAGGTGCTTTGATGTTACTTAATCGCCTCAAAAAGAATTCAAAAAAATTAAATTCATGGTTAAAAAAGTCAAATATTAGCTCATTTCGATTATATGATGCAGATATACCTGAATATGCAGTCGCCATCGATATATACGGAGAGTTTATGTATGTTCAAGAATATGCTCCACCATCATATATTGATTCCAATCAATCAAAAAAACACTCAGATCATGTTCAAGAGGCGGTTGCACTTTTCTGGGAAGGTCAGACTTCCAAGATTTTTTTCAATCAACGTCGACGACAAAAAGGCCATAATCAATATCAATTTAATCTTGATGTCAGTAAACAGATTAAAACTTTTACCTTATATGAAAGTGGTTTTAAATTTGAAGTTAATATCAATGCCTATTTAGATACAGGGCTCTTTTTGGATCATAGGCCGGTCCGGCGAATGATCCATAATATGGCCAGAGAAAAACGATTTCTTAATTTATTTTGCTATACTGCTTCAGCATCTGTTTATGCAATAAAAGGAGGCGCAAAATCCACTTTGAGTATCGATATGTCTAAAAGCTATGTCGATTGGGCAAAACGAAATTTCGTTTTGAATGATATTTGCACCAAAACCAATAGGGTGCTGAGAGAAAATTGCTTGAGTTGGTTAGATCAAGCTACTAAAAATGAAAATATATTAAACCAATATGATCTTATTTTTCTTGACCCACCAACATTTTCCAACTCAAAAAAAATGGATACAGTATTCGATGTTCAAAAAGATCATATTAAATTGATAGATAATTCAATGCTGTTACTGTCCCCTAATGGATCACTGATATTTTCGAATAATTTTCGAAATTTCTCTATGTCTTCAAAAATTATTGAAAATTATCATGTTGAAAATATAACTAATGAAACATTTGATCCGGACTTCCAAAGAAATAAGAAAATCCATAATTGTTGGTTAATAAAACATGCAGCATAAAGTCATAATGTTATATGTTGGGTCAAACTGCCATCTTTGTGATGAAGCTAGATTTGTACTAATGGATGTTCTAAAGGATATTGATTTGAAATTGAAATATAGTGAAGTTGATGTTTCAAATAACGACATACTCACAGAAAAATATGGGCTACGTATACCCGTAGTTGTAATGCCTAATGGGAAAGAAAAAGACTGGCCATTTACAACCAGTCAGATTAAGAGACTTTTATAAGCATCTTACCTAAATTTTCTCCACGATATATTGCAGCAATAGAATCTGGAGCTTTTTCTATGCCATGGAGTATGTTTTCGCGATACTTTATTGACCCAGAAACTATCCATTTAGTTAGATTTGATAGAGCTTCTTCATAACGATCTTTGTAATCAAATATCAAGAATCCCTGGATACGAGCTCGTTTCACTAAAATCTGTCGTTCTATTCTTGGTCCATGAGGAACTGGGTTCCAGTTTGAGATAGAGGCTGTACCGCAAATTATAATTCTTGCACCAACATTTAGTCTTTGAATTACCTCATCGCTAATAGGTCCACCAGTATTATCAAAATATATATCAACACCTTTTGGACAAGCCTCTGTTAGGGTATTAGCAAGATTATCATTTTTATAATCTAATATTTGATCATATCCATACAAATTCTTGCATAGATCAACTTTCTGCTGACCTCCTGTTATCCCAACCGTAGTACATCCTTTAATTTTTGCTATTTGACCAACACATGAACCGACTGATCCCGCTGCAGTAGAAACCACAACAGTCTCTCCAGAAACCGGATTCCCTATATCTAAAAGACCGAAATATGCTGTCATACCGTTAATACCTGCAACACCTAGAGATGCTGATATCGGAAGAGGGCTGCCTGTTATTTTTCGATCAATATTATCTGCCTTTACCAAAGCATATTCTTGCCAACCAAACATACCTGTTACCAAGTCACCAACCTGATAGTCAGAGTGAAGTGATTCAACAACTACACCACTGGCAAAGGATTTCATTACAGCATTAAGAGCTACAGGGTCTGCATAATTGCTAACTACACTAACCCATCCTTTCATCGCAGGTTCAACCGACAAGAATATATTTTGAATAATAACCTCACCAGTCTTGATTTTAGGTAGAACTGATTCTATAACTTTAAAGTTTTTAGCCTCGGGTATATTTTTTGGTCTTGAGATCAGAATTACCTGCTTATTGACATAAGAGCTCATAGTTTTAGTTGCCTTTGTTCATAGTAAAATTAACACATAATTTTTCACCATTAAATACGATGACATCTCCAGATATAATCTTTTTTCTCTTCCTTGTCTCTACGGAACCATTTACTTTAACTAAGCCGTCGGAAATTACACTTTTTGCGACCCCGCCACTCTCAACTAAATTCTCAAATTTTAGTATCTTATATAGCTGAACAGGCTCTTTATTAATGCTTACAATTTTCATTTTCAGGATTTTTTTAAGTTAAAAAATTCAGTTGAGTTTATTGTTGTTTGTCTTGCGATTTCAGCCTCTGATTCAATACGATGGCTAGCTATTTCCTTTACAACCCAAGGTAAAAAGGCTGGCTCATTTACTTGAATTTTCGTTGCATTTTCAATTGTTTTAGGAATTAGATATGGAGCATCGGTTTCAACCATAAGTCTGTTAATCGGTATATTCCTGACAATTTTTTTTAGCCCCTGACCGCGTCTTTCATCACATATCCACCCAGTAATACCTATATAAAGATCTAAATCAAGATAATTAAACAATGCTTCTTTATTTCCTGTAAAGCAATGTATCACTGCATTTTCTATACTATCTCTATAATTACAAAATATTTCTAATAGTTTTTTGTGCGCATCTCTTTCGTGCAAAAAAATTGGTAATTTTAGTTCGGCTGCTAATTGCAATTGGTTCTCAAATGCTTTTTCTTGCTCTTTTGGTAATGAATAATTGCGATTGAAATCAAGACCTGTTTCTCCAATGGCAACAACTCTTTTATCAGCAGCAATATTTTTTAAATTTTCATAAGTTTCATCATTAAATTCCTCAGCATAATGCGGATGTAACCCACAAGTTGTGTAAATCATGTCCGGGTATACCTCTGATAACTCTTTACATATATCAAGTCCCCTCTTGCTAGCTTGCTCAGATGTACCTGTAATAATCAGTTTAGAGATATTTGCATCTTTAGCTCGACCGACAACAGAAGTAAGTGTTTGATTAAAAGACTTATGTGCGAGATTCACACCAATATCAATCAGGGATTCTTTTGATTTTATAAATTGATTCACAATCTTGTTATCATTTCCTGGTCATTGATTATATGTTCTTTTGCATTTAATTTTTTTGCATAGATTGCTGAGAAGGCTAGAACATTTTGGACATAATTTCGGGTCTCATTGAATGGAATCGTTTCTATCCATGCATCAAAAGGTATTTTACCCACTGTTTTTTTTCTCCAGCGGTCTACCCTAGTTGGACCAGCATTATAAGCAGCTATTGCAAGTATACGATTATCATCGAACCTCTCTAACATTCTTTTTAAATACAAACTTCCTAGCGATATATTTATTTCTGGATTATATAAACCGCGAACTGGCTCAAAAGAGATATTATTTCTACCAGCTACTTCTTGTGCTGTAGCTGGCATAAGCTGCATTAATCCTTTTGCCCCAGCAGGGGATGTAGCTTCATCGTGAAAAGAGCTCTCCTGTCGTGCTAAAGCCATCAATAGATTTAACGGTATTTGATTTTTTTTTGAGTATTTAGAAAATATTTTTTTGAAAGCGAGAGGAAACCGAAGGTTAGTATCATTCCAATACCCAGCTTTTATCATGCTTGTTATAGTTCCATTATACCATAACCATTTATTGGATATATGAGCTGCAGAAACCCACTGTTTTTTTGAAAAATTTCTTGTTGTTTTATTCCATTCGCGACGAGCAGAAAGGTTAAGCTTATGATACAAAAGTTCTCTTGTGCTTTTAATACCGGCGAGGGCCTCTAATTTTGACAAATCATCTTTACTTGGCGTTGAATCTTCAAAATTCATATTATTTCCTAATCCAAGTTTTTGGGCACTCAAAAAACCATAAAAACTTCTTTCTTTAGATAAGTCTTTATAAATATTTTGATAATTTTTACTAAGATTATCATCAGTTAATTCTGCTAATCTTTGGCTCCAATATCTCCAAACCTGCTTATTTTTCAAATTTGGAGGCATTTTTTTTATCCACATTTTAGCATCTTGCCAATCTCCTATTTTAAAAGATTGGCGTACTCTCCATTCAATGATTTTTGAACTAGTAGAATCAATATATTTTGTTAGATATCGGTCTGAATTTTCTTTTTTATCTTGCTCATAAAGTCCCTTGATTATGGAGCTATTAATTCGATTTTTTTGCAAAGTGGAGAAGCTATATTTTTTTTGATATGTCTGATATGTGGAAAGCGCAGATTGTGAATTTTTTTTTGCTAAACGCAATAATCCGTATGTAATAGCATCGTGAATTTCGATAGGATTTCGATCTAATTCTTTTTCGGTAAAAAAATTACTATTTAGTACTATATTTTTATTTTTGTATATTTCGAAAAGTTTAGCTGCTAATTTCTTATCATCATCATCATCGATAAATCTTAAAACATATTTTGCTAGCTGATATTTACGGAGTGAAATTACTTTAGTGAATCTTTCCCATGCTATTTTTCCACTTATTAAATTATTTTTTATAAGAATTGCAAATAGTTTATCGCATGCTTTTGGTTGTGAGCTTCCTGAGGTCCAAAGTTTTAATGCATTCTGGACACCACTTTTTTCATCCTCACCCCCTTTTTTAATTTTTGACTGCTGGTAAAAACATTTTTGTTTTGTTGTTGCCCTATCATCTTTATAGTCAATCAAATAATCCTGCCATTTGTTGTTCTTTCTTAATGTTTCAAGCCAATAATATCTTACATCTGCAGATATTGCTGTATCACTATATTTATCCAAGTAGTTTCTAATATCATCTCTAGGAAAGCTCCGGATTCTTTGAAGAAGTTCTAGCCCTAAAAGATGGTGTTTTATTGGATAATTATCAAGTTGCTTATATTTTTTTTGATAGGTTTTTTTATCTTTTCTTTGGAGTGCATCATGTGCTTCTTTAAAAATCTTTCGCTGCTCGTGAATCAGATTCTCTTTTTTATCGATACTTTCAGCCCAAACTATTTTGCGAGGCAAAAAAACTAGTAAGATAAACAAAGGTATTAGTAAAATATAAAATAAACAACTTTTACGATTAAAAATATTAACAAGTTTTATCATGGGCATATATGTTAGTAAAATATATAGAAATCAAAATTTAAGAGTATTTGTATTTATATGCATCATAGCTATAACAATCTAGATTAAACAGAGCAGAAAGATTTTTTTTACATAATTCTAAATTTTTTAAAATAAAAAAACTTTATTTCGAATAAAATAATTTCTTAATTGAGAAAATTTATAAGAGAAGATGATGACATACTTTTTGATTATTTTTGTATTAATGATAATAATTTCACCGTTAATGTGGCTAAGACAAACACCTCGTCAAAAACTTACTATAGATATGAGAAAAAAAGCTACTAATCTGGGAATGATAGTCAAGCTTAGCGCCACTGCTGATAGTCGAAAAGAAAAAAAAAGACTTAATTGCGTTACTTATAAGCTCAAATGGCATCCTGAATCTGTTGAGTTGTCTGGGCTAAATATTGAGGATTGGACATTAATCAAATCAAATAAGAGAGGAGAGATTTCTGTGTGGCCAGGTTGGAGGTGGCTAGATGGACAGCCTAGCCATAAGATCATGAAAAAAATAGAATTAGTGATCAAAAAATTACCAATTAGTGTTTCGGCCTTACAAGTTAGATCAGATGGACTGTTGGTTTACTGGAACGAAGAAGGAGACGCTGTTGATGTCAACAATATTTATGAATCGTTACTCATTTTAAGAGGTACCATAAGAGACTGAATAAAATATTTTTATTAATTTGTGCGAATCTACTTGACCAACCTACTATATTTACCTGTATATTCCCCACATGAGATAGTAATCCTATAAATATTATTTTGATATATAAATAAAAAGAAGTAATTTTCAACTCCTTTGCAAATTAGTTAATTAGGTAACGAGTATTATATTTTCTTTACTGGTCTATTTTAAGCAAGACTTTTTATGAAAAATAAATTGGGCAATATAAACCGATGGCTAAATCACTAGTAATTGTAGAATCTCCCGCAAAGGCGAAAACTATTAATAAATATCTTGGGTCTGAATTTATTGTGAAGTCAAGTATTGGTCACATACGCGATGTATCGAAAAATATTATTTCAAGTGACCCTCAACAGCGTGCAAAGGCAGCGGCAATTACTCGTAAATTACCAGAGAAAAAAAAAGCGGCCCATAAAGAGAAAAAAGCTCGTGAAAAATTATTTAATTCTATGGGTATAAATCCAGAAAAGGATTGGCAAGCTCGCTATGAAGTTTTATCCGGTAAGGAAAAAGTAGTAGAAGAGCTTAAAAAGCTAGCAAAGAATGCAGACACAATTTATTTAGCTACAGATCTGGACAGAGAGGGCGAGGCAATTGCTTGGCATTTGCAAGAAATTATTGGTGGAAGTGGGGAGCGTTATAAGAGAGTAGTTTTTAATGAAATTACAAAAAAGGCTATTCAGGAAGCATTCTCAAAACCCGCCGAGTTAGACTTAGATAGGGTAAATGCACAACAAGCTAGGCGTTTTTTAGATAGAGTTGTTGGATTTATGATATCACCGCTTCTTTGGAGCAAAGTAGCTAGAGGTCTATCTGCTGGACGTGTTCAGTCAGTCGCTGTTAAGTTAATAGTTGAGAGGGAGAGAGAGATTAAAGCTTTCAATCCTGAAGAATATTGGACACTTCATGCTGATCTTGAATCATCATCCGCTGAAATAGTTCGCTTCGAAGTTAATAAGCAAGCAGGAAAAAAATTCCTACCATCAAATAAAGAGCAAACATATAAAGCTTTAAAAACTTTGAAATCTGCTAAATATGTCGTAGTTGACCGAGAAGACAAATCCACCGGAAGTAAACCATCAGCACCATTCATAACATCTACTCTGCAGCAGGCAGCTAGTACAAGGCTTGGGTATGGTGTCAAAAAAACTATGGCAATGGCTCAACGCTTATATGCTGGTGGATACATTACATATATGAGAACAGATTCACTCAACTTAAGTACCGATGCCGTGTCAACCTGTAGAGATTATATACAAAAAAAATATGGCGATGCTTATTTACCAGAAAAACCGAACGTATATAGCAGTAAATCTGGTGCACAAGAGGCACATGAGGCAATACGGCCCTCTAATGTCGATATTATTTCAAAAGATTTAATTGATATGGATGATGCGAAACAACTTTATCAGCTTATTTGGCAGCAGTTCGTTGCATGTCAGATGACCCCAGCTAGATTTACTAGCACTACAGTAACAGTTGATGCCGAAGAATTTCAAATGAAAGCTAAAGGCCGCGTTATCAAATTTGATGGCTACTTAAAAGTATTACCAACAATGCGTAAGAAAGATGATGCATCAGAATTGCCCGACTTAAAGATCGGTGAGCTAATGAACTTAAATATTCTAGTACCTCTTCAGCATTTCACTAAGCCACCACCAAGATTTTCTGAGGCCGCTTTAGTAAAAGAACTTGAAAAGCTTGGAATTGGAAGACCTTCTACCTACGCTTCTATAATCTCAAGAATTCAAGATGCTGGTTATGTAAGAATTGAAAATCGTCGTTTTTATGCTGAAAAGATTGGAGATATCGTGACAGTCCGTTTAAACGAAAGTTTTACAGACCTTATGGATTACGGCTTTACTGCAGCTATGGAAAACCATTTAGACGATATTGCTAACGGGCAACGAAATTGGAAGGACGTTTTAAATAGGTTTTATGAAGATTTTTCAAAAAGTCTTTCTAAAGCCGAATCCAAAGAGGATGGTATGCGACCTAATGAGCCGACTCCCACTAATATTATATGCCAGGAGATTGACTGTAATAAACCCATGACTATTCGTACAGCATCAACTGGCGTCTTTTTAAGTTGCTCTGGTTACCAGCTACCAATAAAAGAACGCTGCAAAGGTACACTTAATTTAAGTTCTGGTGAGGAGGTTATAAATATAGATGATGATGATGCTGAAACTCGAGAGTTACTTGAAAAGCTTCGTTGCAATCTTTGTGGTACAGCAATGGATAGCTATTTAGTTGATACAAAAAGAAAACTGCATGTATGTGGAAGAAATCCAACATGTAACGGCTTTGAAGTTGAAGAGGGTACATTTGTACTTAAGGGGTACGATGGTCCATCTCTAATTTGCGATAAATGTGGAATGGATATGCATTTAAAAGATGGAAGATTTGGAAAATATTTTGGATGCACAAATAACGAATGTAAAAATACACGAAAACTTCTTAGAAACGGGGAGCCATCCCCGCCAAAAATAGATCCAGTACCAATGCCAAATCTGCTATGCTCAAAGGTTGAGGATCATTATATATTACGTGATGGAGCGGTCGGTATATTTTTAGCTGCTAGCCAGTACCCAAAACATAGAGAAACAAGAGCACCTCTTGTTAGCGAGCTTGTTCCATATAAAAAAGAGATTGATATCAAGTATCATAATATAATAGATGCACCTCAAGAGGATCCTGATGGCAACGCAACCGTAGTTCGTTTTAATAGAAAAGAGAAGGTGCATTACGTACAGAGCGAAATAAACGGGAAGCCATCTGGTTGGAAGGCGGTTTATGATAAAGGTAATTGGAGAGTAGAGGACAATCGAAAGCCAAGAAAAAAGTAGTAGCCCTTATGGATATTAGATAATTATGAATCCTTATGTACCGGTAGTTAATCAAAAGATATCCTTCTGCAAAATGTTATTAAATGAGGGTATAAAAAAAAATCGTTTTTCAAAAAAAAAAGCTGCGGTACAAATACAAGCCGCTCTATTCCAGTCAGCTATTTACCACCTTGAGTCAGCCTATATTTTTTATTTAAAGGAGATTGGCCACACTTACAGATGCAAAGATATAGAGTCAATTAATTCCTTAAAAAAACTCCAGTCTGCTCTTATAAATATAAACAAAATTGCTACGGAGCATGACGAGCTTGAGCTTCTCCTTAAGGATGAACAGAGTTGGCTTAGTCTGCTTCTTGCAGAATATAAAAAACTGTCTCTTCCGCTATCATTAATAACCAAAAAAAATAATGATCATTCATTAACCTTGCTTGAGGTAAAGCAATTAGATGATAATATAATAGTAGAATTCATTGATGTTGATGATTGGTTAAATAATTTTAAAGAAATTTTAACTCGAAATCGAAACCTCATGCATGAATGCTAATTTTTTTTGGTTTATATGTCATTAACTAATTTTCTTACATCAAGGCTTTTATAATTTAATAAAAATCAATAACCAATGGAATATTTTATGTCATTTTTTGAAATAGTAGTCCTACCAAATGGTGATATTGCGCTAAAGAGAGATAATGATATTGATGAACCAATAATTCGTATTTCTTTTTCAACTGATGTTGATGGCCTTTCTGAGGAATCAAAAATTAATGTCGCGAAAGCAATGATTGATGCAGGGATAGATCTGTTTGATAAAATGAATCTCGATTTACTACAAACAAAGGAAAACGTCTTGTCGCCAGATATATCGACAGTGATTCATTAAAATTAAATTAATTATATTTTTGTTCTCAACACGCCAACACTTATCCCTTCGATAGCGAAATTTTGAGTACTCAAGTCGACATGGATAGAAGAAAAGTCCTCGTTTTCTGGTATCAGTTCGACTTTATGAGATGATGTGCTTGTTTTAATTCTTTTTACTGTAACTTCCTCTTCAATTCTTGCGACTACAATTTCTCCATTTTCTGCAATATTAGTTTTATGAACGGCGAGCAAATCTCCATCCATTATTCCAATATTTTTCATACTAGTTCCTTGAACTTTTAAAAAAAAGTCTGCTTTTGGGTAAAACATATCAGGAGCTACCTCTAAATAATCTTCAATATTTTCTAGTGCAAGTATAGCTTCACCAGCTGCAACACGACCAACAAGCGGTAAACCATTTTGCTCTCCATCAATCAAGCGTATCCCTCTTGAAGTTCCTTTGATCATTTCAATAACTCCCTTTTTTGCAAGAGCCCTTAAATGCTCTTCAGCAGCATTAGGGGACCTAAAACCAAGTTCCTTAGCTATTTCTGCCCTTGTAGGGGGGTAACCTGTCGCTCTTATATTTGCTTTGATCAAATTGAGGATTTCTTCTTGCCTTGATGTAAGTGAGGCGGTACTCATAACTACTCCTTATCTAATACGATTTCATAATGCATAAAACAATATACTGTATTTATTAACAGTATATTGTTTTATTGATACAAATATCAACATTTATTTGATTTCTGTATCAGTTAGCTAGGCAAAAAATAGATTAAAATTTTAGGAAAGTTAATGACATAGCTTTAATATATAATTTTTTAATACCAGTTTATGATTATAATGAAAGAAATATATCTGATTAAGGAGCCACAATGCCAATAGGGCCGTTAATTATTGACCTCGTAGGCCTTTCGCTAATGCCAGATGAAATAAAATTGATTAAATCTCCTTGTATTGGCGGAGTAATTCTTTTTTCTAGAAATTTCGAAAGTCGAAAACAGTTAATACGTCTTATCAAAGAAATAAGAAAATTAAGACCAGAGATTTTGATATGCGTTGACCAAGAGGGAGGGAGAGTCCAGCGTTTTCTTGAGGATTTCACTCGAATACCTCCAATGCAAAATCTTGGGAATCTTTTGGGCACACCCTCCGAAAGTTTCATCAAAGATTGTGGATGGCTAATGGCATGCGAACTTATATCATCTGGTATAGATTTTAGTTTCGCTCCAGTTTTAGATCTTGATCAAAACACCTGCGAGGTCATTGCAGATCGGTCCTTTTCCGAAAATCCTCAAATAACTTTGATTGCTGCGGGATTATTCATAGAAGGAATGAAAGAGGCAGGTATGGCATCGACAGGTAAGCACTTTCCTGGTCATGGCGGTGTTGATATAGATAGCCACATTGCTACACCAATTGATAATAGGAGTATTGAAGATTTATATGCTCATGACTTAATACCTTTCGCTAGGCTTGTGGATAGTTTGGATGCAATTATGCCCGCACATATTATATATCCAAAAATAGATAAAAATGCTGTTGGCTTCTCCAAGATTTGGATACAAAAGATCTTAAGGCGAGACTTAAATTTTGGTGGGGTTATTTTTAGTGATGATCTCTCCATGAAGGGCGCCGATGTCGCTGGTGGCTTCATTAATAAAGCCAATTCTGCTCTTACTGCTGGTTGTGATGTAATTTTAGTTTGTAATAATCGAAAAGGTGTTTTGGAGGTAATAGACTATTTAGAATCAAGTAGCTGGACGACACCATCAAGATTGTCCAAAATGAGACATAGAAAAAGGTTATCATGGGGGCAACTCATCACTAATGATCGATGGATATCGACCAAAGCATTCCTTGAGTCGATCCCTTAAAAATAATGTAGATAGTATTCATGCTTACTGAGGAATTTTTATGGCAATTATAGAAAACTGGTTGATTAATTTAACAGGTGGCTACTATCTTTGGGTGCTAGAGATTTTTCTAATTATTATTTTTTCTTTTATCACTGGATACTTAGTTAATAAATTAATAAATATACTCGAAAAGCATGCATCAAAGTCAAAAACTGTATGGGATGATGCAGTCATCGAGGCTTCAAGACGACCAGCAGTATGGGCTATTTGGATTATTGGGATAAATTTGGCAGCATCTGTAGCGTCAAAAGCTGCAGGCTCTGAATTACAGGATCTTATTAGTTTAGTAAATAGAGCCTCTATAATTTTCTTATGTGCTTTATTTTTGATCAATCTAATCAAAAGGGTAGAGCGTAACTTAACTGACATAGAATATACTTCAGAGCCATGTGATGAAACAACTGTTAAAGCTGTAGGCAAACTTCTTCGTTTCTCCGTAATTATCACAGCAGTTTTAATTGCTATGCAGTTATTTGGATATAGTATATCTGGATTGCTTGCATTTGGTGGGATTGGTGGCTTAGCGATTGGCTTTGCTGCTAAAGATCTTTTAGCGAACTTTTTCGGTGGTTTAATGTTATATTTTGACCAGCCCTTTAAGGTTGGAGATTGGGTAAGATCCCCCGATCAAGAGATAGAGGGTACGGTGGAAGATATAGGTTGGCGTTTGACAAGAATTAGAACATTTGATCAGCGTCCCTTGTATATACCAAATTCTGTATTCAACAGCATATCTTTAGAAAATCCATCGAGAATGCTAAATAGACGAATATACGAAACAATTGGTGTTCGTTATGACGATCTATCAAAAATGGAGGCAATAGTTTCAGATGTACATAAAATGCTTGTTGAGCATGATGAAATTGATAATAGTAAAACACTGATAGTAAACTTTGATTCTTTCGCCCCTTCGTCAGCAGATTTTTTCATCTATACTTTCACTAAAACTACAAAGTGGGTTAAGTTTCATGGAGTTAAACAAGATGTCCTGCTTAAAGTATCTAGTATCATAGAGTCACATAGCGCAGAAATAGCTTTTCCAACTTCAACTTTACATATGGTCTCTGATTCACAAAAGTATGATCAATAAAATTAATAAACTATGCAGTAGTTTGAATTATAATTTTTATTTTAATCAAGCGATGGAGCTAGATTATTCAACAAATCCTGTGCCTTAAGTATGCGTTGATCTGCTGTAAGTATATCAAGATCAAATTTTAATGCGCTGGGCCCATCAAATCTGAACATATCAGGCTTCTTTTGAACTAAATTGATAATAATTTTTGGATCTATGGATGTATCCGGTGCAAACTCAAGTCTTCCATTTTTATCTCCTAACTCAAGCTTGGTTACACCTAATTTTTTTGCATACAGTTTTAGTGATGTAACGCTAAATAAATTTTTTAAGTAGCCATCAATTAATCCAAAGCGATCAATCATTTCAACTTGAAGTTCTCGGAGCTCATCATCAGAAATAGCATTTGCTATTCTTTTATAGAGGATCAGTCGCATATGAACATCAGGAAGATAATCTTCAGGAATTAACGCAGGTATATTAAGTTTGATTTCAACAGGATTGATGGCTAGCATTGATAGATTTGGTGATTTACCTGTTCGTATAGCCTTGACAGCTTTATCCAATAATTCAGTATAAAGAGTGAACCCTATTGATTGTATGTGACCACTTTGCCCTTTTCCTAAAAGCTCTCCCGCTCCACGAATCTCAAGATCATGTGTTGCTAATGTGAAACCCGAACCAAGTTGATTGACGTCCCTGATTGCCTCCAAGCGTTTAAAAGCGTCAGAGGTTAATGATCTGATATCAGTTACTAATAAATATGCATATGCTTGATGATGAGAGCGACCAACTCTTCCTCTAAGTTGATGGAGTTGAGCGAGACCAAATTTATCTGCCTTACTTATCAAAATAGTATTAGCGGTTGGTATATCAATTCCATTTTCTATTATAGTGCTACATACTAAAACATTGAACCGTTGGTGATAAAAATCAGACATTACATATTCGAGATTTTTTTCCCGCATTTGACCATGTGCAAAATTTACTTTTGCTTCCGGAAGTAGTTCAGCCAGCCAGGAGGCTGTTTGCTCAATAGTTCTAACTTCATTGTGCACATAAAAAATCTGACCACCTCTTAATATTTCCCGTAATACAGCCTCACGAATAACATCAGAATTTTTTTCACGCAAGAAAGTTTTTACTGACAATCTCTTTGCGGGTGCGGTTGCGATAATGGATAAGTCTTTTATGCCAGACATGGAGAGGTTGAGTGTTCTTGGTATTGGTGTTGCTGTAAGAGTAAGGATGTCTATATTTGTCCTGAATTCTTTGATAACTTCTTTTTGTTTCACACCAAATCTATGTTCTTCGTCAATTACAAGAAGCCCAAGATCTTTATAGTTTATCTTTGCATGCAAAAGCTTGTGTGTTCCAATGAGAATGTCTATTTTTCCTGAACTCGCGTCCTTAAAAACAGCTTGCTGGTTTTTTGTTGAAATAAATCTAGACAGTTCTCCTATTTCTATGGGTAAATTAGCAAATCTATCCCTAAAATTTTCTACATGTTGATGTACCAAAAGGGTAGTAGGAACAAGAATAATAACCTGTTTTCCGCTTGATACAGCAATGAAAGCTGCCCTCATAGCTACCTCTGTTTTACCAAAACCAACATCGCCGCAAATAAGTCTATCCATAGGTTGATCCGATACCATGTCTCTTTTCATTGCTTCGATTGTTTCTATTTGATCTGGTGTTTCTTCATAAGGAAAATCGTTACAAAAATTCTGATAGGCTTCAGGCGTAACTTTGCACGCAAATCCTTTTCTAGACGCCCTTGAGGAATATATATCAAGTAGCTCAACAGCAGTATCGGATATCTGTTTAAGAGCCTTATCTTTGGATTTTATCCACTGTTCCCCACCCAATTTATGAAGAGGTGCTTGAATTTCTTCTGCACCGCTATACCGATTAATTAGATTTAGAGAAGATACAGGTACATATAATTTAGCTTTGTCCGCATATTCTAAAGCAAGGAATTCTTGGGGCCAGTCATTTGTATTTATGGTTTTAAGCCCCAAATATCTCCCAATACCATGCTCTATATGAACGACTGGAGAGCCTATACTAAGCTCTGATAGATTTTTTATAGCTTGTTCAGAACGGGTTGATTTTCTTGCTCGACGACGATTCTGTATAATTTTAAGCCCAAATAACTCAGATTCTGTTATTAATAAAATATTAGGCTTAGTTAGATGAAACCCTCTTTCAATCGGGTAGGTTGTAATTGAGATACTATTTTTTGTTTTTAAAAAATCGTCCCAAGTTTCAGCTTCATAATATTTGATTTTATTGCTTTGCAATATATCACTCAAAGCTTCTTTGCGGCCTTTAGTTTCTGCACATAGTAATATTCGATTATCAATTTTGCCTGAAAAGACCTCCAATTTTTGTAGTGTATCTAATATATCAGTATCAGCAGAAATATTTGGCATAGGCTGGAAATTTAGACTAAAAGAATCATTAGATTTAATTGAGCTGTTTCTTTCTGTATATATTTTTTTATATGGATAATTTTCTAAGGCTACAAAAATTTCATATGGTGAAATAAAAACTTCGTCTGGAGGAAGAATTGGGTTTCTACTATCAATATTACATTCTTTAAAGCGATTTTTTATATTACACCAAAAATTTTCTGCATTTTTTTTAGTATCGCTGTCTATGACTATCATGCAATTTTCTGGAAGGTAGTCAAAAAAAGATGTGCACTCGCTAAAGAATAATGGAAGAAAGTATTCAATCCCCTGAGGTGCGATACCATTCTTTATATTGGAGTAGATCGTTGCATTCCTGTCGTCAACGTCAAATTTTTCAATCCATTTTTTTTTGAATCTTGTTATTG
>MDTG01176363.1_pt1 | contig 21673 bp, 24 predicted proteins | sample 811421 | NCBI WGS metagenome assembly MDTG01 (sample SAMN05326645, study PRJNA326480) | marine metagenome | isolation source: seawater | place: Pacific Ocean: South East | collected 2011 | reverse complement strand
GCGTATCTAGCATAAATCTCATCAAAAGATTTTACTCTTTTTTCAGCAGGAATTTTACTAGGATTTTCCTGATTTATTTTAACAAACTTTAACATTTAGGTCAGCATTGTTTACTTATTTTACTCATGATGACCAAATACACGCTATGAATTTAAAAATAAACCATAAAATGACTAATTTAGTCTCATATGTTTACTAATTTAATCAAAATGGCTAATTTTCAATGATATTTTTAACAATTTGAAGTGTATCTTGTGGACTAATATCTAAATGCTCAAAGGTTTTGTCAATATTTTGAACAATATTATCTTTTTCAAAAAGTAACAATTGCTCCGAAGTTAGTGGTGAGAAAGGTGTTTTTTCAGCAAATTTAATAAATGGTTTTATCAAATTTAAAGGGACTGGAACCAATACTCTTGTCTTATTTAAGCATTTAGAAATATAATTATAAAATTCCTTATAAGTTAATTTTCTTGGTCCTGCCAACTCATAGATGTTCTGTCCCTTAGGGTTTTCATTTACAATTTTTTCAACAGCTAATGACACATCATCAATAAACACAGGCTGAAATTTATTTAAACCGTTACCAAAAAGAGGGACAAAAAAAGATATTTTGAAAATCGGTAGTAATTTTTTCAAAAATATATCGCCACCACCAATTATAACACCAGGTCTTAAAATTGTTACATTTTCAATTACTTTGAATGCTTCCTTCTCTGACATGAAAACAGCTTTACTTCTAGAGGAATTTTTATCAATGTCTGCACCTAAACCGGAGAAAAAAATAAATTGTCTTAAATCTTTATTTGTAGCTAAAATTTTCAGAAGTTTTTTATTAAACTTTAATATTGAGTCATTGAAAGTGCCATTTTTTTGATCATACGTAGTTTTAAGATTTATACAAATATCGGTATTTTTCAAAACTGATTTTAACCTATTGTCATTTAATGATGAGTATCTGAATGGTATAATCTGACCAGTAACACCTAAAAGTCTTATTTTTGCTTCTTGTATAGATTTTTGATATGGTACAATAATTTTATAACCATTCTTCGCCAATCTTCTAATAAGATGCTTTCCTACAAAACCGGCTCCTCCAAAAATTACTATTGATTTCATGACCTTTAACAGAATAAATGATATAATTTAAAGATATACATAGTATAGGTGATAATATCAAAATGAAAATTAACCTTTATAACGGAGATTTACCTGAAAATGTTGATATAGGTAATTCAATAGCTCTTGATAGTGAAACAATGGGCCTTAATCCTAAAAGAGATAAATTGTGCTTAGTTCAAATATCTAATGGAGATGAAATATGCCATTTGGTAAAAATTGATATTAATAAAAAACCCTTAAATTTAATAAAAATATTAAAAAATAATAAAATTCAAAAAATATTCCACTATGCAAGATTCGATGTAGCTGTATTTAAACAAAATTTTAAAATAAATATTAAGAATGTTTATTGTACAAAAATAGCTTCTAAATTGGTAAGAACCTATACCGATAAGCACGGATATAAAGACCTTTGTAGTGAATTGCTAAATAAAAATATTTCAAAAACTGAACAAAGTTCTGATTGGGGTGGTGAACTTAGTAAAGATCAACAAATATATGCCGCAACAGATGTTTTATATCTTCACAGAATTAAAGAAAAGCTTGATAAAATGCTCTTAAGAGAAAAGAGGGTTAAACTTGCTAAAGCTTGTTTTGATTTTATTGAACATAGGACTGATTTAGATATAAGTGGTTGGGCAGAACAAGATATATTTAAACACTAATGGATTATAACAAACAAATTTTAAAAAGTGCAAAAACAGCTTTTTTAAAAGAATTAGGTAGTATTAAAACACTTTCTTCTAGTTTTAATAAAAATTTCATCAAAGCAGTAAAAACAATTCATAACTTAAAAGGTAGGGTCATTGTAACTGGTATTGGTAAAAGTGCACATATTGGCAATAAAATATCGGCAACACTTACATCAACTGGAACACCCTCTTATTTTATTCATGCTACTGAAGCAAGCCACGGGGATCTTGGCAGTATTCAAAAAAATGATTGTGTTATAGCAATATCTAATTCTGGAGAAACTTTAGAATTAAATAATATTATACAATTTACAAAAAGATTTAATATTAATTTAATAAGTATATCTAGTAACTCAAAAAGTACACTACATAAAAATTCTACAATTGGTATTTTATATAAAAAACCAATAGAGGCTTGTCCTTTGAACTTAGCTCCAACAACATCAACAACAATGGCAATGATAATAGGTGATTGTATTGCAATTTCTTTACTAGAACTTAGAGGTTTTAAAAGTATGAATTTTAAAAATATTCATCCAGGAGGCAATTTAGGTAAAGACTTAAAATATGTAGGTGAATTAATGCATGTAAAAAATGCAATTCCAATTGTAAATAAAAATGAAAAGATGTCTTCAGCATTAGTAACAATGACAAAAAAAAGTTTCGGTTGTCTTGGAGTCTTAGATAATAACAAAAATATTATTGGTATAATTACTGATGGCGACTTAAGAAGAAAAATTAATTCAAAATTTTTTGAAAAAAAAGCTCATGAAATTATGACCAAAAATCCGACTATAATTGAAAAAGAAACGCTTGTAGTTGAGGCTATTAATATTATGAATAAGAAAAAAATCACTAGTTTGTTTATATGTGAGAAAAAACATCCAATTGGTATAATTCATATTCATGATTTATTGAGGTTAACTAGTTAAATTGAATTTTTTATTTTCACTAAATAGAAGTTATATTTTATTAATATCAATAACTATCACGTTTGGTTTTTTAATATTTTTATTTTTTAAATTTTTATCTCTTGAATTTAAAGTTTTAGAACAAGAAAATTCTCTAGTTCTAAAAGCTGATATAACTGATCCTAAATTCTCGATAAATAATTCTAATCAAAAAATATTGATTACAGCTAAAGAAGGAAATTTTATTGGTAAAAATAAAATTTTGTTAAAAAAAAATGTATTATTTGAATCTAATAATTTTATTATTGAAAGTGACAATGTAATATTTGATAGAAAAGAACAGACAGCCAAAAGTGATACAAAGTCAACTTTTAAATCAAAAAAAACGAAAATTTCATCTGAAGGCTTTGATATTTATGATAATGGTAACAAAATAAAATTTTATGGAAATTCAATTGTTATTTTAAAATGAAAATATTTCTTTTTTTTATATTTCTATTACTAAATGCAAACTTCTTAAGTGCTAGATCAATTGGAGAAACTGAAATAACAGCTGAAGAGGGGATAGAAGTTTTCCAAGATGAAAAATATTACCTACTCAAAAAAAATGTTAAAATTGTTTCTGATAATTTTATATTAAAAGGGGATTTAGTTAAAATTTTTTTTGAAAATGATTTATATGATGTTCAAATAATAGATGCTATCGGAAATGTTGACTTAGATTCAACTTTATATAATGTTAAAGCGAAAGGGGAAAAATTATATTTTATAGTTAAAACTGAGGAAATTGATATACAAGGGAAAAATTCTAAATTGATTACTAATGATACTCAAATGTTTTCAGATGGAAAGATAAATGTAGAAAATATTAAAGGCAATTTTTTTATTAATGGACCAAATTCAAAACTAAAGTCTCAAGAAATTATTATTGAAGGCAACAAAATAGAAGGAACTTTTTCTAACACCAATGATCCAAAGGAAATCGTTTTACTAGATGTAAATGACAACAATATTGCTTATATAAATAGTGATGGCACAGAAATGTTTGCAAATATAATAAACTACAATAAAGATAACTCTTTAATACAACTAGAAAAGAATGTTAAAATAATTAGAGATGGAGAAGTTATTACAGGTGATTTTGGAACACTAGATACAGAAACAAATTCCTATAAAATTAAATCAAAAGAATCAAAAAGGGTTAAGGCTATTTTAAAGAATAAAGATGAGTAAATTTAATATATTGGACGATGGTTTGATAATTAAAAAAATTTCTAAATCGTATGGAAATAAACAAGTTGTTAGAGATATAAGCATATCTATTAAGAGGGGTGAAATTGTTGGTTTACTTGGGCCTAATGGAGCTGGAAAAACAACTAGTTTTTATATTATTGTTGGTTTAGTTAAGCAAGATAGAGGATCAATATTTTTAGACAAAATAGAGATATCAGATATACCAATTTATAAGAGAGGTATTATGGGTATCAGTTACTTACCACAAGAAGCTTCAATTTTTAGAGGAATGAATGTTGAAGATAATTTGCTTTCAATAATTGAAATTATTGAAAAGGATAAAAATAAACAAGAAATTATCCTACAAAATTTATTGAATGAGTTTGATATAAATCATGTTAGAAAATCAAAATCAATTGTTTTATCTGGTGGAGAAAGAAGAAGATTGGAGATAGCAAGAACTTTAGCATCTAATCCTAAATACTTACTTCTTGATGAACCTCTTACTGGAATTGACCCAGTTTCAATAGAAGAAATTAAAGTTATTATTAAAAAATTAAAACAAAAGAATATAGGGGTTTTGATAACTGATCACAATGTGAGGGAAACACTAAAAATTGTTGATAAGGTTTACATAGTAAATGAAGGTGCATTATTTTTTGAAGGTAATCCTGAAAATGCAGTAAATGATGAAAGAATTAAGAAATTTTATTTAGGTTCAGAATTTAAATTATAGATGATCAGCTCAAAAGTTATAAATGGGTTGCAAGGACATCCAAAAATTCCAGGGGATAAATCTATATCTCATAGATCAATAATAATTCCATCAATTTCAAATGGAATATGTGAAATAGAAAATTTTTTAAACTCTGAAGACGTCTCTAATACTATTAAAGCTTTAATTTCTATGGGAGTAAAAATAAAAGAAGAGAATAATAAAATATATATTCAAGGCAAAGGTTTAAATTCATTAAAAAAACCGAATGGTGATATTTATTTGGGTAATTCTGGGACTAGTGCAAGATTATTAACTGGATTGTTGTCATCTCAAAAATTTGACACAACATTAACTGGTGACACTTCTTTATCATCACGTCCAATGAAAAGAATTGCTGATCCTCTGAAAATGATGGGTGCAAAAATTATTACAAATGATGGTAAAATGCCAATTAGAATTGAAGGAAGTGAATTAAAATCTTCTGAAATTGAAATTGAAATACCATCTGCTCAAATTAAGTCTGGTATCATTCTGGCAGCACTAAACACAGAGGGTACAACAAAAATTATTGAGCATAACATAACTAGAGATCACACAGAAATAATGCTTGAAGCCTTTAATGCAGATATAGATTTAGAGAATAATGGTTCAAAAAAAATAATTCAGATTCATGGTAAAAAGGAATTAATTGCAAAAAACATAACTGTTCCAAGTGATTTATCTAGTAGTGCATTTTTTATTGTAGCAGCACTGATAAATGAAAATTCTAAAATTTTACTAAAAAATATAAATGTAAATCCAACTCGTAATGGAATATTAATTGCTCTTGAAAAGATGGGGGCAAATATTGCTTATTCTAATAGTAGAATTTCAAATAATGAAAAAATATGTGACTTGGAAATAAACTCTACTGATCTAATGGGGTGTGAGCTTGATTCAGATATTGCAAAATTAATGATTGATGAATATCCAATTCTTTCAATTGCTGCATCTTTTGCGAGTTCACCAAGTATATTTAGAGGTTTGAGCGAATTAAGAGTTAAAGAAAGTGATAGACTTAAGCTAATTGATTTAAATTTAAAAAGATGTGGGGTAAACTCTAAGATAATTGGAGATGATTTGCACATACATCCTTCAAAAAACTATGAAATAATTGACAACAATATTCGAACTGATTTTGATCATAGAATTGCGATGGCTTTCGCAGTTATGGGAACCAAAATTGGGCCATTAAATATAAATGAAGCTAATTCCATAAGTACAAGTTTTCCGACATTTATGGACGAAATTAATAGTATTGGTGGGAATATCTTTTGAAAAAAATTGTTATTACTATCGATGGTCCAGCTGCTTCTGGTAAAGAAAAAATTGCAAAATATATTAGTAGAAAGTGGAAATACAAACATTTAGACTCAGGAAATTTATATAGAAATTTAGCTTACACTTTATTAAAAAATAAAATTGATTTAGATTCAATAAATCAATTAAAAAAAATAATTAATAATATTAAATCAATACCTTATAGAAAGCATAAAAAAATAAGGACTGAAAAAGTAAGTAAAATTGCCTCAAAAATAGCTGTACACGGTTTTATTAGGAATTATATTAACCAATTACAAAGAGATTTTGTTAATTATAATTTAAAAACCAGTCGTTTTGTCATTGATGGTAGGGATATTGGATCTGTAGTTTTTAAAAATGCTGATTTAAAACTATATATTGATGTAAATGAAAAAAATAGAGCAAAAAGAAGATATAAACAGTTGATTGATACAGGTGAAAAGTCTATATACCCTCAAATTTTGAAGGATATTAAATTGAGAGATAAAAAAGATAAAACCAGAAAAAATTCACCGTTGGTTGTACCAAAAGGTGCATTTATTATTAATAATAACCTTTCATTCAAAAATACAACAAATCAAATCAATAGTTTAATAAGAAAAATTTAAGATGGATCAAAGCTCAAATAACAAAATAACTAATTCGGAGTACGATCAATTATTATCCACTTCATTTAAAAATACTAATATAAAAGAGAAAAGCATTATCTCTGGAATTATAGTTTCTATTGAAAATGATATTGTAACAATTGATGTTGGTCTTAAAAGTGAAGGACGTATACCTCTTAATGAATTTTCTAGACCAGGGCAAAAACCCGAAATTAATGTAGGAGATCAAACTGAAGTATTTATCGAAAATATAGATAATGCAAATGGTGAAACAACACTTTCTCGTGAAAAAGCAGTAAAACAAAAAGCCTGGCATGATTTACAGGATAGTTTTTCTAATAATACTGTAGTTACTGGAGTCCCTTTTAATAGAGTCAAAGGTGGAATGAGCGTTGATTTAAACGGAGTAACCGCATTCTTACCAGGAAGCCAAATCGATACTAGACAAATTATTAAAGATACCAAAGAGCTGCTTAACAAACCGATTGAGCTTTTGATTTTAAAGATGGATAAGTTTAGGGGCAATATTGTAGTATCAAGAAAAGCAATAACAGAAAACGAACTTAAAGAACAAAGAAAAGAGCTTTTAAATAAAATTGAAGAAGGTTCAATAATAGAGGGAAAAATAAAAAATTTAACTGACTATGGTGCCTTTATTGATCTAGGTGGTTTAGATGGATTAGTTCATGTTACCGATATTTCATGGACCAAAATTAATAACCCGTCAGATGTATTGGAATTAAATCAAACTATTAAGGTAAAAGTTCTCAAATTTGACGAAGAGCTTTCCAGACTTAGCCTAGGAATAAAACAACTATCTCCAAACCCATGGGAGTCAGTAAATGAAAATATAAAAGTTGATGATGTGATTTCTGCTGTAATATCTAATATAAGTGATAATCAAGTTAATATTATAATTAATGATTTATACGATGGAAATATTTCTATTGGAGAATTAACATGGTTAAAAAAACCACCCCACCCCACAAAGATTGTAAATTTAAATGATAAAATCGAAGTTAAAGTATTGGAAATTGATGATGATAAAAAGAGAATTAGCTGCAGTCTAAAACAAATGCGAGATAATCCATGGATGAAGCTTAAAGAAAATTATAATATTAATGATTCTTTTGAAACCGAAATTGTAAATATAGTTGATTTTGGAATTTTTGTTAAAGTGCAAGATGAAATAGATGGTATGGTTCATGTTTCAGATCTAAGCTGGGATGAAAAAGAGTGCGATACTATGCTTAAAAATTTTAAGAAAAGTGACAAAGTTAAAGTTAAAATATTGGATATTAATGTTGATAAAGAAAGAATTAGCTTAGGTATTAAACATTTAGACAGTGACCCAATTCAAGACTTTTTAGAAAAAAATCCATTAAAATCCAAAGTAACTGGTAAAATTTTAGAAGTAGATGAAAAAGGTATTAAAGTTGAGCTAAATGAACAAAACAAGATATTTGGGTTTATAAAAAAACTAAATTTATCAAAAGATAAAAATGAACAGAAAACTGATAGGTTTGCAGTGAATGAAAATGTCGACTCTATAATTATTTCTGTTGATTCAAAAACAAGATTCCTTAATCTTTCGATTAAAGAACTAGAAATTCAAGATGAAAAAGAGGCATTATCAAAATATGGATCTAGTGCTTCGGGAGCTTCTTTAGGAGATATACTTGGTTCAGTTTTAAAAAAATAGAACTAATGATAAAATCCCAAATTTTAGAAAAACTTCAAAAAAAATATAAAAATTTCAATTCTAATGATATCGAAATTTTATTTGATATCTTTGTTAATAAAATTTCTAAATCTCTAAAAAAAGGTAGTAATATAGAAATAAGAGGGTTTGGAACAATTAGTAAGAAACTCAATAGAGAAAAATTTGTTAGAAACCCAAAAACAAATGAAAGAATATTTAAAAAAAATTCTTACAAATTACATTTTAAAATTGGAAAAATTTTACATAATAGAATAAATTCAAAATCAGGTAATGAATTCTAAAAAAATTATTGTTGCCTTAGATAGTAATAATCTTGAAATAACAAAAAAATTAGTAAATAAGCTAAAGTCTGAAGCTTACGCATTTAAGATAGGTTATGAATTTTTCTTAAATTATGGAATTAAAGGTTATAAAGAAATAAAGAAAATTAGCCCAAAAATATTTTTAGATTTAAAATTACATGATATTCCAAATACTGTTAAAAAGGGAATTGAGGCCATTGATAAATTAAAACCATTATTTACCACTATCCATATTTCTGGAGGAGACGAAATGATGAAATCAAGCATAATAAAAAGAAGGTATACAAAAATACTGGGAGTCTCAATACTTACAAGCTTAAACAGTAAGCAAACATCAAAATACTACAATGAAAGGCAAATAGAATTACTTGTAAGAAAATTTGTAATGCATGCCGAAAAAATTGGATTAGATGGAATAGTTTGCAGTCCTAAAGAAATAAAATTAATTAGAAAATTAGTTAATAAAAATTTTCTTATTGTAACTCCAGGTATTAGAACAAATGGTATTGGTTCTAAAAATGATGATCAGAAAAGAGTCCTTACTCCTGAAAAAGCTATCGAATTAGGAGCAAATTATTTAGTTATAGGAAGGCCAATTACAAAGTCTAGTAATCCTTTAAAGAAAATAAAAGAAATTAATTATTCAATAAAATAAATGTTAGTTAAAATTTGTGGAATTCAAAATGAAAAAAATCTTTTATGCTGTGAAGAAAATAAAGTTGATTTTTTTGGGATGATTTTTTTTAAGAAAAGTTCAAGGAATATTTCATTTGAAAATGCTAAAAGTCTCCAATTATTTTCAAAAAACCTCAATATAAATGGTGTGGGTGTATTTGTTAATGAAAATTTAAATTCATTAATAGAATTGATCAAAAATTTAGGACTTAAATATATTCAATTACATGGTGATGAAAATTCTGAATACATTAATGAAATAAAAAAACTAAATGTTAAAATTATAAAAAAAATCGCAATCAAAAATATCAAAGATTTAGAAGAAGTTAAGCGTTTTAAACAAGTTGATTTTTTTTTATTTGATTACAAACCAGAAATAAATGAGCATCCTGGTGGAAATGCAAAAAGTTTTGATTGGGAAATATTAAAAAATTTTGATACTAATATACCATGGTTCCTTTCTGGAGGTATAAATTTAAATAATATTGATCTAGTCAAAACAAAAATTAAACCACCTGGTATAGATTTATCATCTGGTGTTGAAAAAAAACTTGGCATTAAAGATAATGAGATTATAAATAATTTTATGACTGAGTTAAATAATGGTTAAAAATACTTTCAAAAACTTTCCAAATGAGAAGGGATATTTTGGGCAATTTGGTGGAAGATATGTTTCAGAAACATTAATGCCCTTAATACTTGAGGTTGAGAAAGAATATGAAAAAATTAAAAATGATAAATCATTTGAAGATGAATTTAATTATTATTTAAAAACATATGTTGGTAGACCTAGCCCACTTTTTTTTGCAAAGAGGATTACTGAAGATCTTGGTGGTCCAAAAATATATTTTAAAAGAGATGAGTTAAACCATACTGGAGCTCATAAAATTAATAATTGTATAGGACAAATTTTATTGGCAAAAAGAATGGGTAAGAAAAGAATAATAGCCGAAACAGGTGCGGGACAACATGGAGTAGCTACAGCAACAGTATGTGCTTTATTTGGGTTACCATGTATTGTTTATATGGGAGAAAAAGATATTGAAAGACAATCACCTAATGTTTTTAGGATGAAACTGCTTGGAGCAGAGATAAGAAGTGTATCAACCGGTTCTAAATCTTTGAAAGATGCAATGAATGAGGCATTAAGAGATTGGGTTACAAATGTTGATAATACTTTTTATATAATTGGAACAGCAGCTGGTCCTCATCCTTACCCAGCGATGGTAAGAGATTTTCAATCAGTGATTGGGACCGAGGTTAGAAAGCAGTTAATGGATTTAGAGAATAAAAAACCAGATTTGCTTATGGCATGCATTGGTGGTGGCTCTAATGCATTAGGATTATTTTATGAATTTTTAGATGATAAAGACGTAGAAATGATAGCAGTAGAAGCAGCTGGTCATGGAATTAAGACAAGTAAACATGCTGCTAGCTTAACAGGTGGAAAGCCAGGCGTTTTACATGGAAACAAAACTTATTTACTTCAGTCTGATACAGGTCAAATTCAAGAAGCGCATTCTATTTCTGCAGGTTTAGATTACCCTGGTATAGGGCCAGAACATTCTTTTTTGTATGAAGAAAAAAGAGTTAAATACATGTCAGCTACTGATAAGGAAGCACTAGATGCCTTTCAATATTGTTGTAAACTGGAAGGAATTATACCAGCGCTAGAGCCATCACACGCATTATCAGTTTTAAGAAAAATTGCTAAAAATTATAGCAAAGATAAGATAGTTGTAATGAATATGTGTGGTAGAGGTGATAAAGATATTTTTACAATAGCAGATGAATTAAAAATCGAAATGTAATGACTGAAATACTTAGTCAAGTTTTAAAAAGTAATAGTAAAAAGCTAATAACTTTTGTTACAGGGGGAGATCCTGATTTTAAAACATGTAATCACATCATAAGTAAAATAATTCACAATAATATTGACATTATTGAAATTGGCATGCCTTTTTCTGATCCTATGGCTGATGGTCCTACTATACAGCTGTCGAGTAATAGAGCATTACAAAATGGGACTGATTTGGATGATATTTTTAAGTTAGTTTCAAATGCTAAAAGTATAAAGGGGGATTTACCAATTATCTTAATGGGTTACTATAATGTAATTTTACATTATGGAATCAAATCATTTGTACAAGAGTGTGTAAAACACGGAGTGGATGGATTAATTATTGTCGATTTACAGCCTGAAGAAGATGAAAGCTTAATCTTAGAGTTAAATAAGAATAATATTGATTTAATAAGACTTATTACACCAACTACTGACAAAAATAGGCTTAAATTAATACTTAAAAATGCAAGTGGATTTTTATATTATGTTAGTGTTATGGGAACGACAGGTCAAAAATCTGCAAATATTCAAGAATTACAAAAATCAGTGAATTTCATAAAGAGCTATACAAACTTACCCGTTATTCCTGGTTTTGGTATAAGAAATTCAACAGATGTAAATAATGTTTGCAAAATTGCCGATGGAGCAGTTGTAGGTTCAAGTATTATAAAGATAATAGAAGAAAATTTAGACAACAAAGATCTTATGATTATGAAAATAGACGAGTTTACTAAGCAATTAAAAAAAGGTGCAATTGTATGAATTGGCTTACAAATTTTGTTAAACCAAAATTATCCTCTTTAGTTAAAAGGCGTGATGTTCCTGAGAAGTTGTGGAATAATTGCATATCATGTGGAAATATGATTCACCACAAAGATCTTAATGAAAATTTACGAGTATGTATGAACTGTGATTATCATTTTAGAATGTCAGCAGAGGATAGGATAAAATTATTTTTTAAAAATAATGAATATAATGAGATCGAGCTAGATAAAATTTCAGATGATCCATTAAATTTTGCAGATAAAAAAAAATATAAAGATAGACTTAAAGAATATAGAAAAAAAACAAACAGGGAGGATGCTTTTATTCTATTGCAAGGTAAAATAGAAAATAAAGAACTTGTCATAGGTTTGATGAATTTTGAGTTTATGGGTGGTTCTATGGGTAGAGCAGTTGGTGGTGCAATTGTTAAGGGGGCAAAGGTGTCAGTTGAAAAAAAACTTCCTTATGTAGTAGTTACATCTTCTGGTGGAGCAAGAATGCAAGAGGGAATAATTAGTTTAATGCAAATGCCTAGAACAATTGCTGCTGTAGATATGTTAAATGAAAATAGAATACCATATATAGTAATATTAACTGAACCAACTACTGGTGGTGTTACAGCATCCTTTGCTATGTTAGGTGATATAACAATAGCAGAAAAAGGTGCTACAATTGGTTTTGCAGGAAAAAGAGTTATTCAAGACACGATACGAGAAGAATTGCCAATTGATTTTCAAAAAGCTGAATATTTGAAAGATCATGGAATGGTAGATATTGTATCCCATAGGAAACACTTAAGGGAAACTTTATATAAAATTTTACAACACGTAAGCTAAAAATAAGTGTTATCTAAGACAGATAAATTACTAAATGAGCTTGTAAAGCTTCATCCAAAATATATTGATCTATCTTTAAATAGAATAAAAATACTTTTACATAAATTAGGTAATCCGCATCTAGATTTGCCAAAAACAATACACATTGCTGGTACTAATGGGAAAGGGTCAATTCAAAGCTATATAAAAAATATTTTATTGTTCAATGGGTACTCTTGTGATTCTTATATATCCCCTCATTTATCAAAATTTAATGAAAGAATTGTTCTTAATAATAAAGATGTTAGTACAAAGAAGTTATACGAAACGCTAAATTTTGTTAAAAAAATAAATGATAATAATCCTATTACATTTTTTGAAATAACTACGGCTGCAGCATTTTTTTTATTTCAAAGATCAAAATCTGATTTCTTAATTCTTGAAACAGGTTTGGGGGGTAGATTAGATGCAACAAATATTATTCAAAAAAAACTATGCAGTATTATCACACCTATAAGTTTTGACCATGAAGAATATCTCGGTAATACTTTAAAAAAAATAACAAAAGAAAAATTAGGAATAGTTAATAAAAGTGAGTTTATCTTAATTAGTAAACAAAAAAGAGAAGTAAAAGAATTTATTAAAAATAAGTTATCAAAATATAAGTATGTATTTTATTATGGCAAAGATTATAAAATTAATAAATTAAATAATCATAAAGTTGAATTTCAATTCAATAAGGAGAAGGAAATCCTAGACAAACCAAAATTAAAAGGATCTCATCAAATAGAAAATGCAGCGGTTGCATTAGCTTTTGCAGAAATTATGAAACAAAAAGAAATTCATTTGGATTTTAAAAAAACAAAGAATGCAATTCGAAATACAACATGGCCTGGTAGATTGGAGATATTAAATTATAATAATAAAAAAATAATTTTAGATGGTTCACATAACATAGAGGGAGCAAGAAAATTAAATCAGTTTCTAAAATTACAAAGATTAAAACCAATTGTCTTATTTGGAATGTTAAATAATAAAAAAATTGATCAATTTTTAGATTTAATTAAAAATCAAATTTCTAGTTTATTAGCTATTAAGATACCTGAAGAAAGTAATGCTTTTTTATCAAATGAGATCTCTAAAAAATGTGATGTTCTTTCGATTAATAATAAAGAGGTTAAAAATTTAAACGAAGCTCTCAAAAGAATTAGAGAGGCCAATGAAGAAGTTATTCTGGTTACAGGATCATTATATCTGGTTGGGAAAATAAGAAATAAATTTATAAATTAGATTTTATCCATGCCTCAAGAGCCGATTTTGGAAGACTTCCAACTTTTTGGTCAATTAATTTACCCTTATTAAAAAGCATTATTGTAGGTATTCCTCTAACACCAAATTTTTGCGGAGTCATTGGATTCTCATCAATATTCATTTTAAATACTTTTAATTTATCAATATTTTCTGCTGCAATATCCTCAAGAATTGGGTCTAGTTGTTTACAAGGTCCACACCATTCTGCTCCAAAATCTACAACAACTGGAACGCTTTGTGATGATATATCATTTTCAAAATTTTCATCATTTGTTTTAAATGTTGACATAATGTTTATTTAAGAACTTTAAAATGTTATTCAAGATAAAAAGAGCTTTAATAATCATGAAATGAATTTTTATCCCCAATATGTAATATATTTGAAGATATAAAATCACCCTTTAATTTTTTATCTATAATAAGACTATTCCAAATATTATTCATGGTAAAAATCTTTTCTGAATTTTGAAAAATTTTTTTAGATAAAACCTGCATGCCTGAATAAAAAATAACTTCATCACCTTCTGTCCATTTCGAAATAAATCCATTTCTAATATTAAAATCACCATTATTTTTCTTTAATCCATAAAAATTATTTTTTTTTGAAAGTAAAATTTTACAATAGGTAGCATCATTTGAATTTTTTAAAAAATTTACAACATCTTGCTTGTTATCATTCGTCCAAAAAATATCAGAATTAACAACACACATTTTTTTATTTTTTGTATAATTAAATATATTTTTTATTGCACCACCAGTACCAAGAATACTAGGTTCATAAATTATATTTACTGAATTATTATCAAAATTTTTAATTACATATTCTTCAATTTTAGTATGTAAGTAATGTGTATTAATAAAAATTTCATTACACCCTATATTGTTAAAAAAATTAATGGCATTACCTAACAATGTATTATTTTTAAATTCAAGTAATGGTTTAGGCGTATTGGTAGTTAAATCTAACATACGTTTTCCAAAACCTGCACAAAGTATTAATAATGAAAATTTTTTCATTAATCTAATAAGACATTTTGATATAATTTTATTAAATTTTTATCTTTAATATTATCAAGACATGAAATTAATCTTTTTTGTGTAGAATATAAAAAGTCTAAACAGTTTTTATTACCTTCATTATACAATTTTACCCATCTTCCAAGTAAACGAGTATGTCTGGCTAAGTTTAAAATATAGTATTGATCTCTAAATACATTGAAATCTTGAGGAAGATTTGTATTTTCATAAAAATATTTTATTAAATCCTCATTATACGTTCTTGTAAAATTTATTCTAGGATTTTCAAGAATTGTAAATAAATCCCAACCCTTAAATCCTAGAAATGCATTCTGAAAATCTATTATGCCACACTGTAAATGTGAATTTTTTCTTTTTAAAAAAATTAAATTTATAAACTCAAAATCTTTAAAAACAAAGCTGTCAAAGCAAAAATTTTGATTCTTAAAATTTTTTTCCCACAATGCATAAAAGTAATTTGTATTAAAACTATCAATATTTTTATAAGGTATATAATAATTTATAAACTCACTTATTTCTTTTACCAGTTCACTATATGTATATTTTTCTAAATATACTAAATCATCACAACAAATTGAATTCTGAATAATAATTAAATTATCGACAGCTAATTTTAATAAGTTGTAAACTTGCTTTTCATTAAAAATTCTATCAAAACTATCTATACCAAAATCCTCCATTACAATAAAATTTTTATTTACATTTACTTCATATATTTTTGGTATTGAAATATTTATTTTTTTTAAAATTTTATATATATTTAAAAAATTATGAAATTCTTTTTTGTCTTCAGAAAAATCAATTATTATCTTATTCAATCTGTATTCAATTTTTCTAAATACTTTTTTTTTAGATAATCCACCTTTAATCTCATATAAATTTTTAAATGGTATATTCATATTTATTTTTCAAAATATTTAATATTAATAACTCTCTGTGTTTCTGTATGTAAATCAAAATTAATTAAGTAATATTTTTTTATAAATGGTACATTAATTAGTAATTCAGGCCATTCAACAAGAGTTATTGAACTTTTAATATTTTCAAAAAAATCTATTTCTTCTAATTCTTTTATATTTTTAACTCTATAAAGGTCATAATGATAAATTTCATAACTTTCTAAATCATAAGTTAAGAGTATAGGAAAGGTTGGACTATTTATTGATATAGGTTTAGGAAGTTTTTTTAAAATATGCAGGTTGTTAATAATAAATCTTGAGAAAGTAGATTTACCAGCACCAAGATCTCCTGTTAACATCAACAAATCACCTATTTTTAGAACTTTAGAAAGTTTTAAAGCAAGTGATTTCGTTTCAGAGATATCTAGTATTTGATTCTCTAAGTTTAGCAAATCTTATTATGCAATTCCTTTAAGAGCATCAACTAAATCAGTTTTTTCCCATGTAAAATGTCCATTCTTACTTGGTTCTCTTCCAAAATGTCCATATGCAGAAGTTGGAACATAAATAGCATTGGTTAATTTTAAATGCTCTCTTATTCCCCTGGGGCTTAAATCAAATAAATCCTGAACAGAATTTTCAATTTTTTGTTCATCAACTTTATTTGTACCATTTGTATTAATGTAAACTGACAATGGTTTCGATACACCAATCGCATAGGATAGTTGTATAGTGCATTGATCTGCAAGATCAGCAGCAACGATATTTTTTGCTAAATACCTAGCTGCATAAGCAGCAGATCTATCAACTTTTGATGGATCTTTACCAGAAAATGCACCACCACCATGTGGTGCTGCACCACCATAAGTATCAACTATTATTTTTCTTCCAGTTAATCCAGAGTCTCCATCAGGACCTCCAATTACAAAATTTCCAGTTGGATTAACATAAAATTCATCATCTTTGAGACCTTCTAATAATTCATTTGGTATACATTCATAAACATATGGTTTAACAATTTCCTTAACATCATTGGGTGATAATCCTTCTTTATGTTGAGAAGAAATAACTAAAGATGTAACTTTCGTTGGTTTACCATTTTCATAAAGCATTGTTACTTGGCTTTTAGAATCTGGCTCTAATCCACTTGCTGATCCATCTTTTCTAGCTTGTGCCATTTTATATAAGATTTGATGGGAGTAATGAATAGGCGCAGGCATCAGAGTATCAGTATCTTTACAGGCAAAACCAAACATAATTCCTTGGTCCCCAGCACCTTCATCTTTATTATTTCCTGAATCGACACCCATAGCTATATCTGAAGATTGCTCATGAAGAAAACTATCTACATCACAATTTTGCCAGTGAAAACCGTCTTGTTCGTATCCAATATCTTTAATACATTCTCTTACTTGAGATATTATTTGATCTTTTGAAATCGATGGTCCTCTCACTTCACCAGCTAAAACTACTTTATTAGTTGTCGTAAGAGTTTCACAGGCTACTCTTGTTTGTGGATCTCCGGATGACATATATGTATCGACAACCATATCTGAAATTCTATCGCAAACTTTGTCGGGGTGTCCTTCAGAAACTGACTCACTTGTAAATAAATATGATCTATTCATGCTTACTCCTAATACCTATATGTGTTATCTTTAAATGGGCCTTTTTTACTTACACCAATATATTCAGCTTGTTTATCTGTTAATTCGGTAAGCTTAGCTCCAACTTTTTTTAAGTGTAATGATGCTACTTTCTCATCCAGATGCTTAGGTAAAACGTAAACTTTATTTTCATAATTTTTTGAATTTTTCCAAAGCTCTATTTGTGCCAAAACCTGGTTTGTAAATGATGCGCTCATTACAAAACTAGGATGACCAGTGGCATTTCCTAAGTTAACAAGTCTTCCCTCTGATAATAACAATATTTTTTTACCATCTGGAAATTCTACCTCCCTAACTTGCGGTTTAATTTCATCTGATTTGTAATTTTGAAGAGATTCAGTTTGAATTTCATTATCAAAGTGACCAATATTACATACAATTGCACGGTCTCTCATTTTTCTCATATGGTCCTGTGTAATCACATCAAGATTCCCTGTAGCAGTTACAAATATATCTCCATATTCACATGCTTCGTCCATAGTAACTACTTCATAACCTTCCATAGCAGCCTGCAAAGCATTTATTGGATCAATTTCTGTTACACATACTCTTGCTCCAGCACCTCTTAAACTTGCTGCTGAACCCTTACCTACATCTCCATAACCAGCTACAACAGCAACTTTACCTGCCATCATAACATCCGTTCCTCTTCTAATTCCATCTACTAGACTTTCTTTACAACCATATAAATTATCAAATTTAGATTTTGTTACAGAATCATTAACATTTATTGCTGGCACTTTAAGTGATCCATTTTTTTCCATTTCTTTTAAACGATGAACACCAGTGGTTGTTTCTTCAGACAAACCTAAAATATCTTCAAGCATCTTAGGATAATTTTCATGTATGATTTTCGTAGCATCACCTCCATCATCAAGGATCATATTAGGCCTCCATCCATCAGGACCCTCTAAAGTTTTTTCTATACACCACCAAAATTCTTCTTCAGTCATACCCTTCCATGCGAATACAGGTATTCCCTTTGCTGCAATAGCCGCTGCAGCATGATCTTGAGTTGAAAAAATATTACACGAGCTCCACCTCACTGTAGCACCAAGATATACTAAAGTTTCTATTAATACTGCTGTTTGAATTGTCATATGCAAGCAACCAACAATTCTTGCACCATCTAGCGGCTTAGTATCTTTGTATTCTTCTCGAATAGCCATTAGACCTGGCATCTCTGTTTCAGCTATTGCTATCTCTTTATCACCAAAATCGGCTAAACTAATATCTTTAACTTTAAAGTCTTCACTCATGATTATTCCTATATTTGAAATTTGTTACGATATTCTTAAAGGTAATTTAATCATAAAACAAGCACCGCTAAAGTCAAAATTGTCACTTTTTGTTAATTCTATAGTGCCGTTAAATGATTTAATAATTTCCTTTGATATTGAGAGTCCTAAACCAGAATGATCACTCCTAAACTCATCTCTGTCAGTGTAGAAACGTTCAAAAATTTTATCTTTGTAAGCAAAATCGACTCCATTTCCCTGATCGTAAATTTTAATTCCTGCGTTTTGACTATCAATTTTACTTAATTTAATTAGAATTTTAGAGTTTTCTTTTGAAACCGAGACACTATTTTCAATCAAATTAAGAATTACTTGCAACAATTTATCCTCGTTTACTAAGACAATAATGTTAGAGTTGTTTATTTCTATATTTAATGAAATATTTTTAGAATTACCTAAGTAGTTGTTATTTAGATTGTTTAAGAAAGTACTTAAATCGAGAGTTTTGAATTTTTCTATTTCTATTTCAGTAATTGTTCTAGAAAAATTTGAAATATCTGAAATTAAACGATTCATTCTATCAACTTCTTTATTAAAATTTTTAATTACTTTTAATTTATTTTCTTCACTTATTGAGTTTTTTAATAATAATTCACTTGAAGATTTTATTGCAGTAAGAGGGTTTTTTAATTCATGAGCCACATCAGTTGTAAATTTTTCTAATTGTTGCATTTGTGATTTTAAATCTTTTGACATTATTTGGATTTGTTCTGCCAAAATACCAATTTCATCAGATCTAATTGGATAATCAATATTACTTGTATTTTTTATTTTATCTCTTTCTAAAACAGTAATTTTAGTCAGCTGATTTAAAGGCAAAATAAGTCCTCTTAAGAAAAAAAAGGATAAAATTATTATAATAATTATTAATATTATAAAAAAATTTAGTAAATTAATTGAGTTTTTTGCAAGATCATTATTATATTTTATAAATTGATGCGATAGGATAGCTACTCCATATACTTTTTGATCAAGCATTAATGGGGATGAGGAAACCTTGATTATTTTATTATCGTTATTAATAAACAGTTTCTCAATAATTTCTTTTTTTCTAATTGTTTCAGAAACAATATTAATATCGTGTGTCTTTTTAGTAAATAAATCAATAAATCTCTTATTTATTATATAATAGTAAATAGAATTAAAAAAATTATAATAAGTTTCTTGATAGACATTTATTAAATTTATTTTCTTTGGCTGATTATCATATATCTCACTCTGATTTACTTGATCAGGCAAATATAAATCATTTGAGTCAGCAATTTTTATCCAGTTATCATTAAAAATTTTAATATCATATTTTTTATCAATATAGTTTTGAATTATATATTGTTCTGTAATAAATTTTTCTAATTCTAAATCAGATAATTCTAAGGAATTTAAATTAACTTGTTCATCTTCACAATTTTCTTCTTCATAAAGTTTGGTGTCTATCTTTTTATCAATATAACGGCATCTATAATTAGTTTGATAAAGTGGTATCCTAATTATAGAGTTGTTTTGTAAATACTCAGTAATCTTCTCTAATTCAATTTTAGAAATTTTATCTTCATTTTCAATAAACTTGTCGTTTTTTATTAAATAGTAATTAAATATTAATAAAAAAACTGTACCAAAAAAAATTATAAATAAATTAATTATTAGTAATTGAAAAGATAATCTATAATTTGAAAGATTAAATATTTTTTTTTTAATCACGCCAAGAATATCCAGATCCATATCTTGTTCTAATTTGGTCAAAAGATTTGTCGTAGGATCTAAATTTTTTCCTCAGTCTTTTTATATGGCTGTCAATAGTTCTATCATCCACATAAATTGAGTCACCATACATTGCATCCATTAATTGATTACGATCTTTTACTACACCGGGGTATTGAGCAAGTGATTTTATTAAATTAAATTCTGCAACAGTTAATTCTATCTCGGTATCTTTCCAGAAACAAAGCTGCTTATCTTCATCAAGAACCAATTCACCTTTCGTAAAAATCTGTTTTTTTAAAATATCTTTATTTTCTTTATTTAATCTATTGTAATGAATTCTTAAAACTGTCCTGACTCTTTCATTTAATAATTTTTGTGAAAAAGGTTTTTTAATGTAATCGGAAGCACCCATCCTCAATCCAATTATTTCATCTTGTTCTTGGTCTTTTGATGTTAAGAAAATGATTGGTAATTCTTTCAATCTTTCAATTTTACTAGATCTTACTTTGGTTAATAATTCATTTCCATCCATTTTAGGCATTTTAATATCAAATAATCCTAGATCATAAGATTTAGCTTCTAAAGCTGCCAAAGCATCAATACCATTAATAAAAGTGTCAACCTTAAAGCCTTCACTTTCTAAGGATAATGATACCGATGTTAGAATCGATTCTTCATCGTCAACAAGTGCAATATTTGCCATAACCATATTTACACATAATTTATGGCTAATTTAAGTTCAAAGAAAAAATGACACACCGGAGACTTATGATAAATTGTGACTTAGGTTGATAAGTAAATGTAAATAATTCAATAACTTGTTTGCCTAAATAAAATTTCTATTAAATATTAGATTGACTTGTTTAAAAAAATATTTATGTTCTTGTTTTGTTCTTATTGCGATATTGACCAAATGTTGTATTGTCCATCTTCGGCGGCACTACATATTGTGTTTTTCGACAATAATTTTTTAAAAATGGATAGAAATTAAATGGCAGACAATCTACAGGT
>MDTG01062712.1_pt1 | contig 21673 bp, 17 predicted proteins | sample 811421 | NCBI WGS metagenome assembly MDTG01 (sample SAMN05326645, study PRJNA326480) | marine metagenome | isolation source: seawater | place: Pacific Ocean: South East | collected 2011 | reverse complement strand
ACGGTTTCAATTGCATCACTCGTGGCACCATTGTCTTTCGCTTCGTCATTTACCGTTAAGCGAACCATAACCATATCGCTCCCATCACCTGTTAGACCTAAACCCATACCTTGATAAATACCAGGGTGATTGTCTTTTGCCGTTGCGGTTATCCAATTGGTTTCTAGGTCGCATTCAGAGGTACACATTTCAACAAGCACGTTATTAATGGTGAGTTCATGCATCGAGCCGGCATTCAATACATTACCATCAGCGATTGCCTGATAATCCATCATGGTTTCTCTGGCTGCCACATAGACTTCAAACATATTCATGTTCATGGCACTGTTAATATGACGGTCTCGATTGTAAAGGTAATAAGTACGATCAGTGGTGCCACCACTCATGCTCATTACTTGATCAGAGTCACTACCTTTCAACGTTTTAACATCTGAACTCATCATATCGACAGTAATAGGGATGATTTCACTTTTAGTATCAAAGCTTACTGTGATTGACCAATCACCCATTGGATCGCCGCTTGGCATATTTGAAGGCATTAAAAAGTAGGCTGTACCGGTGAATGAACCGCTTTCATCAAGTGTGCCCATACTGTTTTCAAATGGGGTACCGTGCTCTATTCCGTTGGCCATAACCATTAGAGGACTTAGAGTGATCGCTTGACCTTGTAAAGATTGCCCATCTTTTGATGCAATGTTGACGGTGATATCTGCCACACCGTTTGTTACTTCTGTCATATCAAAGGTTGCAGTGTAGTTATCACCCAAGCTCAATATTTTTGGAAACTCAGCGCTATTGTTTGCGTCACCTGATGAGTCACTGTCCGAACCACAGGCGCTTAAGAATAAAGGTAATAACAAACAAGCAAGAAGGCGTTTCATGGCGTCCCTTAATAATAATGTTTAATAAGGCTTATTTTAACGCTCAATAAGTCTGAAGCCGATGTGACAAATTGTCGCACCTAAGGTGCCACCCAAATGTATTCAACTTATTGTGGTGATGTTTTGTATGAGTGAGCGTATACCCATATAGAGCCCGTATAGAACAAATTCATCTAATAGGTGGTGCATTTTCTGCTTCCCCATGGGTTCCTTACATTTGGTTATTAGTTGTATAATTTATAGTCAAATCTTATATTAAAGTTTTACCCCTTCTCGTTGTGAAGGGGCCTTTCCTCTGTTTAAATTATGATCAGGTAGAAATACTTTGAGGAGAATCATATGCAAGTGGGTGGATTGGGCGGTGCCTTGAGCGCTGGCCTTGCCGGCATTCAGAAGGGTGAGCAACAGGTAACCCAGGCGGCACAGCAAGTGGCCTCTGCCAGCACAGACCGGCCAGTGTCGCCAAATCAAGATGTGGCGAAGGCGTTAATCGAAGAGAAAGAAGGCCAGCGCCAAGTAGAGATGTCCGCTAATGTGGTGAAAACCGCGGATGAAACCCTCGGCAGTCTGGTGGATATCAAGGTGTGACAGTACGCAATGAGGAATAAACGTGAACGTGCAATTTGGAACAGGCTTAACCATTAATCAGGTCAACACCGGCGCACAAGGCAGTGATGCCCGCGTGGGTGTGGCTGTGCCTATGGAGTCTGAAAACCAAAGCACCACTAGCTTCACTGCACTTGAGCAAGCCAGTGAGTCCTCACGTTCTCAACAAGGTGGGGCTGAGCAAGGTTCACCTGAACGCCAAACCAGTGAAGCTCGTCAAGAGCGCCAACAACAAGATACTCAACAAGAACAACAGCGTCTTGAGCGCAATATTAGTGACGATCGCCGTCAGGCGCGATCTGAAGATGCCGCTCAACGTAGTGATGAACAACAACAGAGCCGAAGAGGTGATGATGTAAGCGATCGCGCCCAAGAGGAAGACCGTGCGCAAGCTCGTCGTCAACAAGATGAACAAGAGCAGCGCCAGCTAGAAGTCGAGCAACGACAAATCCAACAACTTGCGGAACGTGATCGAGAAGTGAAAGCCCACGAACAGGCCCACCAAGCAGTGGGGGGCCAGTACGCCGGTGCAATGAGTTTGACCTATGAACGTGGCCCTGATGGGAAAAATTATGCGATAGGTGGTGAAGTCTCTATCGACACTGGCAAAGTTGCCAATGATCCTCAGGCCACACTCGACAAAGCAGAAACCGTGCGCAGAGCCGCATTGGCGCCGGCTGAGCCATCCAGCCAAGATCGTCGAGTAGCCGCACAGGCAAGCCAAATGGCATTGGAAGCAAGGGCTGAAATTCAGCAACAGCAACAAGAAGAGTTAACCAGTGATGACGTTGGTGAGGAGCAAGCTGAAACACAAGCGTTAAGTGAAGAAGAGCGTCTCGATGCCGAACAAAAGGCGCAGGAAGAACAGCAAAAACAGGAAGAATCAACGAACTCTGTGATTGCTGATTTACAAGAACTTAACGAGCAAATGGCTCGTATTCAGGCTCAGTTGGTGGAAGCGAGTCAAATAGACGATAAGATAAACTCCAAGGTGAATCTCTTGGATGTCACCACCTAAATTTAAACTTAGGTTTAAATTAAGCTGACTGAAATAAGCCATGGTAGCAATACCATGGCTTTTCTTTTGGACCGTTATCGGTTTTCTAATCGGTTATAATCAAGCAGGCCGGCATTGAGTGGGTCATCTTGTCGATACCACTGATGAATGCGGTCACTAAAACGCCAAAACTGTTTATGGGTTCTGCGAATACCATATTCGCTCATAAAGTTTTCATAATCTTTTTCATTCTTTAAGTCTTTAATTGTGTTAACAAATGCCTGTGCATCTTGTGTCTTTTTAACTTGATAAAATGCAGAAGGGTAGGCACCCGCAATGCCAGGAATAACGGTCAGATAATCTTCTTGTGGCAACCGGTTTTCTTCTTCATACAATAAGCCGGTTAAATTACTGTGTCCGCTGTTGCGAATGAGTGTGAAAACTTGATCATGCTCAGCGTCATATAATAGGCTGATTTCGGGCATGATGGATGCGGCTTTTCCGCTAATAGTATTGAGATCGGTTAGCTTAGGAAACGTATCCGCATTAAACCGATACTTTTCGTTCATGGCGGGTTGTAAATGTTGTTCGAGCATCTTGTACAACTCTAACTTTGGACGGTCACTGGTATAATGAATATTGGGTTCGGCCAATGTGTGTTTTTCTTCGTTGTATAAATGGGCTTTAACATCGTCACCAGCATCTCGATACCAGTAATCAGTCAAGCGCTTGCGTTCTTTTTCAGGTAGCAGTGTGAGGAAGTTTGCTTCACCTTCCATACGTAAAAAATCCATATATAAGCGTGTCATTAGTTGATGGCCAATGTTGCCATACACATCAAACTCCGCTACTAACAAATAATGAATGCGCTCAAGCAGCGGATAGCTAATCAGCCATGTGGTTTTAGGTGCTTGGCCAACAAAGCCTTGCAAAACACTTGATGAATCAAAGTGGCGAAATATAGTTAATGCGGCGTTTGGGTTTTTGCCATCACCTTGCCAGACTAAATCAGTATCTAATGTGGTTTTAGATAATAACTCTTCTTTTATAGCCACTTTTTTTGCCTTTAAAAAGTCATTATGTAAAGACGAATACTTCAACCAGTTTGTTGCAATACCAGAATTACTTTCATCTTCACCGGGTAGGCGTAAGTTATTACTTTGTTGAGATAAAAATTCAGATAAGGCATCGCTTTGTTGCAAGCTTGGCTCAACAAAGGCCACCCAAAAGTGATCATCAATAACGTTCAGCGCCACTTGGCCACGACAAACAGGGCCCTTAATGAAACCCTGTATAATGAATTGTGCTTCTTCAAGCATGAAGCGGTATCGACTGCCTACAGGTAAATCTTTAAATGTAATGAATGGATTAGACGCCACTTCCGGTGAGTAACCTGGAAGTTGATTCACCTGATAATCAGGCTTAACAAATAAATCTTTGATCCACTGCATTCTCTGATTATTTAAGCGATAAGGCATATGCACTTTTGCGACGACACTGGCATTGTTTCTCAACAAGCGATAATAGAATGCATCAGTATCAGGGTTGCCATAAGGCCGGCGTGTTTTAATGGCCGATATGGGCAAGCCAGGGGGGGTGGTTGATCGAACTAATTTAAAATAATACTTGGGTGTTTGTGACGGTTGCTTACCTTCAAATAAAGGTGTTTCATCAAAATATAAATTAGCCAAATAAATATGTTCATAAATATATCGACTGGTTAATTTTTGTTTGTTGCTGTCTTTATTTAAGAAGGCTTCCCACTTTTCAACTTGTTTTTCAATCTTTACAGGTAGGGGTGACGGTTTTGCCATAATAGCACCGTTAGCGACCCAGTCTTCAATGGCATTAAATTCTTGTTGATTCAAGCCAGGTAGTGCATAAGGCATGCCCCATAGTGGATTTGCTTGTGCATAGTCTTGAAACTCTACCGGCGTTGGGCACGCTTGTGGGCGAGCAAGGCCAAATGAAAAGCGCTTATCTAGAATATCCTGATTGGGTAGAGGGTGATCTTGTTTTTGCTGGATCACTTTAAATAGTAAGCTGTTTTCTAAATTGATATGGCTTGATTGATTTTGTTCATTTAATACAGGAAAAAAGCCTTTTTCACGCCATTGTTGTGTATTGCTCGCATCAATACCTAGACGGCTGGGCTGGCTAGCTAAAATACGTGTGCCGTCATAAACTTTTTCTTTACTGGCGCCGCGCATAATACCTTGAGGTGAGGACATTTTAAGCTGACAAGGTGCATCATAACAGCCGTGGCAAACAACACAGCGATTTTCCAATATGGGAGCAATAGAGTCGGTATAGGTTTTAGCTTGAGTTAGGTGTGCCTCTACTTGACGCTCGGTCATGGAGGGGGTGCCATATTCACTGATGAGAGTTGATTGATAAAGGCCGACACTGGCACAGCCTACAAGAAAAAATGGTACCCAAAAAAATTTTAACATGGAATTTAATCTGATAAGAAAAGTTCAATTGTAACGATTTGCTCGGATAGGAACAAACTTTCAAATCATTTGGTTATTTAATCGGGATACAGCTCTCGAATTTTTAAAACCTCGTCAATATTCTCGTGTAAAATATCCACTAGTTTAGGGTCAAATTGCTTGCCTTTTTGCTTGTCTACTTCTGCCAGTATTTCCTCTAAGGGCCATGCATCTTTGTAATAGCGTTTGGACCCAAGCGCATCAAATACATCGGCCAATGCGGTAATGCGCCCAGCAATATGAATATCTTCACCTTTTAACTGGTTTGGGTACCCGGTGCCATCCCAGCGTTCGTGATGCTGCCCTGCGATGATACTCCCCATTTTCACCACTTCATTATCATTGCTGCGTAACAGGTCTGAACCCAGTTGTGCATGGGTTTGCATAATGGTCCATTCATCTGCATCGAGTTTGCCTGGTTTTTTAAGAATGCTATCGGGGATGGCGATCTTACCTACGTCATGAAGTGGACTGGCCAATTTAATTAAGTCGGCTAATTGGGGGTCGATACCATATTGAGTGGCAAATAAATGGGAGTATAACGCTACGCGGCGAACATGAGATCCCGTTTCTTTTGAGCGTTGCTCAACCGCTTCACCTAAGATATAAGCCAGTTCTCTTTGTGTATCGAGTATCTCATCACGCAGTAATAAGTTTTCATAAGTGACAGCAACATTACTGGCATAAATATCTAAGAGCTGTTTATCCATGTCGTCTAATTCACGTTCCATGGATACATAAAGCAGGTTTTCACTGCCTAAACTGGTAGAAAAATAACCCGTATAAATATCGCCGTTCACATGAGAGCTTTTTTGTCTCAGTGCGTATTCAAAGGCACTGAGTACGCCAAGGGGCAGATCGGATTTATTTTTGGTTTCGTATTCGGCCATCTTGCCACTGACTGCCAGCACACGGTAATCATCAGATTCATCAAAGTCTGAATTTAAGCTCGTGCAATAAAAAATAGCGCCATCTAGATTGAGCAAATTACAGATTTGTTTCAGCACAGCAGAGGCAAAAGCTCTTAATGAACTGGCCTCAAAAATTTCAGTGGAAGCTAGGATCACTTGCTCTAAGGAGCGTCGGTTAGAGTCTATGACGCAAATATCTCGATAAGAGCGCAGAGATGCGTACATCAGCGTCATTAACTTATTGCTGGTCAGTTCTGTTTTATCTTTGTAATCGTCGATATCGTAATTAATGATGACATCTTCTTCTGGTGCCTGACCGGGTTGACCGGTGCGCAGTACCAAGCGTGTATAGTTGTTGTGCAGATCTTCTCTTATGCGTTGAACCAGCTCTAACCCTGCGTGGTCGGTTTCCATAACCACATCAACGATGGCCAAGGCGATATCATCACGACTGGCCATGACCTCGAAGCCTTCTTGGCCGCTAAAAGCACTGATGAGATTTAATGGGCGGTTATCGAACTTAAAGTCCCTAAGCACCATGTTAGTCACTTGGTGAACACCTGGTTCATCATCAATCAGCAGTATATTCCAAGGAGCATGCTCACCAGTGACGAGGTTATCAGAATGCTCATCAGCAAAGAATAAATCAGTCATGTTATGCCTAGATACCGATACTTTTTTTTAGTATAGATACAAAACACAAGCTTGTTATGCGTTGGTATGATTTCTTGCACTAAAGCCGCTTTATCAAAACGCAGATCATTATCGAAAAGGCAGATATATGCGAATATTCTTAGGCTTATGGGGGGATGACCTTGAGTCGGAAGCAATTGAAAAGCTTTGCCGTGACAGTTCGCTACACAGGGCTCACCAACCTCAAGATCGACATATGACCCTATGTTATCTAGGAGAGCGCTCAAATTACCAGCAAGAACAGTTGGTGGGGCAACTTGATGCCCATTTCGAGCATTCATCACACTGTTCGATCTTATGGCCTGCGCAGTATATAAGCGAGCTTTTGCCAGGAGGTAGCAATACAAATACTTGTTGGGCGTGGCAAGGCTTGTTGAGTGAGGACCTGCGTCAGCTCATGCTGAGCTTGAGTGAGGTGGCTTGCCTTAGAGATCACATGTCATTGTCTACGTTTATACCTCATGTGACATTGGCATATTGTGCCCAGGGGCGTTATGGGGCGCTTGATTATGCAAAACAAGTGTCTCTGACACATCTTGTGCTATACGCTTCGAAGGACTTTCGTTCTGGAGATAGTGAGGGCTGGAATACTGGAGAGTTTGCTGAGCCAAGATACAAGGTGGTAAGGAAGTGGCCTCTAGGTGAGCCGTAATTACGAAGACTGGGCTGCCGCAGCAGCCACAAAACCAGTCTAGTCAGCTTCTTTGCGTGATGGCAGGGTAGCGGCTTTTCGTGCACCAAAGACCACCATGGTTTTGCCTTTCACACCGACCAAGCCTTGATCTTCAAGGGCTTTTAATACTCGGCCAACCATTTCACGGGAACAACCCACAATACGACCAATTTCTTGGCGAGTAATTTTGATCTGCATCCCATCAGGGTGTGTCATGGCATCTGGCTCTTGGCTTAAATCAAGCAATGTTCTTGCAACTCGGCCCGTTACATCTAGGAAGGCTAAGTCGCCAACTTTACGGGTGGTTTTGCGTAAGCGAGTCGCCATCTGCTCGCCAATAAAGTACATGATGCGAGGGTCTTGATTGCTGATTTCACGGAACTTGCTGTAGCTGATTTCAGCCACTTCGCATTCTACCTTGGCTTTGATCCAAGCTGAACGAGGGCTGACCTCGTCAAATAAGCCCATTTCACCGAAGAAGTCGCCCTCATTCAGGTAGGCCATAATCATTTCTCGACCATCGTCATCTTCAATGATGACGGTGACGGACCCCTTCATGATATAGAATAAGGAGTCACTTTTATCCCCAGCATAGATAATAGTACTGCGAGCGGGATAGCGACGACGGTGGCATTGAGACAAAAAGTAATCTAAATGCTTATGCCGATCAGCTCTTAACCCTTTATTCATATTGAGACCTAAACCATCAAACCTTGATTACATTATTATTTATAGCAGTAAAGCTAAGCAATTATGCACTTATTAAACCAAATAGGTGAATACTTACGTGCCACAAAGTGCTCATTAGCACTAGGCAATCTGTATTTTTGGGAACTGTGTCCTACTTAGTCTGAGTAAAAAGTAGCCCAGCCTATCTAATCTTTGCTATGACTTCTGCCAATGGCATAGCTTATGTTAATCTTGGCGTTTTTTATAGGGTGAAGTTTTCATGAAAGCACGTATTAAGTGGGTACAAGATGTCATGTTCCTTGGGGAATCGGGCAGCGGACACAGTGTAGTGATGGACGGCCCTGAAGATCATGGTGGGCGTAATATGGGCGTTCGCCCAATGGAAATGCTGCTGATGGGTTTAGGTGGCTGCACCAGTTTTGATGTCATGAGTATCTTGAAGAAGTCCCGACAAGATGTGGTGGATTGTGTGGCTGAACTTGACGCAGAGCGTGCTGATGCCGTACCAAGTGTGTTCACGAAGATCCATGTGCACTTCAAAGTGACAGGACGTAATCTGAAAGACGCTCAGGTTAAGCGTGCAGTAGCGTTATCGGCTGAAAAATATTGCTCTGCGAGCATTATGCTTGAGCAAGGTGGTGTTGAAATCACGCATGATTACGAAGTGATTGAATTAAGCGAATAAGCCAAAACTAAGCAGCACTAGTCTAGGTGCTGCTTAATCCAATTGATAGCTTCATCTTTTTCGTAAAAGTATTGAAAGGGAATGGGGAAAAAAGTTTTTGCGAATCGGCCACCTTGGCTGATCGTTGGTTTGGTACATACACCGCAAGGGCTTTTATCTGTTTGAGCTCTGCGATCATCATGATGAACTCCAGCGAACTGGAGTAAGCATTGGATCGATCTACTAAAATACCTAAAGGTCGATCTAACTGGCGATAGACGTCTAAACACGTATTGGCTTGTTCGATATCCAATTTCGCCCCTTCACCCGTAATGAAGTGAACAATATTCTCTTCAATAAGATGGTATTCGGCAAAGCCTAGTCTTGGCATTTGGGTACTCGCACTTAATTTAATATGTAAACGTGGTACCAATTAAATATAGTGCAAGTAACAGGGCTTTGTTTATAAGCGATAAGTGGTCTTGGTCATGACTTTGGACATCTGGGTCATACCTGCTTGAAACCAAGACGGGAAAACAGCACCACCGGCTTCAAGAGCGGTTGTCGCGTGTTTTTGTTCATCGTCTAGCATGACACTCAAAATGGCTCGACTGCGCTCGTCATTGGGCGGCAGTATCTCGAGATGCTCCACCAGGTGTTTACAGACTTGATTTTCAGTGGCCGCAACGAACCCTAGGCTCCATTTATCCCCAGCGGCGCCAGCGAGGGCGCCAATGGTATAGGATAGGCCGTAAAAAATGGGGTTAAGGTAGCTGGTATGGCTGTTCAGCTCCACTAAGCGCTCCTCACACCAAACAAGGTGATCCACCTCTTCTTCCGCTGCTTCTTCCATGGCCTCACGTATTTCAGGTAAGCGTGCAGTAAGGCTTTGCCCTTGGTATAAAGCTTGAGCGCAGACTTCACCGGTGTGGTTAATGCGCATCAATCCGGCGGCATGTCGCTGGGATGTTTCGTCAAATTCATGGTGGTCGGCTTGCTTGGCAGGGTTGGCTCGATGACTGGTGGAGGCGCTGGGAACCAACGTCTTCAAAGCGTTATCCACATGGCAAATAATCCGGTCGAATGCAGAGAGAGCGCGCATAAACAGCCTCACAAAATAAGAATGGGCTCTATTTTACGTAAAACTTGAGCCCGATGCATGCTCTAGGTCAGGATTAACCGTGTTTGCTATAGCTTTGACGTTTAATCATATGTTTTGCCAAGGCTTTCTTGAGGCTCTGTGCGGAAACAGGCTTGGTAATTACTTGATCAATACCGTATTGAATCACTTCTTTTTGTGTATTGCTGATAGACATGCCCGTGAGCATGATCTTGATAATGGATTGGTTGATATCCGGGTCGTCTTGAATGCGCCTAGCCAGCTGGAAGCCATCCATGATCGGCATATCTTGATCAATTAAAATGGCATCGTAAGAGGTGCCAAGATTACTTTGACTGCGCAAGAGTGCCAGAGCTTCTTTGCCGTTATAGGTATGGTCTGATTGCATGCCCCAACTGTTGGCATACCGCTGAATGACTTTTCTAAGAGTGCTGTTGTCATCGACAATTAAAATCGACAGCCCTTGAAGAACATCACTTACATCTTGCATGTGCGATTGAGTTTCTACTACGGGTTCATTGGGTAAAGTGAAGCTAAAGGTACTGCCCTTGTCTACGCGGCTTTCAACAAAAAGATGCCCGCCCATAAGTGTTACAAGATGTTTGCACAAGCTAAGACCAAAACCATGTTTACTTGATTCCACTTGGTGAAGTGAGTCTTGATTACCGATTAATTGTTTGATTAATGCTTTATCGGCACCGGTACCGGTATCCCTTACTGAAAAGCATAAAACCTCGCCATCGCTTTGTAATGCAATACGTAATTCAATTTCACCATATTCGGTATGGCGTATGGCATTTTCTAATAAATTATCAAGAATACTTTCTAAGCGTCGCTCATCGCTTGCAATATTAACGGGTAGGTCTTCATCCATATTCAACACTAACTCTATCCCTTTTTGATTTGCGCTAAATTGGAATTTAGTTAAACAGCGCTGAGCGAGATCCGTAAGTTGAATGTTGTTTTTTTCAAAGTAAATGCGTCCGGATTGGATTTTTGCAAAGTCACCAATACGGTTAACCATTCGCAGCATGTCATGGCCGGAAAAAATAATGGTATCCACGTAGTCTCGTTGATTCGCACTCAGTGGCGTCTCGTTTAACAACTCAGACATACCTAAAACACCATTCATAGGCGTGCGTAATTCATGGCTTAGACTTTCAAGGAACTGACCTTGTACACCAATGTTTTTTGATTGCTGGCGTTTAATTTGCCGTTCAAAGTAGGGGATGATCATACTCAGACTTGCAAAAAGCACACTTAATGATAAAGCATAAACATGCCAAATGCCTTCGGGGGCATAGACCATTTCTGGTATCAGTATGTAGCAGCACTGCCAAAATACAGATGCAAATAATATAATATTAGCCAAGGTTAAATTAATACTGATGTGTTTGATTTTTGTTGCAACAATAAAAATGGGCACCAATGCGCTGAATAAAATTACTATATAAGGGAAATTGGTAATAATGAGAGTGGTAAGCAATAACGTGAGCAAGGTAAACGCTGAACGATTGCTTTTGAGTAATATGCGGTATTGTTCGGTCGTAAAACTGGATAAGAAAATACCACAGGCTATAAACCAGGGGCTGAGTTTTGCAAAGTCAAAGAACCACTGGGACCATTCATATAATTGAGTATGAGATAAACCATAACACAGACCAATAAAGGCTAAGTAAATGGCAAGATAATGTCGAATGTGGTTATGAAAACGAATAGCGATAATATGCAAAAAGCTAATAAATAACATTAGGGACACCAATGCCCCTAATATTTGTTGTAAAACAGTAAAACCTTTTGCGTACTGACTTAAGTCTTGCAGTTTGGGTTCAAGTCGGCTGGTCTGTATAGGTTTAATACGAAAATATAGCCACTGCTCAGAGAGGGCTTCAATATTTAAAATTAGAGCTGTATTACTGCTAAGTTGCTGTTGATTAGAGATGCTAGCAATTCTTTGCCATTGATTATTGTTTTTCTCATAGGCCCCATCAATATTAATGCTGCTACTGCTTAAACGCAGCGCCAATGGGATATTTTCATTGATGGGGTTAATCACATGAAAACGTATCCAATAGGTTTCATTGGCTTCAATCACCGCTTGATCGGTCAGTGGCTTAAAGTGGGTGTCTTGCTTGATCAGTAGTTGGGCCAAACTAAGAGTCGTGTGATCGGCTTTTAGCCATTGCATCGTGCCTTGCAGCTGCACTTCCATTGGGCCATCAGCCAAAATCATACTAGTGATGTCGCGGCCATGACTGAGACTGCTAAGTAAGCACGATACGATCAGAATAAAACGCACGAAAAAAAACGACATGGCGGCACATAGTTAAAAAATGAGCACCCATTATAGAGAAAAGCGTTAGAAAAGCTAAAGGCGTGGAGAATTAAAACAAAAGGAAAAAACCTCAGGCAAGGGCCTGAGGTTTTGAGCATTACTTCGCTTGTTCGCGAGCAATGGCACGGTAGGCAATGTCGTTACGGTAGAAGCTACCTTCCCAACCGATGGTTTTCGTCAGCACATAAGCACGTTGCTGTGCTTCGGTGACGGTATTACCCAATGCCGTTGCACATAATACGCGCCCGCCATTAGTGGTGACTTCACCTTTATCGTTAAGCTTGGTGCCCGCATGGAAGACTTTCTCACCTGCGGTTTCAGTTTGTGGCAGCCCCGAAATAACGTCACCTTTATTGTAGGCTTCAGGGTAACCACCTGCGGCTAATACAATACCAATGGCGGCTCTTGGATCCCACTGCGCGCTTTTACCGGCTAAGCCATTGTCTTCAAACGCAGCTAAGCAAAGCTCAACCAAATCAGACTGCATGCGCAACATGATTGGCTGGGTTTCAGGATCACCAAAGCGGCAATTGTATTCGATGACTTTAGGCGTGCCTGATTCATCAATCATAAGACCAGCATACAAGAAACCCGTGTAGTCATTGCCTTCTTTGGCCATGCCTTCAACGGTGGGCACAATCACTTCTTTCATGATGCGATCGTGAATTTCTTGAGTCACAACAGGCGCTGGAGAGTATGCACCCATGCCGCCCGTGTTAGGGCCAGTATCGCCATCACCAACACGTTTGTGATCTTGGCTAGTGGCCATTGGTAAAATATTTTTACCGTCTACCATGACAATAAAGCTGGCTTCTTCACCGGCTAAAAACTCTTCAATGACCACACGACAGCCAGCATCACCAAACGCATTGCCCGATAGCATGTCTTTTACCGCGTCTTTGGCTTGCTCAACGGTTTCTGCCACGATGACGCCTTTACCTGCTGCAAGGCCGTCTGCTTTAACCACAATTGGCGCACCGATTTTATCAATGTAAGCCAGCGCTGGCTCTACTTCGGTGAAGTTCTGGTAGAACGCGGTTGGGATATCGTGACGGGCCAAAAAGTCTTTTGTGAAGGCTTTAGAGCCTTCCAATTGCGCCGCACCTTTTGACGGGCCAAAGGCTTTAAGACCTTTATCGGCAAAGAAGTCCACCACACCTTCAACTAATGGGGCTTCTGGGCCAACGATGGTCAGTTCACAATTATTGTCTTGCGCAAATGCAGCGAGTTTTTCAAAATCTAAAACATCGATGGCGACATTCTTTACTTTGTTTTCAATGGCGCTGCCAGCATTACCTGGGGCGACAAAAACAGTTTCAACGTTTGGGTTTTGTGCAGCCTTCCATGCTAATGCATGTTCGCGGCCGCCAGAGCCTATTACCAATACATTCATAAATATGTGAGACGTGAGGCGTGAGATGTAAGACGGGCTTACTTAAATCGCTTCACGCTTTTCCTCTTAAATTAAATGGTTTAATGAAATTGAAAATGAAGTGAGAAACGTAAATACAGCTCACGTCCCTCATCTCACATCTTTCGTTTAATGACGGAAGTGACGCATACCCGTAAACACCATGGCCATACCCGCTTCGTCGGCGGCGGCAATCACTTCTTCATCACGAATCGAACCGCCTGGCTGAATCACAGCAGCGATACCGGCTTTTGCTGCGTTATCAATGCCGTCACGGAATGGGAAGAAAGCATCACTTGCCATAACGGAACCTTTTACTTCAAGGCCAGCATGCTCTGCTTTGATTGCTGCAATACGTGCCGAGTTTACGCGGCTCATTTGGCCTGCGCCCACACCGATAGTTTGACGGTTGTTGGCGTACACAATGGCGTTTGATTTAACAAATTTAGCCACTTTCCAAGCAAAGATTAAATCGTGCATTTCTTTTTCAGTAGGCTGACGCTTAGTCACAACCGTTAGGTCTTCGGCTTTGATCATGCCATTGTCACGTTCTTGTACTAACAAGCCGCCGTTTACGCGTTTGTAGTCAAATGCGTTAGCACGCTCAGCTGGCCACTCGCCCGTTTCTAGAACACGCACGTTCTTCTTCGCAGCTAGAGCCAGTTTTGCATCGGCGCTTACCGATGGCGCGATGATGACTTCTACAAATTGACGCTCCGCGATGGAGGCTGCCGTGTCGCCATCTAGCTCGCGGTTAAACGCGATGATGCCGCCAAATGCGGATTCAGTATCGGTAGCAAAGGCAAGGTCATACGCTTCTTGAATGCCATTTTCGCTTACCGCGACACCACAAGGGTTGGCGTGTTTTACGATGACACAAGCTGGTTTAACAAATGATTTTACACATTCAAGAGCGGCGTCGGTGTCGGCAACGTTGTTGAACGACAACTCTTTACCTTGCACTTGAGTAGCCGTGGCAATAGAGGCTTCTTGTGGCTTGCTTTCCACATAGAACGCGGCGTTTTGATGAGGGTTCTCACCATAACGCATGTCTTGTGCTTTGATAAATTGGGAATTAAAGGTACGAGGGAACTGGCCTTTATTTTCAGTGCTTAAAACCGCTGCACTTTGATCAATACGACCAAGGTAGTTAGCAATCATGCCGTCGTATGCCGCAGTATGTTCGAATGCTTTTAATGCAAGATCAAAACGCAATTTAGGGCTTAGACCATTTTGATCATTCAGTTCTGCTAACACCGCTTGGTAATCAGACGCGTTAACCACGATACCCACGTAAGCATTGTTTTTAGCCGCTGAGCGAACCATGGTTGGACCGCCGATATCAATGTTTTCAATGGCATCTTCTAATGTGCAATCAGGGTTAGCGGTAGTGGCTTCGAATGGATATAAGTTAACAACCACTAAATCGATTGGGTTGATACCGTGTTCCGCCATGATGGCATCATCTTGACCGCGACGACCGAGTACACCACCGTGAATTTTTGGGTGTAATGTTTTTACACGTCCGTCCATCATTTCAGCAAAGCCGGTATAGTCAGATACTTCTACTGCGTTAATGCCGTTTTCACACAGTAGTTTATAGGTGCCACCGGTTGATAGTATTTCAACATTTTTTTCTGCTAAAGCTTGTGCAAATTCTACAATGCCAGTTTTATCAGAAACACTAATTAGGGCGCGACGAACAGGAGTAATGGTCATATTTGATCAGTTGGTCAGTTTTTTAGGTTCACAAAAAATAAACGCTGCAAAAGCAGCGTCAGTTTTTAAACAGTTTCGGGTTATAGCATTCCGAATTGTTTTAGTTTTTTACGCAATGTGCCGCGATTTAAACCAAGCAATACTGCCGCTTTGGTTTGGTTGTCTTTGGTATAGCGCATCACGACTTCAAGTAATGGGGCTTCTACTTCTGACAAAACCATCTCGTAAACATCACTAACCGGTTGACCGTCTAGTTGTGCGAAATAGCTTTCCAAGGCTTTTTCAACACTGTCACGCAAGGTTTGTGTGTTTTCAGCTGGTAGCTGTGTGTTGTTGCTGGTTTCCATAGGGTTACTTACCACAGGTGCTTCATGGGTACTCATGCCGCTTGTTCCTTCCCCAAAAGTTGATCGAAAAATGTGTTTACTAATTCTATTTGTTCTTCCGGGCTTTCAAGTTGATTGAAGCGACGACGAACGTCGCGGCTATCATCTTGTGCCTGGAGGTACCAACCCACGTGTTTACGTGCGATTCGAACACCAAGGTACGTGCCGTAAAATTCATATAACCCCTGCATATGATCCAGCAGGATGGTTTTGATTTCTACAATGCTTGGCGCTGCTAAATACTGGCCGGTTTTTAAAAAGTGATCGATCTCTCTAAAGATCCAAGGGCGACCTTGAGCCGCGCGGCCCAACATAACGCCATCGGCTCCCGTAAAATCGAGCACTGCTTTAGCCTGCTCTGGAGTCGTTATGTCTCCATTGGCTAAAACCGGAATGGACACCAATTGCTTTATGCGTTTGATGGTGTCGTATTCCACTTGTCCTTTATAGCCGCAGCTGCGTGTTCGACCATGAACGGCCAGTGCACGAATACCGGTCTGCTCAGCTAATAATGCAAGGTCGGGGGCATTTTTGTGCTCAGGTGCCCAACCGGTTCGCATTTTTAACGTTACCGGAACGTCTACTGCCTCAACCACGGCCTGTAGAATATCCTTTACTAAGGCTTCGTCTTTCATCAAAGCACTGCCAGCGGCTTTGTTGCACACTTTTTTGGCAGGGCATCCCATATTGATATCAACGATTTGAGCACCATGTAAAACAGCCATTTTAGCCGCATTGGCCATCATGTCTGGATCACCACCGGCAATTTGTACCGATATAGGCTCAACTTCCCCAGTGTGGTCTAAGCGTGTTTTGGATTTACGGCTGTTCCATAAATTCACATCGCTTGTGACCATTTCACTCACAACTAATCCCGCGCCGAGTTTTCGACAAAGCTGTCGAAACGGTCGATCGGTGACGCCTGCCATGGGGGCAAGAACCACGGGCGACTCAATTTGGTAAGGGCCAATTTGGAACATGGGTGATAGTTGGTTGTTTTTTGCTCGTTTAAGGGCGGCTATCATACTCGTAAACGCAAAGCGGTTAAAGGCTTGACAGGGCATGTTTCGAGCAATTTGTTGATTAAATTTTCCACAGAAATCGAGACAAAATTGTCAAGTGCTAACATGTGGTTTTTGGCAGTTTTTTCACTTGCTTGTCTGATGAATTGAGATGATCTGCTCTCGCATCGGTCTATTTCAAAGAGTACAATTCCCGCCTTTATTTCCTGCGACTCACGGATGACACGGTTTTAGCCCCAAAAGGGCAATAAACCTTTATCAAGGACTGCCCAACCAGGCAGATGACAAAACCGCAGTAATGGTTTGTCTTACGTCAATTATCACGAGTAATCATTATGACGATTAAATCCCCTTGGGCATTACTGCCCATGCTTCTCTTTATGTCGCTGTTTATTGGCAGTGGCCTGTATTATCAAGCCGCAGGCGTTGAGTTTGCGTTTTATAAAATATCCGCCCCAGTGGCCATATTGCCAGCAATTATCTTGGCGCTATTGATGGCCAAAGGTTCTATTAATCAGCGTGTGGAGCACTTCATCCAAGGTTGTGCGAATCCTACGATTGTGACCATGTTGCTGATTTTTCTATTGGCTGGTGGGTTTGCTAGTGTGGCCAAAGCCATTGGCGGTGTGGATGCGGTGGTGAATCTGAGTTTGGATATTATTCCTGCGTCCTTTGTGTTGCCTGGCTTATTTATCATGACGGCGTTTATGGCCACCGCTATGGGCACATCCATGGGCTCCATTGCCGCGGTTGCACCTATTGCAGTTGGAGTGGCTGAAGCGTCTGACTTATCTATGGTACTGACCGTGGGAACGGTAATGGGTGGTGCCATGTTTGGGGATAACTTATCCATCATCTCTGATACCACTATCGCGGCGACCCGTACTCAAGGTTGTAACATGCGCGATAAATTCCGTTTGAATTTTAAAATCGCTATTCCTGCGGCATTACTGACAATCATCTGGCTTTACTTTCAAGGGGATGCTGCCCAAGTTGATCTGGACCCGGAAACATCGGCGATTAAGATGCTGCCTTATTTATTGGTTCTAGTATTAGCCGTTTCTGGCATGAATGTTTTAGTGGTCTTACTAACGGGCATTCTGGTGGCGGGTACGATTGGATTGTGGCAGGTGCCAGATTACTCGTTGGCGGTCTGGTCCAGCGACATTTATAAGGGTTACAGCAATATGCAGGAGATTTTGATTCTCTCCCTGTTTATTGGTGGCCTGGGTGCCATGATGAAAGTGGGCGGTGGGTTGGATTGGCTGGCCGCCCAATTGGACCGCTTAAGTCGTGAACAAGCTGACCCTAAAGCGCACCGTCGCATGGGCGAATTGAGCATTGCGGCTGGGGTGGCCATGGTGAATGCTTGCACGGCAAACAATACTGTGGCGATTTTAATCTCAGGCAGTTTGGCTAAAGATATTGCTAATCGTTACGGCGTGGATGCAAAACGCAGCGCCAGCATTATGGATATCAGCTCGTGTGTGGTACAGGGCATCTTGCCTTATGGTGCGCAAATGTTGCTGGCGGCGTCCTTGTCTGGGTTGTCGCCATTGGCGTTGGTGAGCGCGGTTGTGTATTGCTGGTGTTTGGGATTGGTGATGATTGGTTCAATTATCTTAGGTCGTCCAAGTGGGCAAGCCAAAGCCGCTTAAAACACATCATCATATCAATAAAAAATGGCCCTTTAAGGGCCATTTTTTATTGAAGCTGGATATTGAACAGCAATACTATGGTGCGATGAACCGGACCTGATAATTATTCGCTTTAGGGCCTGGGTCTTTAATCTCTAATGCAATATGGATAGGGGTGTCGGTTGGCATCATGGTCAGTCCCGATGCTTCGCCTGCCAAATATTCACGGGGCAAGAATAAGCGGTGGGCCATGACTCTTTCATTTTTGTCCGTGAATGTTAGCTCTAATTTTGGAAAGGCTTGCTCGTAGGTGGCGTGATTCATAAATAAAACGTCAACGGATAACGCATCTTTATATTTAGGGTGAGAACTCACTTGTGGACTAGCGGTCGTGCGAATTTGGCTGACATCATAACTGGAAGGTAAGCGGCAATTTAATTGCTCACACACCAGTGCGTAATAAGGTCGGTACTGAGTTATCCGTGCCCATTGGTCAAAATTAAAATACGCCATTTGCGCAAACAAGCCGCCAATTAACAGGATGCTGGCGGTGGCTAATAACCAAAATTGTCGACGACTGGCTTTTTTGGGCAGGCTTAAATCCAGCGGGTCCACTTCGATGTAGCTGAAGTTTGGGCCAGTGGGTGCAGGCTTTAGAGTGGCTTTTTCTTCTTCAACTTCAGCCGCTTCAGAGTCATTGAGAAGTGACTCAGCCCAAGATTCATCATCGCTTTTATCTTCGGATTCCACTTTGTCGATAAGTTTATCGCTTTCAGTAAAAAACGGGTCGCTGCTGTCTTGGGTGTTTAACGATAAAAAATCTTCGTTTAAATCATTGATGATGGGACGCTTACGTCCGAAGTCATCATCAATTAAGGCATTGTCATCAAAGCCATTGTCATCATCAATCAGGCCATTGTCGTCATCGATTAAAAAGTCATCACTTTGCGTATCATCAACAGGGTTGATGCCGTCGTCATCTTGAATGTGAATAGGCTTAGGTTGATCAGCGGGCGATGTGGCAACTGAAGTGATTGGTGACGAGACCGGCTTGGCTTTTACTTGCGGTTTGGGAGCCGATTGTTCTAAAGGCTTAGCTTCGTTACCGAACATATCTTCGGTGCGATCATCTTGAACAATCGGTTCTGGCTTTTTATTGACTTGAAAATGATCAGACGCGCGAAACACATGCAAGCACGCCCCACAGCGCACGGCCCCTTTTGCAACTTGCAACTGGGCAGGGCTGACACGAAAGGTCGTATCGCATTTAGGGCACTTAGTGATCTGTGTCTGATTCATGGTCGTGTATTAAAAGTTCCAATAATATACGTCGCGGCTTGTGTTGCTTATTTAGCAAACTTGGTGGCGTCGATGCGCACCCAACCGTCTTCTTCTTTAATTAAATCAATCTTACAATTTTGTGCGTAAGCATCAGCCACTTCTTGGGCTTGGCTAGCCAAAATACCGGATAACACGAGCTGCCCGCCAGGTAACAAATAAGACAAGATCGCCTCTTTAAGTTCCACTAGGGGACCAGCCAAAATGTTGGCTAACACCATATCCGCTTGATAATCCGGTGCATCTTCAGGCAAATAAAATTCAACTTTGTCCATGCTAACATCATTACGTTCGGTGTTTTCATGACTCGCTAAAATGGCTTGAGGATCAATATCAATGCCCACTAGGTGTTTGGCACCTAAGATCATGGCGGCTACGCCTAAGATGCCAGAGCCACAACCAAAATCTACCACAGTTTTATCACTGACATCTTGACCGTCTAACCACTTTAAGCACAAGGATGTGGTTGGGTGAGTGCCGGTGCCAAAAGCTAAACCAGGGTCCAGCTTTAAGTTTACGGCATCGGGGTCAGTGGGTTCTAACCAACTAGGGCAGATCCACAAGCGCTGACCAAATGGCATGGGCTTGAAGGTATCCATCCATTCTCGTACCCAGTCTTTGTCTTCAACTAACTCTAATTTGTAACCTGGGAACGGTTTTTCGTATTCCGCGTGATAGATGTCGGCCAATTGTTTCATTTGCGCATCAACCGGTTGCTCGGCATCAAATAGTGCCCACAGATTGACGTTATCCCATAATGGCGTGGTGCCTAATGGTGGCTCATAGATAGGCTGATTGGCGCCATCGCGCATGGTCACGGCTTGGGCGCCGATGGCCATTAACAGGTCTTCGATCTCTGCACTTTGCTCGGCAGTAATGTCTACGATGGCTTGTATCCAGGGCATGGGTTCTTTCTTTAAGTGGTTGTATTGGCCAGTTTATTCGTTAGGAAGTGAATGTCGACACTGCCTTGTTGAAACTGGGAGCTGCGGATGAGTTCTTGTTGCAATGGTACGTTGCTGCGAATGCCATTGATGACGATTTCATCCAGTGCGTTACGCATGCGTAAGCGCGCACTCTCTCTATCAGGCCCGTAACTAATGACTTTCGCCACAAGTGAGTCGTAATAGGGCGGCACACTATAGCCATTATAAAGGTGAGAATCTACTCTAATCCCAAGGCCACCAGGGGCATGGAAAAGGTTGACCTGACCTGGACTGGGAGTGAAGGTTTTAGGGTCTTCGGCATTGATCCGACATTCAATCGCGTGGCCGGTGATCTCAATTTCACTTTGCTTAAATGATAAGCCCATTCCAGAGGCGATGAGTAACTGCTCTTTAATAATGTCTACGCCGGTGACCATTTCACTCACTGGGTGCTCCACTTGAACGCGAGTATTCATTTCAATAAAGAAAAACTCGCCATCCTGATACAAAAACTCGAACGTGCCAGCGCCTTCATAACCAATATCAATACAAGCCTGCACGCAGCGTTTGGCTATTTTATTGCGCAGTTTATCGGGGATATTTGGTGCGGGGGCTTCTTCGATGATTTTCTGGTTGCGTCGCTGAATGGAGCAATCGCGATCCCCAAGGTGAATAGCGTGACCATTACCATCGGCCAATACCTGAATTTCAATGTGGCGAGGGGTTTCTAAGAACTTTTCAAGGTAGACTTTATCACTGCCAAATGCTGCTTTCGCTTCACTTTGCGTTAAGTACACCCCGTTGGATAATGCCGCCTCACTGTGTATAACTTTCATGCCGCGACCACCGCCACCGGCAGCGGCTTTGATGATCACAGGGTAGCCGATCTCTTGGGCCACTCGCTTTAAATCGGTATCGCTGTCAATAGCACCGGTACCTGGAACCGTAGGGATACCGGCTTTTTTCATGGCATCGCGCGCGGCCACTTTGTCGCCCATGATGCGAATCACTTTGGCGCTTGGACCAATAAATTTAAAACCTGAGTTTTCAACCTGCTCGGCAAAATCTGCGCTTTCGGCTAAAAAACCATAGCCGGGGTGAATGGCCGTGGCATCGGTGACTTCGGCGGCGCTGATAATGGCGGCGGCATTCAGGTAGCTGTCTTTAGAATT